>Ga0307469_10000187_pt1 | contig 24332 bp, 23 predicted proteins | sample atmos_gasesAM2C__FD_203084 | JGI IMG/M metagenome (GOLD analysis project Ga0307469, IMG submission 203084) | Hardwood forest soil microbial communities from Morgan-Monroe State Forest, Indiana, United States - atmos_gasesAM2C_515 | ecosystem: Environmental > Terrestrial > Soil > Temperate... | reverse complement strand
AGCGCGACCTTCGCATCTTCTGAATCGAGGCGTCGCGCTTGCAGTCGCAGCAGGGACGCGATCGTCTGCAGATTGTTCTTGACCCGGTGGTGGATCTCGCGGATGACGGCGTCCTTGTAGAGGAGCATGCGATCGCGGCGTCGGAGCTCGGTCACGTCCTGGACGAGGACGAGGCCCCCTTCGTTGTGTCCCTTCAACCGGAACGGGACGACCCGCCGGCTGATCACCTCGCCCCCGATCTCGACCTCGGCCTCGGACGGGGTCCCCGACTCGATCGCCGCCCACAGCGCCGGGCCCCCGGTGATCTCCTGCAACTGCATGCCGACGAGTTCCTTGTAGACGTTGAGACGGCGTCCGGCGGCGACGGCGTTCGGTGACGCGAAGGTGATGACACCAGTCGACGCGACGACCATCAGACCTTCACCGACACGTGGCGGCTCCCACCCTTCGACGCCCGTGTAGGGGAACGCACCCTCCGAGATCATCTTGAACAGGACTTCCGCACACGTCTGGTACGCCTCCTCGAGGTCGCTGACGCGACGACCGCCGAAGGGCATGCCTTCTCGGACGAGCACCGCCGGCACCCGGTCGCCGACGCGCACGGGAACCGCGGCGCGGTGGACGCCCCGCGAGTCGATGCGTCCCTTCTGGAACTTCGACGTGCGCAGCGCGCGAAGCGCCTCCGGCGCGAACTCGGCGAGGAGGGCGGTACCGACGTGGTCGTCCGGGTAGAGGGTCTGAGCCGTCAGCGGACGGATCTGTCCGAGCGTCAGCAGGTTCTCGTCCGGGTCGTCCTTCAGCGGCGCGAGCAGCAGGAGATCGGCGAAGGCGAGGTCGGCGAGCAGCTGCCAGACGGCCACGAGGCGGTGGAAATGCTCGACCTCGCGCGGCGTGATGCCGCCGGCGCGGGCGCAGAGTTCCTCGAGGAGCGTAGCCACGTATCCATCATGGCCGAAGGAGGGAAAACGGGGAGAGGCCGGGGCGACACGTCCCGTCACCCTCGGTGTATCTCGGTCTATGGAAGGCTGCGTCCTCGTAACAGGGTCGGTGACGACCGCTCACGATTTCGAAGCCATCGCCGTCGACGCCGGGCTGAACGTCGTGTCGGTGGGTTCGACGTTCGATGCACCCACGAGCGGCCCGATCGATCTTCTCGTCCTCGACGTGGGGATCGGAGCGGACGAGTCTCTGCGTATCTGCGCCGACGCGCTCCGGAACGAACTCGCGCGCGCGGTGATCTTCCTCGGTCCGCCGCAGTACGACGAGATCCGCGAAGCGATCGAGACCGGCGCGCGAGGGTTCCTCTGCATGAACTCCCACCGGACGTTCCTCGAGTCCGCCGTCCGCGCCGTCATGGACGGCCACACGGTCCTCGATCCACAGGTAACCGCTCCGTTGCTCGCGAACGCGATCGGTTCGGAACACTCGGCGATCGAGAAGCTCTCCGAGAGGGAACTCGAAACGCTGAAGCTCGTCGGACAAGGCGAATCGAACAGACGGATCGCACGTCGCCTCGGCGTCGGCGAGAACACGATCAAGACCTACATGCGACGCGCGTTCCGCAAGCTCGACTGCCACTCCCGGCCCGAAGCGGCGGCGTTACTGGCTCGCCACGGCCTCTTGTAAGGGCCTCGTCCGGACGAGGCGCGCCGCCGCCTCGACGCGTGACGTGCAACCGAGTTTCTCTAGGGCACGCCGGACGTAGGTCTTCACGCTGTTGACGCTCAGGCCGAGGCTCTCGGCGATCTCATCGCTGCGAAGTCCGTCGGAGACGAGCTCCATCACCTCGTACTCCCGTACGGACAGGGTCTGTGGCGGATGTAACGACGCTTGCCGGAGGAAGTTGACCAGCCGGTCTGTGGCGCGAGGGTCGAGCACGAGCAAGCCGCTCGCGGCGGAACGGACCGCACTGTGCAGCGCGTCCGGGTCGGTATCGAGGTGGACGAGGCCCCGCACGCCGGCATGCAAGGCTTTCCGCACGGACGATTCGCTCACCGTCGTCATCACCATCACCGTCGCGACCTCCGGCCAGCGCTTCGAGATCTCGACGCAAAAGTTGATGCCGGTCGTGTCCGGGAGCTCGTCTCGAACGACGACGACGTTCGGACGAAGCTGTTCGAGGAAGCGCGTCGCGCGTCTCGCATCGGGGACCCGTCCGACAACGTGCAGCGCCATGTCGAAGTCGAGCACGGCCACAAGGCCGGCGCGGACGATGTCGCTGCCGTCAACCAGCAGGACAGAGATCGGACGCACTGCCCGAGGTACACCGCAGATGGCGTAACGTGTCGGGGATGCCGCGTTCCGCCCCCACACGGCCCCTCGATTTCGAAGCACTCCACTCGCGCTACTTCGACGACGTCTCGGGCTACATCGCCCGTCGCATCGGCGACGACGAGCTCGCGCGGGACCTCGCCCAGGAAGCGTTCCTGCGCGCGTATCGCGCGCGCGGAAGCTACGACCCGAGGCGGCCCATCTGGCCCTGGTTGTCACGCATCGCGCGGAACCTGGTGGTCAACGCCGTCCGAGACGAGGGACGGCGGCGATCGCGGCTCGAGCCCTTCGACGACGAGAAACTCGCGAGCGCGGGCTCGGAGGGCGATCCGGAGGCGGCCTACGTCAACGGCCATCTCCGCCGGACGATCCAACTCGCACTCGGTGAGCTGAGCCCTCGCTCGAGGCGGATCCTCTTGCTCCGGAGCAGTGGGGGCCTTTCGCATCGGGAGATCGCCGAGGCCGAACGCATGACGGAGGATGCGGTGAAAGCGCAGCTCAAGCGCGGTCGCCAGACCTTCCGGACGGCGTTCAAACGCCTCTCCGACGAAACCCGCTCGCTCGCCGTCCTCCCGTTCCTCCGTCGTCTGCGCCTGCGGTTCCGGACGGACCATCTGGGCCTGCTCCCGAACGTGTCGCTCGCGTCTTTGGCGCCGATCGTGGGGACCGCCGTCATCGCTACGGTGCTCATCGCCGGTGGGTGGCAGGGGCCGGGACGGCACGGGAACGCCCGAACGGCGGCCCGGAGCGTCGTGTTGCGCAGGGAGTCAGGAACGTCGCCTCGCGGCGATCCGCAGACGGTAGGCCGAGTCGCTGGCTCGACCCACGTCAGTTCGATCGGGATCGGCGCCGGAGCACCGGCGTCCGCAACGGTTACGACCGATCGTCGCTCGCCGGCGCAGCGTACGGTGACGGTGCGCCGCCACAACCCGGACGGTCGCGGCAGCCTCACGACCGTGCAGCTCCCGTGTACGGGCGACGCACCGCTGTGCACCGCGATCGACACGCTTACCAACCCCTAGAGCGGCAGGTAACAGACCTTCACGCCGAGGTTGACCTCGCCCTCGCCGTCGTAGATGCAACAGCAGGTCGGGTTCGTGTCGCCGACGCTCACCACGGTTGACGTCGGGTCGCCCTGATTGTCCGTGCGATCGACGGCCGCGCCCAGCGCCGAAGCCGGCGCTGCAGCGCACGTCACGAGGCCCCCGAGGGCCACCACCCAGATCAGCGCGCCGATCGCACGCACGCGGACTTTCATCACGAGCCTCCCCGATCGTTGGATGACGGAGAGGACCGTAGATGCGACCCTCGGTGACGGATGAGACACGTTTGGGTGACACGGGTGTCACCTCGGCGGCTTCCTTACGTCATCTCCTGCCAGCCCGCCGCCTTCTTGAGCTCCTCCCAGGTGCACTCGAGCGGCGCTTTGTCGTCGCGGAGCCCCTTGAAGCTCGGCGCGCGGAGCTTGCCGTCGTCGGTCAGCTGGCGGAACTCGACGATCGCGACCAGCTCCGGACGAAGCCAGTGCACGTCGCGCAACTCGCGCGTCGTCGGCAGCTGCGGTTCGTCCGTCGCGAGGGGTTCATACCGCTCTCGCAGTTCGGCGAGGCTCCGCTGCGTGTACCCGGTCCCCACGCCGCCCGTATAGCGAAGGTGGTCGCCGTCGTACACGGCACTGACGACGGTGCCACCGTGACGCCAACCGGCGACGACGACGTCCGCGTCGAAGGTCGTCTTCACCTTGAGCCACGCTTTGCTGCGCTTGCCCGGCTCGTACCGCGAATCGAGCTTCTTCGCGACGATCCCCTCGAGCGCCTCTGCGCGTGCGGCTTCGAAGAGGTTCGTCCCCTCACCGATCACGAACGGTGACAGCTGCATCACGTTCGATCGATCGACCGTTTCGTCGAGGATCTTGCGCCGCTCGGTGTAGGGCTTGTCGATGAGGCTACGTCCGTTGCGGCGAAGGACGTCGAACACGATGTACGCGACGGGGATCGACTTGCGGAGGCGTTCGATCTCCGACGGCGCGCGGACGTGCATACGCATCTGCAGCTTCTGGAAGGACGGCTTGCCTTTCTCGAACGCGCAGATCTCGCCGTCGAGGATCGCGTCCTTCGCGTCGATCTCGAGGTGCGCGAGCTCCGGGTAGGCGACGGTGATGTCGTTGGCGTTCCGCGAGATGAGGCGCGTTTGTTTCTTGGTGACGATCGCCGCCGCGCGGACGCCGTCCCACTTCGGTTCGAAGCCCCAGCGATCGTCGTCGAACGGCTCCGTGACGAGCGTCGCGAGCATGGGGGCCGGGACGTCAACCACGACGCACCCGCTTCCGGACCCGCCCCTCGGAGATGTCCTCGCGCGACGCTTGTACGCCCAGCTTGTCGAGGGCTTCGTCCAGAGATTGCCGTTTCCGTAGAACGTTCTCGAATGGATCGCCTGCTGCGATGCGGTCGAAGACGGTTCCGATCGTGAAGTCCTGCGGCGTCACGTCGAAGAGTTCATCCCATCGCAGCGGCGTCGACACCGTCGCACCTGGCTCCGGACGAACCGAGTACGCAGCGGACAGGCTCGCGGCGCGGCGATTCATCTTGTGGTCGATGAAGACCTTGCCGCTGCGCTTGGCGACGTCCCACTCCATCGTCGCGCGGGACGGATCGGCTTTCACGATCGCGAGTCCGATCTCCTCGGAGAGTCCGCGCGTCTCGTCGTAGGAGTGCTTCTCCTCGACGGGGACGTAGATCTGGATGCCCGTCGCGCCGGACGTCTTCACGTATCCGACGAGGCCGAGCACGTCGAAGATCGCGCGGACGTGATGCGCGATGATGGCCGCGTCCGCGAAGGTCGCCGGTTCCATCGGATCGAGGTCGACGACCATGTAGTCGGGGAAGTCGTAACGCTCGCAGCGCGAGTGCAGCGGATGCATCTCGATGCAGCCGAGGTTCGCGACGAAGAGGATGTCGGCGAGCTTGTTGACCATCACCGTCTCGTCGATCTTCGTGTCTTCGGGCTCGATGGCGCAGAGCTCGACCCACCTCGGTGTGTAATCCGGTGCGTCTTTCTGGAAGAAGTACCGGGCGTCGATGCCGTTCGGGTAACGCTTCAGCGTGAGCGGACGGTCGCGAAGGTACGGAAGGATCGCCGGCGCGACGTTGAAGTAGTACGTGAGCAGGTCGCCCTTCGTGATCTGCTCGTCCGGCCAGAAGACCTTGTCGAGGTTCGTGACGGGAACGTCGATGCCATCGGCCCGGACGACTCCCCCGTCGACGGGCAGCTCCTGCGGGAAGTTCATCTTCGTCTGACGTATCCCGACTTCACCATCGGGCGCAGGAGCGACGCCACCGCCGCGCCGATACCTGCCCCGGCGAAGCCGGTGATGGCGTCGTCGATGTCGAAGGTCCGTCCGACGACGTACGCACCTTGCAGGATCTCGAAGCCGAGCGCGCAGCCCGCGCCCAGCGCGAGCGTGATCAGGATCCCGCCCGGACGATCGACTGCGAACGGCAACAGCAGCCCGAACGGGATGTACAACAACACGTTCGCGAGGAAGTCGAGATCACCGATCCGTTGCTGCACCTTGCTCGTCGACCTGACGAAGCCGAGCGTCCCGTGGAACGGGATGCGGTTGCCCTTCTCGATCCCGTGATGCGCGGCGTCGAAGTGCAATGGCCAGAGCGTGATGACGACGATGCCGATCAGGTACCCGAACGTCAGCAACCGCACGACGCGCAGCGCGCGACGACGCACCTCCGGACGCCGGCTCCGCGTCGCCGCCATCGCCACGACGCCGGCGATCGCCGGGAACACCCACACGATCGCGAGTGGCTTGGACAGCGCGACGTTCCCCGTGAGCACGCGCCCATGTTCTCAGGCCGTCAGGCGAGCGGGGGCCCGGGCGGCGGCGCGTGCCACGTCGAGATGAACGCCTCGGCGATGGCGCAGGCCCCCGCGTACGGACCCCGGGGGTCGGACGATGCCCTCGACATGAGCGACGAGATCTTCTGCTCGACGACCGCGAAGACCTCGGCGGCAGTGTCCACGTTCGCCGTGTAGCCGATCGTCGCACCCGCGTTGCAGACGAAGTCGGGCAGGTAGCGGATGCGGCGCTGCGCGAGGGCCGGGATGGCGTCCGCGGTATACGGGACGTTCGCCGCCGGCGCGATCCACGGCGTCGTCAGACGCTCGGCGACATGCTTCGTGATGACGCCGGTGCGCGCGCCGGGGACGAGGATGTCCGCGGTGACGTCGAAGAGCTTCGCGGGATCGGGATCGAAGGCTTGGGCAGTTTGTCGGACCACCCGATCGCCGTGTTCTTTCCTGAGAGCCATCAGGAGTTCGACGTCGAGACCGTTGTCGTTCCGGACGACGCCCTCGAGCGTCGAGATCGCGATCACCCGCGCACCGCGCCGGACGGCCTCGCGCGCGACGCCGCCGCCGACCTTGCCGAAGCCTTCGATGGCGAAGGTGCGTCCGTCGAGGGAGCCGATAGCCGTCTCGGCGGCGACGACGATGCCGAAGCCGGTGAGGAGATCCTCGATCTCGGGCTCGCGGGCCATGAGGCTGAGGTTGTTCGGATCGCGGAGCCGCGCGAAGTCGGTCTCCGACGTGCCGAGGTCGGGCCCGGTGAGGAACTTCGCCGACTCGACGAGCGGACGGATCTCTTCGCAGTACTTCTTCATGAGCTCGTCGTGTTGGTCCGGCGTGCCGCGGATGGCGCCCTTGGCGCCGCCGGTGCGGAGCTCGATAGAACCGAACTTGTATGTCATGGCACGCGCGAGGAGCGAAGCTTCATGTTCGGTGACGTCAGGGGCGTAGCGCGTGCCGCCGGCATTGACGGATGAATCGTCGAAGTCGAACGCGATGAAAGCGTCGAGCGATTCGAGCCGGGTAACGCTCACCCGCGGGAGCCTAGCGCCAGTCTCTAGGAAGAGGTGACACCTGCCAACGCAATCTCGGCTCGCTCAAGCTCCAGTAGGCCGAACCTACATCCAGTTCGCGAAAAGATCCGCCGCGCGCCCGCAAATGACTCGCGTCGAATTCCGTCGTCGACTTGGCCGAGCGCGACTAAGCACCTCGCCTCCTCCAACTCCAAACCGAGGCGTCGGCAGACGGAGAGCGAGGCTTCGATCCGCGCCTTTCCTGCCTCGCTGTCACGGTGCGCGAGGGTCAGGCCAAATAGCCGCTCAATCTGCACGGAAACACAAACCTCACACGACTCCAAGCGAGCCATAGCTCTCGTGACGCGTGTGAAGGCCTCATCCCAAGAGCCGCAGTTGGCCGCGATTTCGGCATGAATCAACTCGAGCATGCCGATGTCGCCGTCGCGGCCGGCCGGTCTAAGACGGGCGATTGCCTCTATAGCCGCGGCTTCAGCCGTTTCCCATTGGCTTTCGTAACAGAGAAGGTTCAACTCACATATGCGACGAAGGTCTCCGACCCACGGCGGCGCTTCACGCTCAAGTTCGACGAGCTCCCTAACTACGTCCTTCGCCCGTTCACAGTTTCCGAGCTCTGTTTCGATCTGACCGAGAGTCGCCAAGAGCATCGCTCGCCAAGCCGGCTCGTGCGAAAGCTCCAGAGCCTGCTCGGCAACAGCTCGTCCGCCGCGTAGCTCTCCACAGTGAACCGAACAGCCGACGAGGTTAACAGCGGTCTCGAGCTGGCCGACGACAAATCCCAGTCGCTTGTACTCGTCGAACACTTCGCTCAGGACGCGGTACGCCTCACGGGCCGAACCGAGCAAGCGCAGCGTGACACCAACACGTCGACGGGCAGTTAGCAGGCTAGGCACGTGTCCGAGTTCCTCAGCAATGGACTGCGCTTCGAGGGCGTACTGATGAGAGAGCGCAAATTCGCCAACCGTCGCTGCAACTCCGCCCAAGAGTGATGCGCGCTCGAAATCAATACGAGGCGTCGGCGGACCATCGTTGCGCAACCGCTCGGCGGCGGCGCGGGCAGAATCGACGTCTTGCCGTCCAAGTGCGAGCCACGCCTGGAGGACGAGCGCTGGAGCTGTTACGGCAGGGTCGTCGGTGGCCTCCAAGATTTCGGAGAGGAGGCCCGCGACGTCTGGCGCCCGATCGGCTTCCGCTAGCCGCTTCGCTTTCGCGAGCAAGAGATCGTGCCGTACCTCAGTGCACGGGTCGTGGGCTAGCGCCTCATCGACGAGTTGGACGGCGCGGTCGATCTCACCGGTTAGGCCCATCACCTCGCAACACTTTGCTGTCACTCGGAAGAATCCCGAGGCAATAGCGTTGCTGCGCAGTACGTCCAAGGAGCGGGAATAGGCATCTATCGCCTCCTCGTGGCGATAGACCAAGGACAAGCGGTCACCCAGCTCCTCAAGACAGACTGCCGCGCGAACCGATCCCCCCGACGCGACGAGATGGCTCGCGAGATCGCCAGCGTGGGCCTCAACCTCGTAGTCAGCCCAGGCCTCGTACGCAGCCGCGGCGCGAGCATGCAGCTTCCGCCGACGCTCCATCGGGAGCGTCGAAAGAGCGGCATCGCGCAGGAGTCCATGCCGGAAAGCAAACTCTCGGGGAAGGCGTTTGTGCTCCGTTATGAGATTCGACTCCAGTAGCTCAGTAACTGCATCGGAGTAGTCAGCTCCCGCAATAGCAGCGACAACGTCGGACGCGAAGACGCGCCCGACGATGGCCGCAGCCTGAAGCGTCCGCTTCGCGGAAGCCGACAGCGAATCGATGCGTGACAGCAAGAAAGACTCGAGTGCGCGAGGGACGTTGTAGACACAAGGTTCACCGTCCGATCGAATCGCGGCGACAAGCTGCTCGATGTAGAGGGGATTCCCTTCAGCACGATCGACGACGACATCGCGGAGGCGCTCGTTTAACGACGAGCGAGCATCCAGGTGCCCGACGAGCTCATGGCTTGAGGCCTCATCCAACGGTCGCAGTGCTAGGTCAGAACAGCGCGGCGCGTGATTCGCCAAGGCGTCTATTCGTGTGCGCCAACCTGGCGACCCTGAAGCCGGACGCATCGTGAGGATGACGAGAATTGGAAGGTCGTGTAGACGTCTTATCAGAGACGAAACAAGTTCGGCCGTGGCATCGCTCGCGTCGTGGAGATTGTCAATTGCCAGGACTGTTGGAGCACTCAGCGATATCGAAGACAACCACTGCGCAACTGAGTTTTGGAGCTCCCGCGTCAAGACATCCACCGGCAAGCCGTCCAAGCGCTTCATAAGCCGGTCTTCAAGCTCGATGCCTAAGATGCGCGCGAGCTGCGGGGCAGACGACTCATATGAGTCCCCAAGAACCTCCCGCAAGACTGCGCGAAACCGAGTCCTAAGCTGAATTCCGCTGGCCGCCTCGTCGACTCCGAGATAGCTTCGCAGTGCCTGATCAATCGGCTCATAAGGCAGGCGATAGTCGAGCGCGCTACACGTAACGCCAAGCCATCTGGTTCCCTCGGGAACACGACCCCGAATTTCGGCTAGGAACCGGCTCTTACCAATCCCGCCATCGCCAACGATCGTCAAAACTTGTCCTCGGCCGGCATCAAGCTCGTGCACGGCGGAGAGCGCGTGTTGAAGCTCCTGAGCGCGACCTACCAACGGCTGACCCGCGCGGATGGGCGGCTCCAGGAGTACACCAACGAGTTCGAAGGCTCGAACACGCGTCGCTCGACCCTTGACAGCGAGGTCGCCAAGCGAATTGAACACAAACCGGTCAGGCAGCAGTTCAACTGTCGAGCGTCCCACCACGATACCGCCGGGAGTAGCCGCCGACTGCAAGCGCGCCGCAACGTTGACCGCATCGCCCAATGCGATGACAACCTCTTCGTTTCCTCCGACGGGCCCGGCAGCAACACGTCCCGAATTAACGCCAATCCGCACGTTCAGACGTTCGACATTCCAGGCTTCGCGAACCTCGTCCGCGAAGCGCGCCACGGCAGATCGGATCTCAAGGGCTGCTCGCACCGCACGAAGCGGGTCATTCTCATGTGCGAGGTGCAAACCAAAGAACGCCGCGATTCCGTCGCCCATTTGGCCGGTGACGTGGCCGCCGAGGGCTTCCACCGTCTCACACATGCGTGTAACGCACTCGCCAATAACCGCTTTGACTTCCGCCGGATCGAGTCGCTCGCCAAGTGCTGTGGACCCGACAACATCCGCGAATAGCGCGGTGACGGGACGCAACTCATCACTGCCAGCCGATCGATGCGGCGGCCTAACGCGCCCAGCCTGCGCCGCGGAGTCCTCGTCCATCCCTTCCCCCCGGAAGTAGATGCGCCTGCCTATCGATTGTCGGTCGAGAACGTCGGCAACATAAATGTGGATCGCTGACGAAGTGCACGGTAGTACACCACTGAGCGGAAGCGTTACAGAAGTGATGCGCGCTCGAGCTCGCCGAGCGCACCAATCGTCTGCCTGAGCACTCGGCGCGCCATCGCGTACCGATCGAACTCGCTCTTGGTCGGCCCGAGGACGACGAGCATCGCCAGCAGGGCAGGCCAACCAATCTGTGCATATCCAAGAATCATCAGACCGTAGGCCGAAACAAGCACCGCCTGAAGCCATAACCACACGCGACGGTCTTCCGGATCGACTCCGATTTTGAGATGGCGCCGGCGGTCAGCGACCAGCGAATAAACAAGAACGCCGCCCGTGCCAGCGATTAGAGCCAACATCGGGTCTGACGTCCCGAGGTGAGCGGCCCTAACTGCCACATCCGCGCCATGTGTCACTGCCGTACACGCGGAAAGGGCTAGCGCGTCGCGGAGCGCGACGTTCTGACCTCGGCGCCTGAGGCCGCCCAAGACACCGCCAAGTACACACGCAACCGCAAAGGCGCTCACTTCCCAAGTTGTCGACATTTTGCTGAGCACCACGAGCGCGGGAGCAAATGCGGCGCCTAAAGCGAGGTCGCCAACTTCGAGGTCAATCCGCAGGCTAACGGCAATGACGTAACTGAGGACCGCAACCGTGAGGCCAAGTAAGTCGTGCGCGCTCAAAGGTCACCTGCCGCGAGACGCTCCGCCGCAATGACGTTCATCGCGCCCGGTTTGGCGAACACGATTCCCGAAGCGATTGCCCGCATCAACGCATCCACCGGCTCTTGGTCAAGTTGCGAGCCAGCCACGCGCCGCAGCTCTTCGGCCGCTTCCGACACCGAACGCGCCGACCGGTAGACACGCGCGCTCGTCATAGCCTCGAAGGAGTCGGCCACGCCGAGGATGCGGACGTTGCGCGGAATTTCATCGCCGCGCAGTCCGTACGGATACCCAGATCCGTCGAGGCGTTCGTGATGAAGAAGTACCTCATCGGCGAGGTGAGAAAGCAGATCAATCCGTCGCACCGCCTCGGCACCAACAACGACGTGACGCTTCACTTGCTCGAATTCCTTCGGCGTCAAGGAACCGGGCTTCATCAAGACGACCGACGGCACGACAATCTTTCCGACATCATGCAAGAGAGCAGCCAGATACCGGTCGGACAGTTCTCGCTCCGGTGTACCCAACTCCCGGTGAATGGCGATGACAATCTCCGCGACGCGCTCGGAGTGATTACGTGTGTAAGGATCCTTGAGTTCGACCGCACGTACGAATTGACGGATTGATTGATCGTGGGCGACGTCGAGTTCAAGCTTCGCCTTACGAACGAATCGCAACGCGATCAACGGCATGAGAAGGAAGACGGCCGCCGTGGGACCGAACCTCATATACAGGGTCGAGACCAGAAGCGCCGCCACAGCGAACGTCAGCGAGTGCGGAATCGTCCATGCCATCCGCCTCACCGCGTCAGCGAGCGTCATGCGCCGGTCGAGCGCAACCGCGCCCGCGACAAGGACTGTATTGAGAACTTCGGCAACGACCGCGGCGCTGGCCGCACCGAGGAAGAGCCCGAAACCACCCAAGAGAGGGTGTAAAGCGTTGAAGACGAACGCCGCGGCTGCGAACGAGATTGCTTCCTGACCCGCGTTGAAACCCATCCGGGCTACGTCTGGCCGTGCCTTCAATTCCGATATCGCGAACGACGGCAGCAGGGCGACAACGAGCGCAGTTGACGGTTTCGTTGCATAAACCGCCGTGAGCAGAACGATGAATCCGGGTGACAGCGTGACCGCGCGTGATGGATTGGTTCCGACTCGTAAGCCTGAGATCGGAACTTCGACGGAGGTCGCGAGACCAAGAACGTGCAGAACGTAGAAGAATGCGACTTCGCGCCACACTGGGCCGCCCCACACCCGTAGCAAGGCCGCGGCCAAACCGCCCGAGGCGAGTACGACCGCAACCATGTACAGCCGCAGGCTTGCGCGCCGCGGCGCTCTGCTCCGCTTCGCTTCCACGTCGAACTCCCGGAGTTGGGGAGAAATGGAACCCAGCCTGCTTAGAACCGCCAGCCGCCAAACACTGCAAGCGCGCCAACAACTGCTGCGAGCTTCGATCCAATGGCAATAAATCGCCGTACTGGCTTCTTCTTCAGAACTGGGAACAGCTCCCCTCAGTGAGTGTCTTCACCGGCCCGCTATTTGCCGGAGAGCGATCCGCTCCGCTGAGGGATTACGCGGCTGGCTAGAGGCTGGGCTCCCTGATCCCTCCCTTTCCCGCTTGGATTACTCGCTCATCTCTACGGACGCGAAGACAAGGTCTTACGGCCGAAGAACCATCCCCCTTTGGATGGACAGCCACTATAGGAATCGTTGTTGATTCCTGTAAAGCACCGAGCACTCCTGTGGCGCCGCTGAGTTCGTTTCCGCAGGTCAGGCCCCCGCCTATGCTTCGTCCATGGAGCCGACGGAGGTGGGGACCCTCGAAGCCGAGCTCGCCGCGCTCCCGGAGGTCCGTGCGGCCCGCGTCGTCACCACTCCGGCCGGACGCATCTCCGAGGTCCACATCGTCTCCGAGGGGCAGAAATCGCCCAAACAGCTCGTCCGGGACGTCCAGACCCTCGCCCAGGCCCGCTTCGGCATCGAGATCGACCACCGAATCGTCTCCGTCGTCCGCTTCCCGGACGAACCGGCTCGCACGAGCAAGCCTCGCTACACGCTCTCGTCCCTCGCCTGGTCGACCGAAGGCACGAGGGCGACGTGCCGGATCCGCATCGACATCGGGGACGAGACCGTGCTCGGTGAATCGTCCGGCCCGGCTTCTTCCGTCGGACGCTCGCGACTCACAGCCGAGGCCACGACCAACGCGCTCGCGCAGATCGCCAAGGATCCGCCGGTGGCCGACGTCGGGGACGTCCGTGTCGTCGATGTCGGCGCGCAGCGCGTCGCCGTCACCGTCGTCGTGCTGCTCGTCGGCGCCGGCGAGGAAGTCGTCGTCACGGGCTCGGCCCCCGTGCGCGGTGACGAGAGCGAAGCGATCTCGCGCGCGATCCTCGACGCCGTCGCGCGTCATCATGGTGCGTGAGCCTTCGCGCGATCCCGAACATCTCTGAGGGACGCGACACCGCGAAGATCGCCTACATCGCGGGGACGGACGCGCTCCTCGACATCCACTCCGATCCCAATCACAACAGATCCGTCCTCACCTACGAAGCTGACGACCTCACCGACGTCATCGACACGATGATCGAACGAGCGGTCGCGACCCTCGACATCCGGACGCACACGGGCGTCCATCCGCGCTTCGGCGTCGTCGACGTGCTGCCGTTCGTCGGTGATGGCGCAGCGGAAGCCGCCGACGCGATAGCGACCGAGGTACCGATCTATCGATACGGACCGGATCGTCCGCTCCCCGACCTCCGCCGGTGGTTGCGAACGACCGAGCACGACGCGCACCCGACGGCCGGCGTGATCTGTGTCGGCGTGCGCGGCCCGCTCGTCGCCTTCAATGTGAACATCGACGCGACGCCGGACGAAGCCCGCGCCATCGTGAAGCGCATCCGGGGCGAGCACATCCGAGCGCTCGCATTCGATCTCCCGAGTCGCGGCCTCGTCCAGGTCTCGATGAACCTCGTCGAGCCGTTCGAGACCGGCCCCAAGGAGGCCTTCGCGCTCATCGACGCGAACGTCGTCGACTGCGAGATCGTCGGCGTCGTCCCTGAGGGCATCGCGACCGACGGGCTCCCGCTCAGAACCGCTGCGCGCAGGTCGGATGATCGACCGTGAGGTCGTCGGTCATGCACCGACGCGACAACGGAACACGAAGCATCCCAGCGACGTCACGCGGATCGTAGGCGGTCGGCGCGTACGCACCCGGGATGGGCAGTTGCGCGATGTGCATCACGCGATGCGCGTCCATGGAGTACTCCCCCATCGCGATCTCGTGCAACTGCTGATCGAAGATGGCGAAGTACAGATGCTTGCCGTTCGTCGACCACACGGGCCCGGCGACGTACGGCGGCGAACAGCCGGCGAACCCGATCTCGTCGATGGTGCAACCGAGCGGGAGCTTCGACGGATCGAGATACGCAACACGTACCTCTCCCGTCTTCGTATCGATGAGCACCATGGCACGTCCGACCCATGCGTTCCGGATGTAGGCGCCGGCGGTCGCGGCGACGAACCTTCCGTCGGGTGAGAACCGTGTGATCGGCGGGATCCCGCCGGAGAAGCGAAGACCCTTCGGGGCGCGGAACGTCCCGTCTCGGCCTCCGAGGCGGGTGAGATGGAGCGTCCGGCACTGCTCTTCACACCACATCAGTCGATCCCCGGATCCCGTCGTCACGTACGACTGACGGGAACCGAGGCGACCGATCTCGCGCTGATGCACGTAGTCCCACAGGACGATCCCGTTCGGCGAGTCGTAGGCGATGCCGCCGGGGATCGCTCGGGCGGGCACAACAGGATGCGCCGATGGGTCTTCGAACAAGCCGCGTCCCCGTCCGGCGTGTCCGGGTTCGCGGATGGACGGAACGCCGAGCTCCGGCTCCGACGGGTACCGCAAGATCAGTACCCGACCCCGCGTCTGACCCGGGATCGCGATCGACGATGTGCCGAGCAGTTTCCGATCCCCGCCATCGAGCCGCGATGCATACACGCGGTCGTAGCCGTACACGATCGACCGGCGGAGCCGCAGCAAGAACGAGCCGTGCCCGGGGTTCCGGTTCCCCACGAGCAGCCGTCGCACGACGATCCTGTGATCGAGGTCCACGAGCGCGATCGCACCGGCATACTCGTCGCCCGACGCGACGGTGTTCTGGTTGTCCTCGAAGATCAGGACCTGCCCCGTGCGGTCCGGGAACACGCTCGTCGGCGGACGGTGATCGTTCCGGTTCAGCATCACGACCAGCGAAGCGAGCAGCGCGAGCGTGACGGCGTTCGCGATCCACGGACGGATCGAACGCGGCTTCCGCGGCGGTGGTTCGTCCGGCAAGGGTTCGAGGACGAGCTCCTCGATCTCGATGTGCTCGTCGTCAGGCTCGCGCCCGCTCCGCATACGAGGAAGCTACTCCTCGACGACGTTGATCCCGAGCGCGTTCGCGATCGCGCGCGACTGGCGCGACGAGATGGTCGCTCCTTTGAGCGCGGCGAGCGCCTTCAAGTCGTCGAACGGCCCGATGTCCGCGCCGCGCAGATCGGCCCCCTCGAACTTCGCGCCGCGGATGTCCGCGTGGGAGAGGCGAGAGCGTTCGAACGACGCCTCGCGGAAGTCGGCATCGCGAAGGTCCGCCTCCGAGAGGTCGATCTCGACGAGCGATTGCTTGCGGAAGCTCATGCCGCGCAGGTCGGCGTACATCAGCACGCACGACTCGAAGGAGAACCCGAACCCCGACGTTTCCACGAACACCGCGTTCAGGAGCTTGCAGCTCTTCCACGACGTGCCCGCGATGTCGACCGTCGCGAAGCGCGCGCCGACGAAGTCGCAGCCTTCGAATGAGGCGTCCGTCAGATCGCAGTTCGCGAAAACGACCTTCTCACCCGTGCACCGGACGAACCGCGCGTCCGCAAGGTCATCTTCGAAACGTTCACCGGAGAGGTCGCGGTCTTCGAAAAGCAATTACGCGGCGGACGACACCGGGATCCGCTCGACGACGAACGCCACGAGCGACTCGAGGGCCTCTCGCTCCGCGCAGGGCGGGAGCGACCGGGCGGCGTCCAGCGCGTCGGCGGCGTACCGCTCGGCCTCCTCGCGCGCGTAGACGAACGACCCCGTTTCGTGCAGCACCTGGACGAGCTGTGGCACGTCGCCCTTCACCAGGTCCGGCAGTCCGTCGTGCCGCGCAGCCGCGTGCAACACGGGCAGCGTGTACACGCCTTCCTTGATGTCCGTCCCGACGGGTTTGCCGAGCTTGCGCTCGTCCCCCAGGAAGTCGAGCAGATCGTCGACGAGCTGGAAGGCGATACCGAAGCTCGTCGCGAAGCGCTCGCAGGCGCGCGCGGTGGCGACGTCCGCTCCCCCGACGCGGGCACCGAGATACGCGGACGCCGCGAAGAGACGCGCCGTCTTCCGCTCGATCACTTCGAGGTACTGCTCGGGTGTGCGATCGATCTGGTACGCGGACTCGATCTCTTTGATCTGTCCCTCGCAGAGGGCCGCGATCGTCGCCGCGAGCTCGCGGGGCACCTCTCCTCCGACTTCGGCTGCGAGCAACGATGATTTCGCGAAGAGATAGTCGCCGGACAGGACCGCGAGCGTGTTCGTCCAGTTGGCGTTGACGGCCGGAACCCCGTGGCGCGAGTCGGCTTCATCGATGATGTCGTCGTGCTGGAGGGTGGCGAGCTGCGTCAGCTCGAGCGCCGCCGCGAGCTTCCGGACGTTCTCCTCGCGCGAGGGATCGCGGTCGCCGAACCCGGCTCCGAGGAACGCAAGCGCCGGACGGAGCCGCTTCCCGCCCGCCTTCAGCAGGTGCTGCGCGAGCACCGACACGAACGGGAAGTCCGACGTTACGACGTCGAGCAGGTAGCCCTCGGTTTCGAGCAGCTGCCGCTCGACGATCTTGAGCGGTGCGGGCGTCCGTTCGAGGTCCCTACTCATGTTGGACGCACAGACTAGCTGGTCTGGTTGTCGGGCGGTCGTATGCGCCCGGTACACTACGCCGACCTATCCGGACGGGAGGGCTGGATGCCGCGGAAGAAGAGCAAGATCGACGTCCTTCAGAACGTGTGGCTGTTCTCGGCGTGCACATCGAAAGAGCTCGGCCGCATCGCGTCGCTCGTGGACGAGGCCGAGGTGCCGGCGGGGGCCGTCCTCACGAAGGAGGGCGCCAGCGGGCGTGAGTTCTTCGCCGTCGCCGACGGCAAGGCCACGGCCAAGATCCGCGGCAGGAAGATCGCGAGTTATGGCCCGGGTGACATCTTCGGCGAGATGTCCCTGCTCGACCAGGGCCCTCGGTCCGCGACGATCACGGCCGATACCCCGATGCAGCTCTACGTGCTCGACGGACGGAGCTTCGCGTCGCTGATCGACAAGCATCCCGCCGTCGCGCGGAAGATCCTGCGTGTGATGGCGGGTCGACTCCGCAAGGCCGAGAAGGCCCCGACGCACTAGCGGGGATCGCTCAGCTGGCAGCGGCCGCCGGTTGCACCCGGAAGGAAGGGTGCGTCCGGGCCGACGATGCGATCGCGCGGAGCTTCACGCAGATCGAGGCGATCCCGTCCGCGTTGACCCGTCGCAGTGAAGAGAGTTGCACCTCGAGCCGCGGGACGTCCCCCTGCCGAGCGGCGGACACTGCCCTGTTGAGGACGTCTCCTAGGTCGATCATCTCGCCGTTCGCTCTCATGGCCTCTCCCCCCGTTAGCGCCGCGAGTCACGAAATGGGTACGCGGCTTTCATACATCCGCGGGAGGACAGCGAACGGTCGGTATATCCTTCGAACGTGATCCTCGAAGTCGACCCCGGGACGGTCCGGGACCTCGCCGCGGCCCTGAACGCGGCCCGCAAGCGGGAGCCGTCCATCGAGATCCTCGCGAAGCTCGAACGCAAGGTCCTCCAGGCGATCCAGCAGAAGAGCAACTCGGTCGAGCTCGAACAGGACGAAGCCCAGGCCCTCCGAAACGTCCTCCAGCGCCGCGCCTACGATCAACGCAACACACCGGAAGGCACCGACTACGCAGATCTCGCCGAGCGCATCAGTCGCGACCTCGAAGCTGACGAACCACCCCTCATCACCACGGAGTCGACGAATGAGTGACACCGACCGCGCCGTCCTGTCACAGGAAGCGCTCGACGCGCTGCAGGCCGAGCTCGAGGAGCTCAAGACGAACGGACGCGAGAAGATGTCCGCGCAGCTGCGTCAGGCGCGAGAACTCGGTGACGTCACGGACAACGCGGCCTTCGAGACGGCGAAACAGGACCAGGCGCTTCTCGAGGGCCGGATCGCTCGGCTCGAGGATGTCCTGAAGACCGCCGTCGTCCGCGAGGCCGGCGGTGATACGTCCCGCGTGTCTCCGGGCGTGAAAGTAACGGTGCGCGACACCAAGGACCCGTCGTTCGAGGACGCGTTCCTCATCGCCGAGTCCGAGGAGCGCATCACCGGCGCACGCGTCCTCTCTCCGCGCTCACCGCTCGGTCAAGCGCTGCTCGGCAAGCGCGTCGGCGACACCGTGACGTACGAAGCACCCGGCGGGACGTTCACGTACGAGGTCGTCAACCTCGAGGGCTGAGCCCTAGCAGGGACGCCTCAATCTGTGGGGCAGGATCTGGTCGACGTCCTCGTTTTGCACCGCGACGTTCTCGCAACCGTTGATGTCTGTCGGCGCCAAGGTCCCGAGCCCGGTGTTCTTGTCCTTGTTGCCGTTGAGGAATCCGTTGTGGTTGGTCGTGTTCTCCTTCAAGAGCATCCCGGCGGCCGAGTTCTCGACGTCGATCCCGTCGAAGTCGTTGTCGTGTGACGAGTTCTTCCTGAGCACCGTGCCGGCGAGCTCAGATGCGATGTAGATGCCGGCGTCTCCACCGTTCGCGGAGACCTTGTTCTTGAACAGGAAGTTGTTCGTCGAGTCGGGATCCGTCTCGAGGATGAACCCGCTGTCCCTGTTCTCACTGATCCTGTTGAGGACGAAGCTGTTGTCGTGGTCCCCGGTGCCGTCCGATGTTTGAGGTCCGCCCGTGTGGACCTGGATCCCGAGCCCGTCGTTCGCCGAGATCGTATTGCCGGTGATCGTGTTGGTGCTCGACCCCGTTCCGCCTGCGGGCGCGCCGAGGAAGAGTCCGACGTCCGTGTTCCCGACGATCCGGGAGGCGCTCACCGTACCGTCGCTGGCGTTCTGAAGGTTGACGCCGTTGGTCGCGTTGCCGATGAACGTGGATCCCGTGATCGTGTTCCCGGAGATGTCGCCCGACCCGTGGAGGTTCACGCCCGCCCCAGCCGATCGGACGACCGTGGTCGTTCCGATGGAACCTGTCGAGGACGCGCTTTGGATACCGGCGCCGGAGCTGAGCGTCACGATCGCGTTCGTGATCGTGACGCCCGTCGCGGCCGCCTCCACGGTGAGACCGGAAAGGCCGCTCCCGAGCGCGATGGTGCCGTCCACCTTCGCGCCCGTACCGCTCATGTCGACGCCGGTGCCGGCGACGAAGACGAGGGCGCCACCCTTCAGCGTCGCGTCGGTCCCCGTGATGTCGACGCCGTCGCCGGTCGCACCGACGCTCATGAAGTGATCGCCCAGATCGACGGTGTACGGCCCCGTCGCCCCGAGTTCGAATCCCGACGTCGGACAATCCATCGGAGTCACGACGGTGGCCGCGCCGCTGAAGGTGGTCCCGCACGAGTACAGCGTCGGCGCGACCTTTCCGCCGTTCGTACACGTCGTGCCCTGACACTGGCCGGTCGAGTTGTCCTTCGCCTTGTTGGTCAAGTCACCGCCGGACCCCGTGACGAGGATCCCGTAGCCACCGTTGTTGTCGATCCCGCTCTGGTATCCGTTCGTGTTCGCCGTGTTGTTCTGGAGCAGCCCGGGGTTGGTCACTTCGATCCCGTTCGCGCCGTTCTCGTTCGCCGTGTTCCCAGTGAAGTCATCGCCCAACGTATCGCCGTGGATCCCGTCCGACAGATTGCCGATCACGGTGTTGGTGGACACGAAGTTGCTGCCGCCGGAGCTCGCCTGAACGAAGACGCCATCGGCGCCGTTCGCATCGAAGGTGTTCGCGCCCTTCGTCGTCCCATCGCCGACGTGGGTGCCGCCCACGGAATTGAGAAAGATCCCGTACGAGCCGTTCCCTCGCACGATGTTGCCCGTCACGACTGTGTCTTGCGGGCCATTCGAGATGAAGATCCCCGACGAGCCGTTGCCGATCACCTGGTTCTTGACGAGCTTGTTCCCCTCGATCGGAGTAGCGACGCCGTCGACGCGGATCCCGACGCTGCTGTTGCCGACCACCTTGTTCCCGGACACCTCGTTGTGCGAGCTCTCTCCGATCACGATCCCGCCGTTATTGCCCTCGACGGTGTTGTTCTGGATCACGTTGGGCCCTGCGGTCTCGACCTGGATCCCGAGCGGATTGCGGGTGACGGTGTTCTTCTCGACCGTTACGCCGCGCGCTTCCACGAGGATCCCGGCCTGATTCGGGCCGCTGTCGCTGACGACGAGACGCGAGATCGTGCCGGAGTTGAAGAATGCGACCTGTGCCGTGCTGAAACCGGAGATGAACCCATTCGTGACGGTGATGTCTTTGTTCGTCAAGCTCGTCTGGATCCCGATCGCGTCGTTCGTGTTCGATGCAGTAAGACGATGACCGTTGAGGTTGATCGTGGCGTGTCTCAGCGTGCTCTTCAGCAGCAGGCCGTAGTGGGGGCAGTTCGTGATGTCGTTCGCGAGCCGGAAGCTGTGCTTGATGATGTTCCCGCACGAGTGGATCTCAAGGGGCGGCGGCGGTGGCGGGTTCGCACCGGCCCTCGGCAGGAGCACCGCTCCGAGCGACAGGATCGCGGCCACGACGACGGCTATACGTCGCATATCTGCGTCCCCCCTTGATGCTGAACGCTAGCAGGGTTCCTTCAGCGTCGACAGGTCGAGCGAGAAGCCCGGAGAGCGTGTCGGTTCAGCAGAGGTTGGGCGAGCAGAGGCCGTTGGTATTACCGCTGCCCGTGTTGTGCTGCTTCTTGAACCGGACGATGGCGTTGCCACCTGACTGGAGCTCGTAGCCGAAGTTCGAGTTGTTGCTCGACTCGTTCCGCTGTAGAAGCACCTTCCCGCTGTTCTTTTCGATGAAGACGCCGCTGCCGAGCCCTTCGACGCCGTTGCCGTCGGTGTGGTTCTTCTTGAGCTCGATCTTGCCTATGTTGCTGGAATCGATACGCAGCCCGTTGGAGCCGAACCCACTGACGCTGTTCTTCATAACCTTTGTCTTGTCGCCGCTCACGAACAGACCTTCATTGACGTCGGAGTAGGTCGCCGGGACGTGCTGGAGATCGGCGACCGTGTTGCCGAGCACGACGGCCTTATCTCCGTCGACCGAGACGGCCTGCGTTAGGGCCTTGTTGTCCGTGAACGAATTACGCATGACCTTCGACTTGGGCGACGAGAAGATGTGGAGGACGTAGTCCGCGGTGTTTGAGGGATTATTCGCGCTGAAGACGTTCCTGCTGATGTTCGACTTCGGCGCATCGGAGATTGTGACGACGGCATCCGGCGCTCCCGTGGCATCGATGGCATCGAACTCTACGCGCCTGATCGTCGTCCGTCCGGAGGAGTCGACAGCGGCGTTGAAGTTCGAGATCGTTCCCGGTCCGAGGATCGTGAGCGTGAACGGTCCGGGGTTCTCGATCGCCGTCCCCGTCCCATTGGTGAGGCTCTGACCGTTGAGCTCGATCGTGGCATTGCCGTCCAAGGTCGCGCCGGCGCCGCCCGCGCAGTCCTCGGTCGCGTGCAACGTGACTGTCCCATGGACGCTCGAGTTGCCGCAGAGCGGGCTCGTCGCTTGGGCGGGACCGGCTAGGACGCCGACCAACGCAAGTGCGATGCCCAGTAGCAACGAAAGGCGCTTCTCTCTCACACCGGCCTCCGGCCTCGTTGGTCCCCTCGCTTGAATCTACGCCCATCGACGAACCGAAGCTAGGGGCACCTTCCTCTCGTTTTGCCGCGCTCCATCGCCGAACCCGACGCGTGTAACGTCCTACGGGATAACCGAAGAGGGAGGGACACCGTGAAAGCCGCCGTCCTCGAAGCGTACGGCCAGCCTCTGAACGTCACGAACGTCGATCTCCACGATCCGCAGGCGCACGAGGTGAAGTTGCGTATCCGCGCAACGGGCGTGTGTCACTCGGATCTCTCGATCCAGCAAGGACGGATCCCCTACCCGACGCCGTGCGTGCTCGGACACGAAGCGGCCGGCGAGGTCATCGAGATCGGCGATGGCGTCACGAACGTGAAGGTCGGCGATCACGTCGTGTGCATGTGGACGCCGATGTGTGGTGACTGTTACATGTGCCGCCGCGGCCAGACACATCTCTGCGAGCGCGCGCGAGCGATGGGGATGATGGACGACGGCACGTCACGGTTGTCACTCAACGGTCAGCTCGTCTATCACGGCATCAGCGCGGCAACCTTCGCGGAAGAAGGCATATACCGCGATTACGCGTTGGTGAAGATCGGCAACGACATCCCGTTCGAGGTTGCGGCCGTCATCGGTTGCGGCGTCCTCACCGGCGTCGGCGCCGCGATCAACACGGCGAAGGTTCGTCCGGCGGAGTCCGTCGCCGTCGTCGGATGCGGAGGCGTCGGCATCAACGTGATCCAAGGCGCGCGTCTCGTCGGCGCCAACCCGATCATCGCCATCGACACGATGCAGTCGAAGCTCGACATGGCCGAGCGTTTCGGCGCGACGCACCTCATCGACGCCTCGAACAAAGATGCGGTTGCCGAGGTGCAAGGCCTGACCCACGGCCGCGGCGTCGACGCGGCCTTCGAGGTCGTCGGGAGCCCCGTCCTCGAGCGACAGGTCTTCGACATGACGCGTCGCGGCGGGCGCGCGGTGTTCGTCGGCGTCGCGGCGCTCGGCGACGAAGTGACGCTCCCGTCGCTGCAGCTCGCGCTCGGCGAGAAGAACGTGCTCGGTTGCTATTACGGTAGCTGCGACCCGAAGCGGGACATCCCACTCTTCCTCGATCTCTGGAAGGCCGGGAAGCTCGACCTCGAAGGCCTCATCTCGCAGACGCTCACGCTGGACGATGTGAACGGCGCGTTCGAGGACATGGAAGCCGGCAAGGTGATCCGGACGGTGCTCCTGCCCTAGCGTCCGCGTCCGAGCTGCTGCAGCGCGAAGCGGTCGCAGGCCGTCTCGGCGGCGCTCGTCTTCCCGCGGATCTCGCGCAGGTACCAGTGGTAGTACTCGTGCAGATAGAGGTACCGGATCAGCTCGTCCGGACGTTCGAACCGGAGCATCCGCCAGTACCACCGGAACCTCCAGCGCCCGCGGCGCTTCGTCCGGAGCCGCTTCGCCCGGTACGGCACCGGCTCGGTAAAGGTGCGGAACGGCACGGGGACCTGGATCGTGATGCGCTTCTCGTTGAACTCGCAGAAGGCCGCGACGTGCGGACGCTTCCGGTACCGGAGCGGCTTCACGACGACCTCGTAGCCGGTCGCCATCGGCAAGCCTGACAGGACACGCTCGACGCGCGCCGGCGTCCAGCCGGGAAGATCGCGAACCCGGATCGGCATCGACCCCGTCCGGGGGCCGGGCACGCGCGCGACGAGCACCATCGAGCGGGGCGCGTGCGGGCGGCCGTGCATCGTCCGGAGCCGCCTCGCGACCGTCTGATCCTGCGGGGTCCCCGACCAGCGAGCGATGCGCGCGAGGAACGCGGGATCGTGGTCGACGGGACGCGACCGGCCGAGCCACTCCTGGACCTCACATCCGAGTTCGTCGAGCGCCCTGCGCAACTCGGCGACGCCGTAGCTCCGGCGCAGCTCTATGAACTGGCGGAGGAGGCTCTCGCGCGGCAGACCACGGGCCCGGACGCGCGCGCCGTTCCGGCGGGCGACGAGCTCGATCACGATCGTCCCGCCGGGCATGGCCACGCGGAACAGCTCCCGGACGAACCGCTCCGGGTCTTCGACGAACCGGACGACGTCGGTCGCGACGACGACGTCGAACGCTTGGTCGATGAACGGGAGGGCCAAGGCGTCGCCGGACAGGGCCCGGACGCCACGCCGGATCCGAGCGCGGTCGACCATCCCGTCGGCGATATCGACGCCGACGGTCTTTCCGAGCCGCTTCCC
>Ga0307469_10000186_pt1 | contig 24339 bp, 19 predicted proteins | sample atmos_gasesAM2C__FD_203084 | JGI IMG/M metagenome (GOLD analysis project Ga0307469, IMG submission 203084) | Hardwood forest soil microbial communities from Morgan-Monroe State Forest, Indiana, United States - atmos_gasesAM2C_515 | ecosystem: Environmental > Terrestrial > Soil > Temperate... | reverse complement strand
TCGGTCTGGGTGCCGTTCACCAGCGAGTCGAAAGAGGCGATCGCCGATTACGACGAGATCCGCAAGGAGATCAGGCTGGCGCTGCAGGAATGCGGGCGCAGGCTCGGCGTATTCCTGCGAAAGCGCGAGCGGGCCAAGGGCGAGTTCCGCCGGCGCAATATCTTCGAGCTCTACATCGAAGAGGTCGTCGAGGCGTGCGCGCGGCTGAAGGGCGGCAAGCTCTCGAAGGAAAAGCTCAAGAACCAGCTGCAGAAGATCGCGCTCAAGCGCACCGGCGGGGCCAAGACCGACGAGATCCTGGGCCACGAGAGCGGCCCCGAGGGTCTGCCTCACTCGATCATCGTCACCCCTGAAGGCCCCGAAGGGGAGGCGCCGGCGTTGCCGGGCGCCGCGCCGACCAACGATGGTCCGCCGGAAGAGGCGACGCCGGCGAAAGAGACGAAACCGGCCAAGCGGAAGCCCAAGGCTAAACGTAAAAAGAGATGACCCCCATGGCGAAAGCAACCTCAACAAAACCGACACCTGTCGAGAGGAAACTGGTCGGCGTGGCCGACACCGTGATCACGGCGGCCGACCGGAGTCGTGACCCGGCGCTGTCGATCCCCGTGCGAAGCCTCGCGAACATCAAGTTCAACGAGAAGCGCGGCATCATCGAGATGGGCAAACGCAAGCAGGAGCGCACGCTGTTCAACGTGGGGATGGCGAAGAAGTTCATGCAGACGGTGCTGGTTGCCGATGCGCTGGCCGAGCTACAGAGGGCGAACCTCACGACGTCGTTGCGGGAGATTTACTACCGCACCAAGCACACGATGAAGGACTCGCACGAGAACACCTTCGACGGCCAGAACGAGTCCGACCCGCTGATCGAAGACCTCGAGGTGACGCTGACGGCGTTGCGCGAGGAGCTCCACGTGCGCGCGGAGAACGCCGGCAGCATCGTGGGACCGGTCGTGCTCACCGACGACGGCGACCGGGTGGACTGCGCGCGCCTGGGCAAGGGCGGCTACTCGGTGCCCTCCATCGTCGAGCCCGAGTTCATCCAGATCAAGCGCTGCACTGCGGACTTCGTCCTGCTCGTCGAGAAAGGCACCCAGTGGAACCGGCTCTCCGAAGACAAATTCTGGCGCCGATACAACTGCGTCCTCCTGACCGGCAACGGCCAGCCGCCCCGCGGCGTCCGGCGCCTGGCGCGGCGCCTGCACGAGGAGCACGGGCTCCCTGTTTACGTTCTCGTCGACAACGACCCGTGGGGCTACTACATCTACTCGGTGGTGAAGCAGGGGTCGATCAACCTCGCGTTCGAGAGCGAGCGGATGGCCATTCCCAAAGCCAAGTTCATCGGGCTCTCGAGCGCGGATCCCGAGACGTACGGGCTGCCGCGCAATGTCGGCATCAAGCTCAATGACAAAGACGTGAGCCGGGCGAAGGAGCTGATCAACTACCGCTGGTTTCAGAAAAAGCCCTGGCAGGAAGAGATCAAGCGGATGCTCGCGAGCGGCCTCAAGTACGAGCTCGATGCGCTCGCCAACAAGGACTTCCGCTACCTGACCAAGACCTATCTTCCGAAGAAGCTCAAGGAGCGGGACTGGCTGGACTGATGATCCACCAGCAGACTCTGGAATTCCGCACGCGCGGCCGCGGCACCCAGGAAGTCACGGCCGAGCTGCAGCGCGCCGTCGCCGCGTGCGGCATCCGCACCGGCGCCGCCACCGTGTTACGGATAAGATAGTCAATTCTCCGGCGCGCCACAGTCCAAACAACTGCGGGAATCGACCCGCGGAGAGACTGGTCGTAACAAGCACAAACGGGAGGCTTCATGCCTGGTTCGAGCGTATTCACGGGTGACGTGGGCTGGTGGCGCGCGCGCGGCGCAGCGGGTGCAGTCGCGTTGGTGCTGGCCGCGTGCGGCGACGGTGGCGGCGGCGGTGGAGGCAGGCAGAATGCCGTCATCCAGCCCTATCTTATGGCTCTCGATGCATGCGATCCGAGCTCGAACTGTCAGGGCACGCCGCAGCACACGATCTACTTCTTGCAATCGTCCGACGGCGTGAATTGGCAACCCGTGCCAGGCTTCATGCCATTGGTCGGCGGCGTTCCCACCATCGTGCGGCGGGGGAACACAATTTATCTGGCTGAGCAAGATGGTCGCGACCTGGCGGGAAACCTGAAAGAAGGCGCCATGAAGCTCATCCGATACCACATGGATACGGGAACCTGGGACTCTCCGGTGTTGATCAACCTCACGGATGCGCAGAATCCAGGACCGTACTTCGACACGGATTTCACGCGCGATTCGCACGGCAACCTCGTGCTGGTCTACCATGCGGACGCCAATGGCTTAAGTGGCTGCAACGCCAGCCCATGCGACCAGCACATCCGCATGGCTTTCGAGGTGCCCGGATCGGACGGGGCGAGCTTCGTGGCCCAGGCGAATGATGCGGTCACCATTGAGGTTGGCGATCAGGGGGGCGCGGTAGACCCCTACGCGTTTTTCGACGGCTCGCAATACATCCTGTACGTTGCAACTCGCATGGGCCCCTTGCCAGAGCTCAACTCACTCTCGCAGATCACGGTCTACACCAGCCCCACGGTCGGTGGTCCCTACACGTTGTTCGGCGGTCTGCCCAACGGAGAGCTCGTCTACGCCGCAGGTCAGGCATCGGGCTTCTACAACGCCGCGCTCGCGCAATACTGGCACTACGCGACCGACGGTACGAGCGCGGTGTACGAGGCCGCCGTGAGCACACTGGCTCAGCAGTTCTCGTTGCCGCCGCCCGCCCCGTCGACGTCCTGTCCCTCCCCCCCGCCAGCGCCGTGCGGGCCACCCGTGCCAGTGGCCACGCCGGTGATCACGACCGGGACCTTGGGACTTCCTGCGACCTACCAGATCAATCATCCGAAGTTCGCCCTAAATACTCCCTGACACTTAGGCCTGCCGGGCGGCCAAGACGACTCCATCTGGCTACTACATCTACTCGGTCGTCAAGCAGGGATCGATCAACCTCGCGTTCGAGAGCGAGCGCATGGCCATTCCCAAAGCCAAGTTCATCGGGCTCTCAAGCTCGGATCCCGATACCTACGGGCTGCCACGCAATGTCGGCATCAAGCTCAACGACAAGGACGTGAGCCGGGCCGGGCCAAGGAGCTGACCAAGTACCGCTGGTTCCAGAAGAAGGAGTGGCAGGAGGAGATCAAGCGGATGCTCGCGGCGGGTCTCAAGTACGAGCTCGATGCGCTCGCCAACAAAGACTTCCGCTACCTGACCAAGACCTATTTTCCCAAGAAGCTCAAGGAGCGAGACTGGCTCGATTGAGCTTGTCGCGCAGGTAGCTTAGAGCCTCCGCTCCGAGGTCCTCCCCAAGGCAATCGAAAGTCCGCGCGCCTGTCATCCCGCGCAACCAGGTGAGCTGGCGCTTGGCGAGTTGGCGCGTCGCGAATATCCCGCGATCGCGCAGCTCGTCGCGATCGATTTCGCCCTCGAGAAACTGCCACGCCTGCCGGTAGCCGACGCAGCGCATCGAGGGCATGGCAGGGCGAAGAGTGTAGCGCTTGCGCAGTGTCCGCAACTCCTCGACCAGGCCGCGCTCGAGCATGGCGTCGAAGCGCGCTTCGATGCGCCGATGCAGCTCGCTGCGGTCCGAAGGAGCGAGAGCCAGCTCGATGAGCCGGAAGGGAAGAGCGCTCTTCTTTCGCCCGATCAGCTTCGACATCGGCTTCCCCGTGACACGATAGATTTCGAGCGCGCGCTGAATGCGTTGCGCGTCGGTCGGCTTCAGCCTCGCCGCGGTCGGGGCATCGATCTTCGCAAGCTGCGCATGCAGCGCCGGCCAGCCTCGCTCGGCGGCTTCGGCGTCGATTTGCGCACGCACCGCGGGATCCGAATCGGGAAGGTCCGATAGCCCCTCGCGCAGCGCCTTGAAGTAGAGCATCGTGCCGCCGACCAGGAGCGACGTGCGGCCGCGCTCGATGATTTCGCGGATCAGCCGCACGGCGTCGCCGCGAAACTGCGCGGCAGAGTAGCTCTCGGTTGGGTCGATGATGTCGATCAGATGGTGCGGCACCGCGGCGCGCTCGGACGCGGACGGCTTGGCGGTGCCCACATCCATGCCGCGATAGACCTGAGCGGAATCGACGCTGACGATCTCGACCGGGAATTGGCCCGCCAGCGTCGCTGCCAGCGCGCTCTTGCCGCTGGCGGTCGGGCCCATGAGGAGGATTGCGGCGGGTTCAGCGGCCACGCATGAAGAGCTTGTCGAGATCGGCGAGGCTCATCTGGAACCACGTCGGCCGGCCGTGGTTGCATTGCCCGGAGCGCTCGGTCTCTTCCATCTCGCGCAGCAGAGCGTTCATCTCCGGGATCGTCAATGCCCGGTTGGCGCGCACCGCGCCGTGGCAGGCCATGGTGCCGAGCAGCTCGTCGCGGCGCTCGGTGAGGACGCGGCTCGCGCCGTACTCGCGGATGTCTTTCAGCAGGGCGCGCGCGAGCCCGGCCGCATCGGCGTCGGCCAGCATCGAGGGCACCGCGCGCACGGCGAGCGCGAACGGTGAGATCGCCGCGACGTCGAAGCCGAGCTGGTTGAGCGTTGCGCCGTGCTCCTCGGCGGTGGCCACGTCGACCCTGTCCGCGTGGAAGGTTGACGGGATCAGCAGCTTCTGCGTGTTCATGGCGCGCGAGTCGAGCGCCGTCTTCAGCTTCTCGTAGAGGATGCGCTCGTGGGCGGCGTGCATGTCGACGAGCACCAGGCCATCGCGGTTCTGGGCGAGGATGTAGATGCCGTGCAGCTGCGCGAGCGCGAATCCGAGGGGTGGCGCGTCCGAAGCATTCGCGTCGGCGGGGTCGGCGCTCTTCGCCAATTCGGCGAACATCGCCGTATAGCTCGCCACCGGCTGCGCGAGGCCTAGGGCGGGCTGATGGGCCCGGGGAGTCAAGGCGTGCCCCTCGGCCATCGGCGTGGCGATTGCGGCCGGGGCCTCGGCGGCGGTACCCGAGAGGCCCTTGGCTACCGCGTGAAACACGAACTGGTGAACCGCGCGCGGGTCGCGAAAGCGGATTTCGATCTTTGCCGGATGGACGTTCACGTCGATGCTGCGCGGGTCGACGTCGAGGAAAAGGACGTAGGCGGGATGGCGCTCGCCGTGAAGGACGTCGCGGTAGGCCTCGCGCAGCGCGTGCGCCAGAAGCCTGTCGCGCACGAAGCGGCCGTTGACGTACAGAAACTGGGCATCCCGGGACGCGCGCGTGTAGGCGGGCGAGCCCGCGAAGCCGGAAAGCCTCAGAACGCTCCCGTTCGCGTCCACGGCCCGCATCGATTGGGCGAATTCCGCGCCCAGCGCGGCCTCGATCCGCTTCGCGTGGTCGCTGGGCGCGTGGCGCGCGAGGACCCGACCGTTGTGTCTCAAGGTGAAAGTGACGTCGGGCCGCGACACGACCGCGCGCGTAAACACCTCTTCGCAGTGCGCGAACTCCGTAGCTTCGCTTTTCAGGAACTTGCGCCGCGCCGGAGTGTTGTAGTACAGATCGTCGACTTCGACGGCGGTGCCGTCGGGTTGCGCGGCCGGCTCGATGGCCCCGACGCTCCCGGCTTCGGCCCTGATCCCGAACGCGCGGTCGGCTCCCGCGGCGCGGCTCGCCACGCCTACGCGCGCGACCGATGCGATACTCGCCAGCGCCTCGCCGCGAAATCCGAGGGACCGGACCTGCTCGAGGTCTTCGAGCGAGGCGATCTTGCTCGTCGCATGCCTCGCGAGAGCCATCGGCAGATCCTCTCTCGCGATGCCCGAACCGTTGTCCACGACGCGGATCTGCTTGATGCCCCCTTCGCTCAGCGCGACTCCGATCTCGGTCGCTCCCGCGTCGAGGCAGTTTTCCAGCAGCTCTTTCAGGACCGAGGCGGGCCTGTCGACCACCTCACCCGCCGCGATCTGGCTGATCAGCGTCTCGGGAAGCGGTCGGATGGAAGGCACGATGCGATTCTTTCGGAAACCGAATTATAAGTGACACGGTAAAATGCGGCGGTGGAACTTCTCCTTTCGGGCTGGGATCTCGTCGTCAACCTCGACCGGCATCTCGCCGCGCTGCTGCAGCAGTACGGCGCCTGGGTGTACCTGCTGCTCTTCGCCATTATTTTTTCCGAGACCGGGCTCGTCGTGACGCCCTTTCTGCCCGGGGATTCGCTGTTGTTCGTGGCCGGCGCGCTCGCGGCCGCGGGCGGCATGGACGTGCACCTGCTCGCCGTGGTGCTGGTTCTCGCGGCGGTGCTCGGGAATACGACGAACTACGCGATCGGCTACTACATCGGCCCGAGAGTGTTCCAGTGGGAAGGCTCGCGCTTCTTCAACCGGAAGGCGCTGGATCGCGCGCACGCCTTCTACGAAAGGCACGGAGGCAAGACCATCATCATCACGCGCTTCGTGCCCATCCTGCGGACGTTTGCCCCGTTCGTCGCGGGCATCGGGCGCATGAGCTACCTGCGGTTTTCCGTTTACAACCTCGCGGGGGCGCTGGCGTGGGTGCTGTCGCTGCTCTACGCGGGCTACTGGTTCGGCAACGTGCCGCTGGTGAAGCACAACCTCAGCCTGGTCATCATCGGCGTCATCGCCTTGTCGCTGACGCCGCTCGCGTTCGAATACCTCAGGTACCGTCTCGGAAGGGCGAAGACCTGACTTCGCCGGAGCCCGCGGAGATGGTGGGGCGGGCGCGCAGGGGCGGGTTCTTCGCGAGATAGCTCTTGATGCCGCGGAGTATCGCCCGCGCGATCTTTTCCTGATACGCCTCGTCGTTGAGCTTCTTTTCCTCCTCGGGGTTGCTGATGAACGCCGTCTCGACGAGGATCGAGGGGATCTGGGGCGCCTTGAGCACGGCGAAGGCCGCTTGCTCGACTCTGCCCCGGTGCAGGGAATTGACGTCGCCGAGCTCCCCCAGCACCGCGCGGGCGAGCTTCAGGCTGTCGGTGATCTGCGCCGTGAGCTTGAGATCGGTGACGGTCATCTCGACGTACCGGTCTACTCGGCGACGACGATTGACGCCGCCGATGAGGTCCGCGTCATTTTCGCGCTCGGCGAGTTGTCGGGCGGCGGCGCTCGTCGCGCCGCTCTCCGACAGCGCGAACACCGACGAGCCCCGGGCGTGGGGTTTCACGAACGAGTCGGCGTGGATCGAGACCAAGAGGTCGGCGTTGACCACGGTAGCCTTCTCGACGCGCGCCTTGAGATCGATGAAATAGTCGCCGTCGCGGATGAGCAGAGCGCGCATGTTGGGGTCGGCATCGATCTGGGTCCTCAGCTTGCGCGCGATCGTCATGGTGACCGTCTTCTCGTACGTTCCGCGCCGGCCTTTTGCGCCGGGATCTTCTCCCCCGTGCCCGGCGTCGACCGCGATGGTGACCAGGCGGCTGCCGGCGGGTGCGCTCGGGTCTTTCGCCGAGCGAGGCGGCTTCGGCGCGGTCTCGGGTTTGCGCTCGCCCAAGGCCTCTTCGGGGGATTGGCCGAGGGATTGCTCCATCTTGAGCTCGGATTTTTGCAGCAGAGCCATGATGGGGTCGACCGGCTCCGTCGGGTAGATGTCCAGGACCAGGCGGTGCCCATACTCGCCGATGGGCGCGAGCGTGAAGATCTGCGGTTTGACCTCGGTCTTGAGCTCGAGCACCACGCGGACCACGCCGGGCTTGAAGCGCCCGACACGAAGATTGCCGATGTAGGCATCGCCCGGAGAAAGCTTGCCGGCGAAGCCTTCCTGCACGCTCGCGAAATCGACGCCTTCGAGATCGAGGACCAGCCGCTCGGGCTTCTTGATCGAAATCATGTGGTGCTGCAGCGGCTCCGCGGATTCCAGCGTCACACGGGTGTATTCCGGCGCCGGCCAGACGCGCACGGCCTTCACGCGCTCGAGCGGCTCGGCGGCAAAGGCGAGAGCGGACGCGAGCACCAGAGCGACGCTCAGGCTCGCCCGCGCGCTCGAAGGCGACGTCAACCGGCGCATCGGGCTAGACATCGCTTCCCCGCAGGGCTGTTGGCATAGGCGCTGACCTCGCGTGCTCCGTCGGAGTACGTGAGCGTGACCTCGAGGTCGGGCTCGGGGAGCGCGGCTCCGGCCCGCTCGGGCCACTCGACCAGGCACACGCCTTCTCCTTGGAAGTAGTCTGCCAGACCTGCGTCTTCCAATTCGCTCGCATCTATGAACCGATAAAAATCAAAGTGGTACAAGTGTAATCTAGAAACAACATAAAGTTCAACCAGGGTGTAGGTCGGGCTTTTAACGCGCGACCGGACACCCAGGCCACGCAGGAGGCCTCGAATCAGAGTCGATTTTCCGCTACCGAGTTCACCCCGGAAGTAGAGCCGCATGCCCGGGACTATGCATTCGGCGAGACGCTCTCCCAGCTGCGTGGTCGCGGTCGCATCGCCCAGATGCGCGCTCCAGTGCGGTGCGGCGGGCGGCTGGATATGATTTGAAAGATGGACCATGTGAAGAAGGCGACCCGGCGGGTGCGGCGCCTGCGCCCCGCCGAGCTGGCAGCGCTCGCTGCGAAAATCAAATCCTGGGGGCGCGAGCTCGGATTCCAGGCCGTCGGTGTCGCCGACACCGACCTTTCGGCGGCCGAGCCGCGCCTGCGAGCGTGGCTGGCGTCCGGGTTCGCTGGCGAGCTCGATTATATGCGAAAGCACGGGGCCAAAAGGACGCGCCCGGCGCAGCTCGTACCTGGGACGCTGCGCATTATCTCCGCCCGCATGGATTATCGGCCCGATGCCGCCGACGCCCTGCGTGTGCTCGCGGACGGCGACAAGGCCTTTGTCGCGCGCTACGCGCTCGGACGCGACTACCACAAGGTGCTGAGGGCGCGGCTGAAGAAGCTCGCGCAGAGGATCGCGGGCGAAATCGGCGAATTCGGCTACCGCGTGTTCACCGATTCGGCTCCCGTGATGGAGGTCGAGGTTGCGCGCAAGGCCGGACTCGGCTGGCGAGGTAAGCACACCGTGCTGATCGCGCGCGAGGCGGGGTCGTTTTTCTTTCTGGGCGACATCTACACCGACTTGCCGCTTCCGCTCGACGCTCCGGTCGAGGAGCACTGCGGCAGCTGCCGCAAATGCATCGACGTGTGCCCGACGAAGGCGATCGTCGCCCCTTACCAGCTGGACGCGAGGCGCTGCATTTCCTACCTAACGATCGAGCTGAAGGGAAGCATTCCGCCCGAGCTTCGGCCGCTCATCGGCAATCGTGTCTTCGGCTGCGACGACTGCCAGCTCGTCTGCCCCTGGAATCGCTACGCGCAGCTCGCCCCGGAGCCTGATTTCCGGGTGCGCAACGGGCTGGATTGCGCCGAGCTGGTCGAGCTTTTCGCGTGGACCGAGGAGGAATTCCGGCAGCGGATGAGCGGCAGCGCCATCCTGAGGATCGGCTACGAACGCTGGCTGCGCAACCTCGCCGTGGGGCTCGGCAACGCCCCGAAAAGCACGCGTGCGGTCGCCGCCCTGCGGTCCCGGGCGCGGGAATCGTCTGCGCTCGTTCGAGAGCACGTCGCGTGGGCGCTTGAACGTCAGGGAGCGGGCCCCTGACGCCGTTTGCTATAATGGGCGCGCTTGTCATCCGCCTCGTCCGCAGGTTCACCCCCATTCGAGTTCTCGTTTGCCCAGTTTCGCTGAACTGAATCTGCTACCCGAGCTCCTGAAGGCGGTCGCGGAGCAGGGATACACCGAGCCCACGCCGATCCAAGCGCAGGCGATTCCGTTGGTGCTCCAAGGGCGCGATGTCCTGGGCGGCGCTCAGACCGGCACCGGAAAGACGGCGGGATTCACGCTGCCGCTCCTGCACCGGCTCGCCAAGCACGCCAACGCCAGCGCTTCTCCGGCGCGACATCCGGTGCGCGCGCTCATTCTCACCCCGACGCGGGAGCTCGCCGCGCAGGTCGAGGAGAGCGTACGCACCTATGGAAAGTACTCGGGCCTGCGCAGCACCGTGGTGTTCGGGGGGATCGACATGAAGCCGCAGACGGCGGCCCTGCGCCAGGGCGTCGAATTTCTGGTGGCGACTCCCGGCCGGCTGCTCGACCACGTCCAGCAGAAGACGGTGAACTTGCAGCAGGTCGAAGCCTTCGTGCTCGACGAAGCCGACCGCATGCTCGACATGGGATTCATCCCGGACGTGCGCCGCATCATGGCGCTGCTGCCCAAACAGCGCCAGAACCTGCTGTTCTCGGCGACGCTCTCCCAGGACATTCGCACGCTCGCCGACTCGTTCCTGCACGACCCGGTGCTCGTGCAGGTCGCACCCCAGAACACTGCGGCCGAGTCCGTGCGGCACGTGGTCCATCCGGTCAGGCGCGAGCGCAAGCGCGAGCTGCTCGCATATCTCGTGCAATCGCGCGAGCTGCGGCAGGTTCTGGTATTCACTTCGACGCGCATCGGCGCTAACCGCCTCGCGTACCAGCTGAACCGCGACGGAATCCACACGACGGCGATCCACGGGGACAAGAGCCAGCCCGAGCGCCTTCAGGCGCTCGCCGACTTCAAATCGGGAAAGGTCGGCGTGCTGGTGGCGACCGACGTGGCGGCGCGCGGGCTGGACATCGAGGACCTGCCTCACGTGGTGAATTTCGAGTTGCCCGGCGCCCCCGAAGACTACCTTCACCGCATCGGCCGCACCGGCAGGGCGGGCGCGAGCGGCGAGGCGATTTCATTGGTGTGCGCCGAGGAGCACGAGCGGCTCGACGCGATAGAGAAGACGATACGCCTGAGCATTGCCAGGAAGATCGTTCCCGGCTTCGAGCCCGACCTGAGCGTCGCGCCCACGATGATGAGCAAGCCGAGGGGCCGCGGTGACAACGGGGCGCGGGAGCGCAGGCCGCGCAACGGTGACCGGGAGCGCGATCGGCTGACTCGCACGGGCCAGCCGGCAAAAAATGCCGACCCGATCTTCAGCTCGCCCTACGAGCCCGGCCAAGCCGCCGCCGCCCCGCCTCGGCCTGCGCCCGCGCAGCGTCCTCCGCGTCAAGTCGCGGCGCTGCTCGGCGGCCTTCCCAAGGGTAAATAGCGCTAGCTTTCGGCCCGGAACGGGCTGCGTTCGTTCAGCTCGTCCACGTAGCGCTCGATTCCCTTCGACTCGCGGGCGAGGAATTTCTCGACCGCGTCCGAGAATTCCGGATGGCGCAGCCAGTGGGCTGACCAGGTCTGCGTGGGCATGAAGCCGCGCGCGAGCTTGTGCTCGCCCTGCGCGCCTCCCTCGAAAGTGCGGATGCCGCGCTCTATGCAGAACTCCAGGGCCTGGTAGTAGCAGGCCTCGAAATGAAGCAGCGGAACGTGGGCGACCGAGCCCCAATAACGCCCGTAGAGCGCTCCTGGCGAAAAGATGTTCAGCGCGCTGGCGACCGGCTTCCCATCGAGATCGGCGAGCACCATCATCAGATGCTCGGGAAGGGACTCGCCGAGCCGCCTGAAGAACTCGAGGCTGAGATAGGGCGTCGAGTGGTGTGCGCGGTAGGTGCTGTTATAGCAGCGCGTGAAGAAGCTCCAGTTTTCGTCGCCGATTTCGCCGCCGACGAGCCGGCGCAGGCGTACTCCCGTTTCCTGAACCCTGCGCCGCTCCTGTCGGATTTTCTTGCGCTTCACGGAGGCGAGATCGGAGAGGAATTGCTCGAAGCTGGCGTAGCCGCGATTCTCCCAGTGAAACTGCACGGCGCGGCGCAGCATCAGCCCTGCGGCCTCCATCTCGCGCGCCTCGAGCTCCGTCGGAAACAGCACGTGCAGCGACGACGCGCCGGTTCCGAGGCGCAGAGCGGCGCGAACGAGCAGGGCCCGGGTCGTGCCGTCGCGCGCGAGCAGGCGAGGTCCGGTGACGGGGGAGAACGGAACCGCGCACAGGAGCTTCGGATAGTACGGAAGCCCGTAGCGGTGATAGGCGTCGGCCCACGCCCAGTCGAAGACGTATTCGCCGTAAGAATGATCCTTGGCGTACAGAGGCATGGCGCCCACGAGCGAAGCGCCTTGCCACAACGTGAGGTACCGGGGAGACCAGCCGGTGCTTTCGCAGGCGCAGCCGGTCTCGTGAAGGGCGTTGAGAAATTCGTGCCGCAGGAAGGGATGCCCGTCGGCAAGCGCGTTCCACGCTAGCGGCTCGACAGCCCGGAGCGTATCGATGACTTTCAACGAAGGAGCGTCTTCCTTCAATCGGATCCTCGCGGTGTGTTCGATTATAGAAGGACCGTCGCGGCGCAGGAATTCATTTCCCGATAGACTTGCTCGATGACCAGCACAGTCAAGATCGCGATTGCCCAGATCAACTGCGTCGTCGGCGATCTCGACGGGAACGCCGCAAAGATCCTCCGATACTGCGAGAACGCGCGCGCCGCGGGCGCGGACTTGCTCCTTACGCCGGAGCTCGCGCTGTGCGGCTACCCGCCCGAGGATTTGCTGCTGCGCGACGGCTTCTATCGCGAATGTGAAAGCGCGCTCGAACACCTGGCCGGCAAAGTTAGTGGGATCACCGTCGTCGTCGGTCATCCGCATCAGAGCGGAGGCAAGCGCCGCAACGCGGCATCCGTGATTCGGGATGGGCGGATCGTGGGCACGTATTACAAGCAGACCCTGCCGAACTACACCGTGTTCGACGAAGAACGCTATTTCGAGCCCGGCGACCAGCCGTGCGTGTTTGAGGCGGGAGAGACTCGATTCGGCGTCAACATCTGCGAGGATACCTGGGGTCCTCTGGGCCCGCTCACCGCGCGCCCGGACTCCGACCGGCTCCACGTCGGCATCAACATCTGCGCGGACGCCTGGGAGGCCAAGGCCCCCCGGGCGGCGCGGGAAGCGGGCGCACAGGTACTGCTCTCGCTGAACGCGTCGCCTTATCACATGGGCAAGCAGGCCTCTCGCGACGACGTCATGCGCGAACGCGTGACGGAAACCGGGATGGCGCTGGTCTACGCCAACCTGGTGGGTGGGCAGGACGAGCTCGTTTTCGACGGCGCCTCTTTCGCGCTCGACCGGCGCGGCGAGAAGGTGTTTCAATTGCCGCTTTTCGAGGAAGCGCTTGGTCTCGTCACGATTGTCGACGGCGAGCCGCAACGCGGCCCGATCGCGCAGCCCGAGCCGGTGGAAGCGGAGGTCTACAAGGCGCTTTGTCTCGGCGTGCGGGACTACGTGGAGAAGAATCGCTTCCCGGGCGCGCTCGTCGGTCTGTCGGGCGGCGTGGATTCCGCGCTGACGCTGTGCATCGCCTGCGACGCGCTCGGCTCCGAGCGCGTGCGAGCGGTCATGATGCCCTCGCAGTACACCGCGCCGATGAGCCTGGAGGACTCGCGGGAGCTCGCGAGGAATCTGCGCGTGCGCTACGACGAGATCTCCATCCGCCCGGCGTTCGACGCCTTTCTCGGCTTGCTGGCGAAGGAGTTCGCGAACCGTCCGGTGGACGCCACGGAGGAAAACCTCCAGGCCCGCATCCGCGGAACGCTGCTGATGGCTCTGTCGAACAAATTCGGAGCCATCGTGCTCACCACCGGCAACAAGTCGGAGATGGCGGTGGGCTACGCCACGCTCTACGGCGACATGGCGGGCGGTTTTGCCGTGATCAAGGACATTCTCAAGACGCTCGTCTACCGCTTGTGCAGGCACCGGAACGGGATCGCGCGCGTCATTCCCGAACGCATCCTGACACGCGCGCCCTCCGCGGAGCTGAGGCCGAACCAGACCGATCAGGACAGCCTACCGCCCTACGACGTTCTCGACGCCATCATCTCGGCGTACATGGAAAACGACTTGAGCCCGGCAGAAATGGTGGCGCAAGGCCTCGGTCTGGAGGCGGTCAAGCGGGTCGTCGAAATGATCCATCGCAGCGAATACAAACGTCGCCAGGCGCCGATCGGGATCAGGATCACGCACCGGGGCTTCGGCAAGGACTGGCGCTACCCCATCACCTCTCGCTACAGAGAGCCGTACGAATAGTCGGTTATACTGGCGAGCGCGGGTCAACGCAGGAGGGAAGTCATGAAGAAAATTGAAGCCGTCGTGAAGCCTTTCAAGCTCGACGAGGTTCGCGAGGCGCTCGCCGAGGTGGGGGTCACCGGACTCACCGTCACCGAGGTCAAAGGCTTCGGACGCCAAAAGGGGCACACGGAGCTCTATCGCGGCGCCGAATACGTCGTGGACTTCCTGCCCAAGGTGAAGGTCGAGGTCGTCGTCACCGAGAAAATGCTCGATGGGGCGATCGAAGCGATCGTCAAGGCGGCGCGCACCGGCAAGATAGGCGACGGCAAGATCTTTGTAACGGCAGTCGAGCAGGTCGTGCGCATCCGGACAGGCGAGACCAACGAAGCGGCTGTCTAGGTCCTGCCTACCTCGCGGCCGCCTTGAGTAGTACCAAGAGCGCCCCGCTTCCACCCTGATTCCTCGGCGCCTCGCAGAAGGCGAGGACTTCGTCGCGTTTCAGAAGCCACTGCTGCACCTTTCCCTTCAACACGGGCTCCCGGCGAGGCGAACGCAGGCCCTTTCCATGGACGACGCGGATGCAGCGCAGTCCGCGCTTGACGCAGGCGCCGAGGAATTCCGAGAGCAACTGGCGCGCTTCCGGCCTGTTGAGCCCGTGCAGGTCGACGACCTCCTGCACGACCCAGTGCCCGCGTCTGAGTTTGCGCAGTACGTCATGCGCCAAGCCGGCGCGCAGGTACGACGGCTCTTCTCCGGTCTCGGTCGACTCCTCCCCGGCCAGACTCTCGGCGATCGCGTCGTGGCCGTCGAGCAGCGATTGAACAGGCACGGGCGGAGGCGAGTTTTTCCGCAGCCAGACGCGGCCGGCCGGCTCGATCGGCGTGGTGTCCCGCACGGCCTCTCGGAACAGCGCCGCTTCGTCTTCGGCGGGCTCGCTGGGTGGGCGTTTGCGCATGGTCGCGGCCCCGCGCCGGTCAGTGCAGCCCGTCCAGAAACTTCTCGGCGTCGAGCGCAGCGATGCAACCGCTTCCGGCGCTCGTCACGGCCTGCCGGTAGATGTGATCCTGCACGTCGCCCGCGGCAAACACCCCGGGCACGCTGGTCGCGCTCGCGTTGCCCTCGCTTCCGCCGCGCGTGACGATATAGCCGCCCTTCATCGCGAGCTGTCCCTCGAAAATCCCCGTGTTCGGGGTGTGGCCGACCGCGATGAATAGACCCTGCACATCGATCTGCGCGACGGCGCCGGTGTGGACCCCCTTGACGCGGATGCCGTGCACTCCCTTGGCGTCGCCCAGGACTTGGTCGAGCACGTGGTCCCAGCGAACCGTGACGTTGGCCTTTTCGAAGAGTTTCTTCTGCAGGATCTTTTCGGCCCTGAACTTGTCCCTGCGGTGGATCACCGTGACCCGGCGCGCGATGTTCGACAAGTAGAGCGCTTCTTCGACCGCGGTGTTTCCGCCACCTACGACCGCGACGTCCTGGCCCTTGTAGAAGAATCCGTCGCACGTGGCGCACGCCGACACCCCCTTGCCCATGAACTGCTTCTCCGATTCGAGGCCGAGATAGCGGGCCGAGGCGCCGGTCGCGATGATGAGCGCTTCGCAGGTGTATTGGCTGGCGTCGCCCTCGAGCCGGAGAGGGAGTTCGTTCAGATGAGCCGTATGGACGTGGTCGAACACGATCTCCGTCTCGAAGCGCTCGGCGTGCTTCTGGAACCGCTCCATCAGCTCCGGGCCCTGCACTCCGCTGCCGTCGGCAGGCCAATTGTCCACGTCGGTCGTGGTCATGAGCTGCCCGCCGGGGGCGAGCCCGGTCACGATGACCGGCTTGAGGTTGGCCCGAGCGGCGTACACCGCTGCGGTGTAGCCCGCCGGACCCGACCCCAGTATGAGGAGCCGGGAGTGCCTGGTTTTTTTCGACATGGCAGAAGGGTGGGGACTGAGGCGTGCCAATTCAATCGCCGTGCGGCTCCGGATTATAACCCGGAGGAATACGCTCTCCACGTTCGCGTGAGGCCGATCTCAGCAGTCTGATAAGATATCGCGATTAAGAGCCTTCCTGGGAGAGCGTTAAATGACGGCCCCGGCAAGCGTATCGATGCTACTGTTGCGCAACGTGCCGCTGTTTTCGGTGCTCCCCGAAAATCAGCTTGCCTTGCTCACCAGCGCAGTGAGCCGCAAGAGCTTTCCTCGCGGAACCACCGTCATTGCCGCGGGCGACGTGACGGAATCGCTTTTTGTCGTGATCTCCGGGCGCCTCAAGGTGATGATCAGCGACGACGAGGGACGCGAAGTGATCCTTGCGATTCTGGGGCCGAACGAGTTCTTCGGGGAGATGGGGCTGATCGACGACCATCCACGCTCCGCTAGCGTGGTGACCCTGGAGGCTTCCGAGCTCCTCAGTCTCTCCAAGCGCGACTTCAAGAGGTGCCTCGCCGAGAATTTCGATATGGCGATGACGGTCATGCGGGGGCTGGTGACGCGTCTTCGGGAAGCCGACCAGAAGATCGGAAGTCTCGCCTTGATGGACGTCTACGGGAGAGTGGCTCACCTGCTGCTCGAGATGGCGGAAACCGTTGACGGCCAGAAGGTGGTCACCAGGAAACTTGCCAAGCAGGATATCGCCAAAATGATCGGGGCTTCGCGCGAGATGGTGAGCCGGGTGATGAAGGACCTTCAGTCGGGGGGATACATCGAGGTACGCCCGGGCTCGATCCACCTGCACGAGACCATACTGACCATCGACTGAGGTGCGGCGGGGAATTCGGCGACTAGACGTCGGCGCCTTGAATCAATCAGAACTTCTTTGAAACGGAACCAGGCACCCCTTCCCAGCAAGGTAGCTGCGCTGCTGCGCGAATCTCGGTTGTTCGTCCTGCTTGCGGCAGCTCTATACCTCTCGCTCGTCCTTAGCACGTTCAACCGGGCAGACCCGGGCTGGTCCCACAGCCTCGCGGCTGGGGAAATCCGCAACCTAGGCGGCCGCGTCGGCGCCTGGGTCGCGGATGCGCTGCTTTCCTTCTTCGGCATTTCGGCTTGGTGGTGTGTCGTGCTGCTCGCCCTCGCCGCGGTGTGGACGCTGCGGCGCCTGGATAGCGGAATTCCCGGCGATCGACGCTCCTTGCTGATAGCCCTCGCGGGCTTCGGCGTGCTGCTGCTCGCTTCGAGCGGAGTCGAGGCCTTGCGGCTTCATTCCCTCAAGATGACGCTCCCCGGGGTTCCAGGAGGGGTAGTCGGCGAGGTCGTGGCGAGGACGCTGCAATCGGGTTTCGGCTTCACCGGCGCGACTCTGATACTGATTGCGCTCTTCGCGACCATGCTTTCGTTGTTTACAGGCGTTTCGTGGCTGACAGTCATGGAGAGGGTCGGGGCAGGGCTCGAGGGGGCCTGCAGATGGACGTACGACAAATGGCAGAGCTGGCAGGACCGCAAGGCCGGGGAGATCGCGGCTGAAAGGCGGGAAGCGACGGTGGGGGAAAAGCGCGAATTGCTGATCGAGGAGCACGCGCCGATCAGGATCGAGTCCCCCGTGCTCGAGATACCGAAATCCTCGAGGGTGCAAAGGGAGAGGCAGGAGCCGCTGTTCCGCGATCTGCCGGACACGCCCCTGCCGCCGATCAAGCTGCTCGACGAGGCGAGCAGCGATATCGAGGTCCTTTCGCCCGAGACCCTCGAGTACACGTCCAGGCTGATCGAGAAAAAGCTCGGAGACTTCGGCGTTCAGGTCAAAGTCCTGGCCGCGTATCCCGGCCCGGTGATCACGCGCTACGAGATCGAGCCGGCGGTGGGCGTGAAAGGCAGCCAGATCGTCAACCTGGTGAAGGACCTCGCGCGCGCGCTGTCGGTGTACAGCATCCGCATGGTCGAGACGATTCCGGGAAAGTCCTGCATGGGGCTGGAGATCCCCAACCCGCACCGCCAGATCGTGCGGCTGTCCGAGATCGTCAGCTCGCGGGCCTATCACGAGATGCACACGCCGCTCACGCTCGCGCTCGGCAAGGACATCGCCGGCAACCCGGTAGTGGCCGATCTCACGAAGATGCCGCACTTGCTCGTCGCCGGAACGACCGGCTCGGGAAAGTCCGTCGCCCTGAACGCGATGATTCTGTCCGTTCTGTACAAGAGCGAGCCGCGCGAAGTCCGGCTCATCCTTGTCGACCCGAAGATGCTCGAGCTCTCCGCGTACCAGGGCATCCCGCACCTGCTCGCCCCGGTGGTCACCGACATGCGGCAGGCCGCGAACGCCTTGAACTGGTGCATGGGCGAGGTCGAGCGGCGCTATCGTCTCATGACATGGATCGCAGTCCGCAATCTCTCCGGCTACAACCACAAGGTTGCGGACGCGGAAAAATCCGGCAATCCGCTCAAGGACCCGGAGACGCTCGACTTGCCGCAGCCGCTCGACCTGGAGAAACTGCCCCACATCGTCGTCATCATCGACGAGCTCGCGGACTTGATGATGGTATCCGGCAAGAGGATTGAGGAGCTGATCGCGCGCTTGGCCCAGAAGGCGCGCGCCGCGGGCGTGCACCTGATCCTCGCCACGCAGCGTCCCTCGGTGGACGTCATTACCGGTTTGATCAAGGCGAACGTCCCGACGCGAATCGCGTTTCAGGTCTCGAGCAAGGTCGATTCGCGCACGATACTCGACCAGCAGGGAGCCGAGTCCCTGATCGGGCAAGGAGACATGCTGTATCTGCCGCCCGGCAGCGGGATGTCACAGCGGGTGCACGGCGCCTACGTCGCAGACCACGAGGTGCACAAGGTCGTGGAGTATCTCAAGTCGCTCGGACGCCCTGAATACGTGGAAGGCCTGCTCGAGGGCGAGGAGGAGGGCAGCATCGGGGAACCCGTGACCGAACGCGATGGGGAGGCCGACCCGCTCTACGATCAGGCGGTCGAAATCGTGCTGCGTACGCGGCGCGCGTCGATCTCGCTGGTGCAGCGCCACTTGCGCATCGGCTACAACCGCGCCGCACGCCTGATCGAGCAAATGGAGAAAGCCGGTCTCGTGTCCGCGATGCAGACGAACGGAAATCGCGAGGTGCTGGTGCCCGCGAAAATGGAATAGCCGCGCCGATGGGCTGGCCTTGGCGCTTCGTGGCGGTCGGGGCGCTCCTGGCGTTGTCGTCGCCTTGCGCTCACGCGTCGAGCCTGGAGCGCTTCTCCGAGTTCATATCGGGAACCCTCGCCGCGAGGGGCGAGTTCGAGCAAAAAATATTCGACAGCAACCGTAAACTCGTGCAGGAATCGCGCGGTGTTCTCGCGTTTTCGCGCCCGGGCAAGTTCCGCTGGAGTTACGTGAAGCCCTACGCCCAGCTCATCGTCGGCGACGGCCGCAAGGTGTGGATCTACGACGAGGATCTGAAGCAGGTCACGGTGAAGAAGCTCGACCAGGCGCTCGGCTCCACGCCCGCGGCCCTGCTCGCAGGGAACAACGAGGCCATGCAGGCGTTCAGGCTGTCCGACAAAGGGACGAAGGACGGGCTGGAGTGGCTCGAAGCGCTGCCCCGCGACAAGGAAAGCAATTTCGAGAGGATCCGAATGGCCTTTGGCGCCTCCGGTCTCCAGATCATGGAGCTGGTCGACAGCTTTGGGCAGACGACGGTTCTCAGATTCAAATCGCTCGAGCGCAACCCAAACCTGGACCCCGGTCTATTCCGCTTCTCGCCCCCTAAAGGCACCGACGTGATCGGCGACGTCGAGTAGCTGCCACCTCTGCGCCGTATGACCGATCTGTTCCCCGCTCGCGCTGTCGTGCCACCCCTGGCCGAGGCGATGCGGCCGACGTCGCTCGACGATGTCGTCGGGCAGCAGCATCTGATCGGTCCGGGCAAGCCTTTGCGCCTCGCGTTCGAATCCGGCAAGCCGCATTCGATGATCCTGTGGGGGCCGCCTGGAGTCGGCAAGACTACGCTCGCTCGGCTCATGGCCGACGCATTCGATGCCGAATTCATCGCGCTCTCGGCGGTGTTCGCGGGAGTGAAGGACATCAAGGAGGCGGTGCAACGGGCCCAGGAGGCGCTTGCCACCTCGGGCCGGCGCACCATTCTGTTCGTCGATGAGGTGCATCGCTTCAACAAGGCGCAGCAGGACGCGTTCCTGCCGTTCGTCGAGCGGGGGCTGCTGACGTTCATCGGCGCAACGACGGAAAACCCATCTTTCGAGGTGATCGGAGCCCTGCTGTCGCGCGCCGCGGTCTACGTGCTCCATAGTCTTTCCGAGGCCGAGCTCGGCGCGCTGCTGGACCGCGTCGTTCCGCGGTCGCTCCAGGGGCTTTCCTTCGACGCAAAGGCGCGAGAGCGCTTGATCGGCTTGGCAGACGGCGACGCGAGGCGCTTGCTCAACCTGCTCGAGATACTCCAAACCGCCGCCTCGAGCGCAGGCGTTACGGAAATCGGCGGCGAATTCGTGCAGAACGCGGTGGCGCGCAACCTGCGCCGCTTCGACAAGGGCGGAGACGCGTTCTACGATCAGATCTCGGCGCTGCACAAGTCCGTCCGCGGCTCGAACCCCGATGCGTCCCTCTACTGGCTGGTGCGCATGCTCGACGGTGGCGCCGATCCGCTCTACGTCGGCCGCCGCATGGTAAGGATGGCGGTGGAGGACATCGGGCTCGCCGATCCGCGCGCGCTGCGCGTCGCGCTCGACGCCTGCGAGACGTACGAGAGGCTCGGCACCCCGGAAGGCGAGCTCGCGCTCGCCGAGGCGGCGATCTATCTGGCGTGCGCAGCGAAATCGAATGCGGTGTACGAGGCCTACAATCGCGCGCGGTCTTTCGTAGCGGAAGACGCGTCGCGGCCGGTTCCGCCTCATCTGCGCAATGCGCCCACCAAGCTCATGAAGGACTTGGGCCACGGACGCGACTACCGCTATGCTCACGACGAACCGGATGCCTACGCGGCCGGCGAGAATTATTTTCCGGAGGGCATGCCCGAGGCAAAGTGGTACCAGCCGACCGGCCGTGGCCTCGAAGACCAGATCAGGGAAAAGATGAAGGAACTGCGCCGTCGCGACGAAGCCGTCAAGAAGAAATGATCGACATCCAGCTGCTGAGAACCGAGATCGATGCCGTAGCGAAACGCCTCGCGACCCGCGGCTACGCCCTCGACGTCGCCGGCTTCAGAGCGCTCGAGGAGAAGCGCAGGCAGATCCAGACGGCCACCGAGCAGCTGCAGTCGCAGCGCAATGCGCTCGCCAAGCAGGTCGGCCAGGCGAAAGCGAAGAAGGACGACGCGCAGGCCGCTGCTTTGATGCGGGAAGGCGCCGCGCTGGGAGAGAAGCTGACGCACATGGAAGCCGAGAACGCCGCGGTGCAGGAGAAGCTGCGCGAGCTCGTCTCCCTCATCCCCAACCCGCCGCACGCGAGCGTCCCGGTCGGCAGCCGCCCCGAGGACGCAGTCGAGCAGCGCCGCTGGGGCGAGCCGCGCAAATTCAGCTTCCAGCCGAAAGACCACGTTGACATCGGTGCCGCGCTCGGCGGCCTAGACTTCGATACCGCGACGAAGCTCGCCGGTGCACGCTTCGTGGTGATGAAGGGTGCGGTCGCGCGACTGCACCGCGCAATCGCGCAATTCATGCTCGACACACACACTGTTGAGCACGGCTACACGGAGGTGTACACGCCTTACATGGTGAGCGGCGCCTGCGCCGACGGCGTGACCAGCCTCGCCAAGTTCAAGGGCGATCTTTTCAAGATCGAGGACCGCGACCTGTACCTCATCCCGACGTCGGAATACCCGGTCACGAATTTCGTGCGCGACGAGATCGTGTCGCTCGAGAAGCTGCCGCTCAAGTTCGCCTGCCATTCGCCGTGCTTCCGCTCGGAGGCGGGCGCCGCCGGAAAGGACACGCGCGGCATGATCCGCAACCATCAGTTCGACAAGGTCGAGCTGGTGCAGATCGTCCATCCGGCGAAATCGTACGAGGCGCACGAGGAGCTGACGCGACATGCCGAAACCATCCTGAGGAAGCTCGAGCTTCCCTACCGCGTGGTCACGCTGTGTACCGGTGACACCGGCTTCTCCGCGGCGAAGACGTACGACATCGAAGTGTGGCTGCCGGGGCAGAACGCCTACCGCGAGATCTCTTCTTGCAGCAACTTCGAGGCGTTCCAGGCGCGGCGCATGCAAGCGCGCTTCCGCAACGAGAAAGGCAAGCCGGAGCTGGTTCACACGCTGAACGGCTCGGGGCTCGCCGTCGGGCGCACGCTGATTGCGGTCATGGAGAACTATCAGCGCGCCGACGGCGGCGTGGACGTTCCACCGGTTCTGCAGCCCTACATGGGGAATCTCAAGGTCATAGAGCCGCCGCGTTAGCCGCTGGTAAAATGCGTGCAGCCGGAGAGGTGACGGAGCGGTTGAACGTGCCGGTCTCGAAAACCGGAATACGCGCAAGCGTATCGTGGGTTCGAATCCCACCCTCTCCGCCAGTCAAGTCCTTTAAGTGCCTGATTCGTCTTATTACAGCCTAGCTGCCCCGAGTCCTACCCATACACGTACCCATGTTCAGGACACCCTTACCTCTCTGTGTAGCTTTCCCGAGCCGACGACGAGCACCGGGGGCCCCATTCGTTTTGAAATGCCTTGTCTAGGCGATCCGCTTCGCTTTGGAGTCCCGTGTCGCCAGCGGAACGGGAAAGCGTACGAACGAGAGCAGGTCTTCCGAAAAAATATGAATTTCGCGTACAGGGAATTGCGCCGAAGCCACTTCGCTAACTTTGACCCCCCGGGGGGGTAACTCTTGCTCTACACGGGCAAGGGGCTATGCTTATTGGCTTAGGAAGCCAGTGCCGCCGTGGAGTGGCGGCGCCAATTGCTCAATGAATAGGGGACAGAAATGACGATCAACCTATTTGAGGGCGCAAGGCGTGTTGCATTGGTCATCGCGGGCTTCTGGGCAATAGGGGTGATTGTCTTCTACATAGAGCAGGAGCATCGGGTTGAACTGACCTATGCGATAGATTCACCCGATAAGCCGCCTGTTCGGATGCCGGAGACCAGTTGCGGGGATGACGACAGATCGGAGTGGCGACTAGGAAACACGGCAAACCAAACAAAGCTTCATCTTCGTTTTTGTTTCAAGGCACAGCGAGCGGAAAACGGAAAACTAGTAATCCCTTATCGAATTGACAGCGCCACCGGGAAGTGGTGGGGAGATACAAAATATTCGACTAGTGTTTCAAACTATACTACTTGGGTAAGCGAAGGATTCCGCGTGCCGAAAGCCGATGAGGATTGGGCAGATGATCAGGTCTGGCCAACGCGCTTGCGTAAAGCGAAGTCCGCATCGCTATGGCTAGTTGGGGGACTGATAGCTTTCTGGTTTTCTACTTGGGTCATCGGTTGGATCGTACGAGGATTCGCCGGAATTCCATCTGGTCAGGATAGAAGGCCACCCAAGAATCCTGAGCCATAAGTACGATTTGGCCCTCCGGCGGGCGTGGCGAACAAAACCAATTGGAATTTGGCTGACCCGAATTAGATTCCGTGCACATAGCATTGCCTTAAGCGGTATGGACTGACTAAATTCATGCGGCTCCTCTACGCGACATTGTTTGTTCTTGTGGCCGCTCTTTCTGGCTGCTGGGATGCGCCAATAACTCTTTACTCATTTGGGCCATCAAAGTCGTGCTTCCCAGGGAACCCGTCTAAGTGCGACAGGTTGAAAATCTACGACAAGATCGAATTGCGCGTGATTCCGGAAAAACAGGAGGTTGTGTTTTTACAAAGGGGACTTGGCCTTGACGATGGAATCACCGTCTTTAGGAAGTTGGAGAAATGCACTACGGTAGATCGCAGCAATTTTTCTTGTGAAGGCCTGGTTCGTCAGGACGGGAAATTTACGAACACGGTTGCGTTTGGCAATCGAATTATTTCCACCTCAAGCTGGACATTCGCGTTTTCACATTACGGTGGCGTTAGCGTAAGGCGGGAGACTATAGAGTTCTTTCAACGACAGGATCCGTGGCTTAGTCCAGTACTCTGGATCGTTGCAATGCTATCGGGCATTGGGTTACTTTCATCTATTGGTAGCCGGCACTGATTCCGAGATCGCGTCAAATGACCCTGCGGCGTTCTTTGTTGATGCTCTCTGTATCGCTGCTGACTGCCTGTGGAGATTCGCAATACCCTCCAGTGGAGATACTTTACGCCGCTGTGGGTACTGTCGAAATTACCCCAGAGGATAAAGCTCGCTTCACTGCAAAGACGGTAATTCCTTTGGCGAAAGGTCAGAGGTATGGTTGGTATATACGGCTGCGTACAAACCGACCAAAGGTCAGTTATGTAGAGCAACTGACACTTTCTGGTCCTGCAACATGGGGAGTAGGTCCGAAATTCAAATATGAGGTCTCAGCTGATCGCAAGGCGATTACGGTCTATAGGGAGACGGAAGGCAACACGGAATTCATACAAAGCATGTGGGT
>Ga0307469_10000185_pt1 | contig 24356 bp, 25 predicted proteins | sample atmos_gasesAM2C__FD_203084 | JGI IMG/M metagenome (GOLD analysis project Ga0307469, IMG submission 203084) | Hardwood forest soil microbial communities from Morgan-Monroe State Forest, Indiana, United States - atmos_gasesAM2C_515 | ecosystem: Environmental > Terrestrial > Soil > Temperate... | reverse complement strand
TATCCGCACCATTGCGTTATTTCGGGCTTGCTCGCCAGCGGCAATACCTATTGTCCCGCAAGCTCTCCATTATTTTCATGCTTCGTTGTGACCGGATCCCGGTCATGCTGAACCTGTTAACAACAGTGGAGAACTCACCTAGGTTCGCCCGGATTTCTTCTTGACTCATAAAGGCCACGAGAACACAATTTGAGTGTTCGCTATGCAAGGAGCAGTTTCCCACCGTCACCTCGTCTGATAGCAAACCGAAGTCAACAACCATCTTTTTTACGGCTATTCGAGCCTGGGCCGAACAAATCCAGTCGGTAATCGCGTCGCTGTCAACGGACAATCGCGCCCGTTTATTGATAGGGCACAAAAAATCCAAACTACTCAAAAAGAGGACACCATGACCGAAACCAGTGCTACACAACGAGGCAGCGAGCAAGCAGCTGTCAAGAATGCGATCCGTCCTTTTCGTGTGAGTATTCCGGAAGAGGCGCTCACCGACCTTCGCCGCCGGATCGTCGCAACGCGATGGCCGGACAAAGAAACGGTTACCGATGCAACGCAAGGCGTGCAGTTGGCAACGATGCAGGCGCTCGCGCGCTACTGGGGGACCGAATACGACTGGCGCAAAGTGGAAGCGCGGCTCAATGCGCTTCCGCAATTCATCACCGAGATCGATGGACTCGACATTCATTTCATTCACGTTCGTTCAAAACATGAAAATGCGTTGCCGTTGATCGTTACGCACGGATGGCCGGGCTCGATCATCGAACAGATGAAGATCATCGAACCGCTGACCAATCCCACCGCACACGGCGCGAGCGTATCCGATGCGTTCCATCTGGTGATCCCGTCGCTACCGGGCTACGGGTACTCAGGCAAACCGACCGCCCCTGGTTGGGGCCCGGAGCGCATTGCGAAGGCGTGGACTGTGCTGATGAAGCGCCTCGGATGCACGCAATTCGTGGCGCAAGGCGGCGACTGGGGCGCGATCATCACCGACCAGATGGGCGTGCAAGCCGCTCCGGAGCTACTCGGCATTCACGTCAACATGCCTGGCATCTTTCCGGCCGAGATTGACCAGGCAGCCTTTTCTGGCGCTCCCGCGCCATCGGGTCTCTCAGCCGATGAGAAGGTCGCTTATGAGCGTTTGCAGTTCGTCTATCAGAAGGGAATCGCCTACGGCTTCCAGATGGGGCTGCGACCGCAGACGTTGTACGGAATCGCGGATTCACCCGTCGGCCTGGCGGCATATTTCCTCGATCACGACGCACGCAGCTACGAGCTGATCGCACGCGTCTTTCAAGGACAAGCCGAGGGCCTCACCCGCGACGACATCCTCGACAACATCACAATCACCTGGTTGACGAACACAGCGCTTTCTGGCGCCCGTCTCTATTGGGAGTATTTTGGCAAAGGGTATTTCAATGCAAAGGGCGTCTCCATCCCGGTTGCCGTGAGCGTGTTCCCTGACGAACTCTATCCAGCTCCGCGGAGTTGGGCAGAGCGAGCGTATCCCAAACTGATCCATTACAACAAGCTCGATAAAGGCGGGCACTTCGCGGCCTGGGAACAGCCGAAACTCCTTTCAGAAGAGCTTCGAGCCGGCTTCCGACAATTGCGACAAATAGCAAAAGCAGCTTAGTCGTGCCTTAGCGCACAAGCCGATAAACCTGGTGCGGAGTGGCTGGACTCCGCACTTTTCTTTTTTGCCCCATCGCACCGATGGGGCTGCAAGACAACGGTGGAACTCAGCCGATTCTATGCGGATAAATCGACGTTCGGAATTCAAAGCCGCGCACCAATGTGCAGACGGACCCTGCAAGGATTCGATCCTGGAGGAGTATTTAGAGTACGCCAGATGCAGTCGACGCCGCCTGCTCGTGCGCGTGATAACTCGATCGCACCAGCGGGCCCGACTCCACGTGCTGAAATCCGAAGCGGAGAGCTTCATCTTTCATGTACTGGAACTCAGCGGGCGTGTAGAAACGCGCGATCGGGAGATGGTCTTTCGACGGCCGCAAGTATTGGCCAACCGTCAGGATGTCGACCTTCCGCCCGCCCAGATCGCGGAAGACATCGATCAGTTCTTCCATCGACTCGCCCAGGCCGACCATCACGCCGCTCTTGGTCACCATGCCCGGAGAAAACTTCTTGGCGTTTTCCAGGAGTTCGAGCGTGCGCTCGTAACGAGCCCCGGAACGCACCGCGCGGTAAAGGCGTGGAACGCTTTCGGTGTTGTGGTTCAGCACATCGGGACGCGCGTCCAGCACGATGCGCAGCGGCGTTTCCAGTCCCTGAAAATCCGGGATCAGGACTTCGACGCGGCAATCGGGGCTGACCGCGTGAATCTGTCGGATGGTCTCTGCAAAAATCTGGGCGCCACCCACGTTGTCATCGTCGCGATTCACACTAGTGACTACGGCGTGCTTCAGGCCGAGCGTCGCCACCGCCTCGGCAACACGCTGCGGTTCGTCCCAGTCAATTGCCTCCGGCTTGCCTTTGGGTACGGCACAGAATCCGCAGCGCCGGGTGCAGATGTCTCCCAGCAGCATGAAGGTCGCCGTGCGATGGTTCCAGCACTCTCCGATGTTGGGGCACTGCGCCGACTCGCAAACGGTATGCAAGCCCAGCCCTCGAGCTAATTTCTTGAGGTTGTGGAAGTTATCGCCGACCGGGGCCTTCGCCCGTAGCCATTCCGGCTTGGGTTGCCGCACCGGGGGAGCGAGATCGATCTGGATGAGTTGGGATGCGCCAGCCATCTGCCCATCAATTTTACATGGCTAACGATGAATTCGTCGAAACCCGAACCCACCGCTACTGTCGCTTGGGTGGCACGCACACCGAATCAAACCAGCGGCTGATGAAGACCTGGGCATGCCGTTCGCCGCAGAAATGCCGGGCCGTCGGACGGTTGGCCACCTCCAGGTCCCACTTGTGTACCGACAGCTTCAGGTCTCCACACTCGATCACGAACCAATGAATGGGACTCGCGCTCATGGTCCCGCAGATTTCGCACTTGAACTCTTTCAGGGTAGACATAACGGTCTGGCAGTCTCCGGCAGCACGTCAATCGTGCGCCGCATTACCTTCTCAAAAGTCGGGCTAGGAGGGCAAATCGGGAGCATCCGTGCCAACTCGGTAAACCTTTGGTTACCTGCCGTTTCGGAGGCTTTCTGGTATTCTCCCCACCAACGACCCGCTGTTCGATGATTGCTTGGGGGTCGAACAGCCACCATGAGCTCTCCGAAAAAAGACGCAGGGCACGAGGAATTGCTGTCGGTCCTGCGCACCGCGAAAAATCGGCTCGAATATCTCACGCAGAACGACTGGCTGCTGATCATCGACCGCGCCAAACGAACCCTCTTCAAAAAGGGCGATGTGCTGGTGCACGCCGGCAAGCAGAACAAAATGGTCTACCTGCTGGTGAAAGGGCATGCCCGCGTGGAGGCCGTCAGTAAAGCTTTCATCGCGCAGCTGGAGCCCGGCGAGGTTTGCGGCGAGATGGCGTTTCTCGAGAACGGCGTGGCCAGCGCCAGCGTCACCGCGTCCGATGCGCTCGAAGTCTGCGCCATCGAGTGGTCCGCGCTCTCCGACCTCTTCGAGCTCTATCCCCACATGGGGTCACGCTTTTACCGCTCTCTCGCCGTGAGTCTTTCCCGCCGCATGCGCGATTTGTTGGGGTCCCGGCAGAGCGCGAATGCGTCGATCTAGCCTCCCAACCCCAACCATTCGCACAAAATGACCTCAATTGACCCAGCCAGTGCTACCTCTCTAGACTGGAAGCTGCGGCATCGCCATTTCTATGTTGCTCTTCCCTCCGATCTCAGGTTCCAAATTGCGACTCGTCTCTCTCCTGATCCCACTTCTCCTTACAGTGACTCTGTTCGCTGCCGACTCGCCATGGCAGCAAGCCCGCATCGTCGACGTCAAGAAGACCATCGACACGCGCACCTCGACCTTTATCGTGAACACGCCTATCCAGGACGAGGAGACCGTTTGCATGATTCGGGTCCACCTGAAAAACAAGATCCTGCGGGGCATCTATACGCTCGACAAGGCGCAGGCACCGCCGCCGACTGAGTGGGTCAAGCACGCGCCCGTGCGTGCGCAGATCGTTGGCGATCGCCTGTTCCTGAAAGGACCCAACGGGCACGACTACAAGCTGCGTGTGGTGTCGGCGAAATCCGCGCCCATGCTCGACCCCTGGACGACGCAGGAACTCACCGCAGAAAAAGCCGCGGCGATGACCGAGGAAGCGACCCACTCCATGATCGGGTTCGACGAAAAATCCGCTCCGCCTGCCGAATCCGGGGCTCCCAATCCCGCGGCCCCGGCTGCAGAAACTGCTCCTGCTCCAGAGCCGGCTCCTGAACCTCCGACCGGCATGGTCGCCATCACTTCGGTGCCCTACCTGGCAGAAGTTTTCGTCGACGGGGAAAGCATGGGCTACACGCCCGCCAAGTTGAAACTGGCGCCCGGCAAGCACTCCTTCCGCTGTGAGAAAGCCGGCTACAAGCCCTGGACGAAGGACATTACTGTCACCGAGGGATCCGAACTGACTCTCGACGCGACCCTGGCCTCCGCACGGAAGTAGTGCCTCAAGGTTTGGGGGCCGTGGTGGAGGGCTGCGGCGCCTTCGGCTCGGTCGTGTAAGGCTGCTCATCCATGGTTTCGAGCGCGTACCGGAAAGCGTCGGGACTCACATGCACATCGCCCTGGTAAGGGCGGTTGATCGAGGCAATCGCCACCAGCATCAACGAAAGCAGAAAGCTGATTTCGAATACCTGCACCAGATGCAGTTTGAAGTTCTCGACCCCGAACAGGCAGGTCGAACCCACCGTCACGATTCCGCCCACCACCAGCACGGCCCACAGCAATGCGGGAAGCCGTTGCCGGCTCTGCAGTAACCGGATGCGCCGGTGCTCCGTCATGTTCGTGAGCTCCGATAGCGAGTGATCCATCACGGTCTGTTCGCTCGCGTTCCGCGGCTGCACGCTGATGAGCGATTGCCACAGTTCTTGCGTGATGCGGTGTGCGGTGGGGCCCTGCTGCCCATGCTCCATGGCGGCCCACTCCTCGGAGATCATCGCATGGCAGTACCCGCGGACGAGTTGCTGGAGTTCGGCTCGCGATTCGGGCGGGAGTCCATAAGAGAAACGGAAAAGGTTGACCAGGTTATTGGCTTCCTGCTCCGCATTCAGCCGCGCGCCCTGTAGGTTCGTCCACACTCCAGACAGCATGAATGCGATCAGGACCGCGTAGGTCGTGCCGATGACGCTGACATTTGGACCGACTACATCATTATGGGCGAGGCGTGTGCTCGGCGCCCAGTAGTGGCGCAGGATTCCGAGCGCCAGCAACGCGCCCACGATGCAGGCGATGATGATCGCGACGCTGCCTAGCGCACCTTGAGCCATTCTTATTCTTGACCGGGGAGCGAACGAGCTTCGCTCAGCGAGGCATCATGTTCCAGCATCGATAAGCGAACGGGCAAGTAAAAAGTGGACGAGCCAATAAGCGTCTACCCAACTTCCACCAGGCCGAAGGTATTCTGCCAGCGCATCCGCATCTGGCGGACGGCGCGATCGATTTCCTGCTGGGAAATTTCGGAATCAGGCCCAGCTAGAACAGCCGCTGCCTCCCGTTTGGCGGCTTCCAGAATCTGGCGATCCCGGATAAGGTTGGCCACGTGGAAACTGGGCATGCCCGCCTGCCGGGTACCGAAAAACTCGCCTGGCCCGCGTAGCTCGAGATCCAGTTCGGCGATCTGGAAGCCATCGTTGGTGCGTACCATGGCATCGAGCCGCCGCTCGCCTTCCTCGGAAATCTTGCCGCCCGTCATCAGAATGCAGAAGGATTTGCCCGATCCCCGCCCGATCCGTCCGCGCAACTGGTGAAGCTGCGACAGCCCAAAGCGCTCGGCATGCTCGATCACCATCACGGTCGCATTCGGCACATCGACGCCGACTTCGATCACCGTGGTCGCCACCAGGATATTCAGTTCGCCCGACTGGAACCGCCGCATGACTTGTTCCTTCAAGTCGCTGTCGAGGCGGCCATGCAGGAGTCCGACCTTCAGGTCCGCAAAAATCTGATTACTCAGCTCCTTGTACATCTTGAGCGCCGCCTTCAATTCGCGCTCCTCATTCTCTTCGATGACCGGGTACACCACGTACGCCTGGTGGCCGGCCGCGACTTGCTTGCGCACAAATTCCCACACTTGGTTCGAGCGTTCGTCCGAGATACGCCGGGTGACGATCGGCGTGCGCCCGGGGGGCAACTCGTCGAGCACGCTGAGATCGAGATCCCCGTACAGGGTCAGCGCCAGTGTCCTCGGGATCGGGGTGGCCGTCATCACCAGGACGTCGGGCTCGGAAGGCTCGACGCTGCTTTTTCCATTTTCCGAAGCAGATCTTGTACCCGGCTTGCGCCCGCCTCCGGCGTCGTCCGAGGCATCCTCGTTCGTTTTCCGCATCAACTTCAGCCGCTGCATGACTCCGAAACGGTGCTGCTCGTCGACAATGACCAGCCCCAGCTTGGCGAATTCCACGCTCTCTTCCAAGAGTGCGTGTGTGCCAATGACCAGGTGGGCGTTTCCCTGGGCAATGTGTCGCCGGATTTCCCGCTTGCGATCCCGCTCCAGCGACCCGGTCAGCAGCACGATGCGATAGCCGGCACTCTCCAGAATGCGCCGCGCGGAAAAGTAGTGTTGCTGGGCAAGAATTTCGGTGGGCGCCATCAACGCGACCTGGCATCCGTTCTCAATCGCGATGATCGCCGCTTCAAAGGCAACGATCGTCTTGCCCGAGCCCACATCCCCCTGCAGCAAGCGTCGCATGGGATACGGCTTTTCCATATCGGCTGCGATCTCTTTCAGAACGCGTTTTTGCGCCGCGGTGGGATGGAAAGGCAGAATCTTCTTGATCGATTCCCGCGCCCGGTCGTCCAGCCGAAAAGCTATGCCAGTCTGTGCTTTCATCTGACGGCGCCGGAACTCCAGCCCTAGTTCCACAAAGAAGAGCTCTTCGAAGATCAGCCGAAGGTGCGCAGGCGTGCGCGACGATTGCAGGTCGGCAAGGCTTTCGCCGGTTTCCGGCCAATGGACTTGCCAGAGCGCTTCGCGGGGAGAGATCAGACTCAGGCGCGAGCGGACCACCGCTGGAATCGGATCCGGCAGTTGCTTCGGCATGGTGTCGAGCGCGTGCCGGATGATACGGCGAAACCAGCGCGCCGTCAGCCGGCCCTGTCCTGCCGACTCGTAGATCGGAACGATTCGGCCAACCTCGAGCGATGCCGCCTGCTTCTGCTCAAAGCTGTCGCTGGACCCGTCTTCGGAGGCCTCACCCAGAATTTCGAACTGCGGCTGCGTGATTTGCAGCTCGCCATTCCGGTCGGTTTCAACCTTTCCGTACAGCGCGACCATTTGGCCAGGCTTGAAGCGATCGCGCAGGTAGGTCCCGTTAAACCACAAACATTTTAGGCGTGCGCGACCCTGTCCGGCCGTCATCTGAAAGATAGGCATGCGCCGCGTGCGGAACAGGCCCGAGTTGCGAACTTCGGCGATCACGGTCGCCATTTCGCCGGGCCGCAGCTCAGCGATGCCGCGGGGATTCAGCCGGTCTTCGTAGCGAAATGGCAGATAAAAAAGGAGATCGGCAACGGTTGCGATGCCCTTCGCGCCCAGGACATCCGCCAGCCGAGGCCCGATGCCCTTGATGTACTGAACCGGAGTCGAGAGTTCCAGCATGGGGTTGCGTTCGAGCAAAATGGTAACAGGGAGCCGGTGCTTCGTCGCAGGCGGGGCTCCATTTGGAGTTTTGCGGTGTCTAAACCATCCGTGAGGGCGAACTTCGTGCAATCACTGCTCGCGGTGCTGCTCGGCAATGCAGCCTATTACATCCTCATGCCATCCCTGCCTCCGGCAGCCCGCCACAGGTTATTTCAGACGGACCTGGGGCTGGTCGTCGATTTCTGGTTCTGCGTGGTCGCATTTGGACTGATCCGCACGGCGCAATGGTGGCGCCATCGACAGCCGTGATGACCCTTCTGCGCTTTCCCGCACCCGAAAATGCGGTCCCGCAAGACTATTCCACTGGTTACTTTAGGCACTCGGTAACGCCTCCCGGAAACGCTAAAATCCTTCAGCCGAATGCAAAAGATCGCCATCCTCTACGATGCGAGCCAGGCGGTTCTGTCGACCTTTGATCTCGACGAGGTCTTTGCGCAGATCCTTGCCATCGCGCGTGATTATTTCCACCTGCAAAACGTCGCGATCCTGTTGCTGGATAAAGAGAAACAGGAACTCTATCCGCGCTGCCAGATTGGCTGGGATCCAGGCCACGAAGCGACCCGACTGGCACTTTGGGAAGGAGTCACCGGGGCGGCCGCGCGGCAGAAGCGCCCCATTTATGTCCCCGACGTTTCGAAACATCCGCAGTACATATCTTCCGCGCAAAGCACGAAGTCGGAACTTGCCATCCCGCTGATGGCGCGCGACGAGGTGGTCGGCGTTCTCGATTGCCAGAGCGCCAACCTCGATCACTTCGACAGGGACACCGTCGATCTGCTGACGTTGTTTTCCACGCAGGCCTCCATGGCATTGCAGAATGCTCAGCTCTATTCGCTGGAGCGGCAGCGTGCCCGCCATCTCGAAGTGATTAACGCGATCGCCCGCGAGACCACGGCCGTGCTCGACCAGGAGGAACTGCTGATCAAGGTCTGCTCCGTCATTCAGCACACTTTCCAGGTGGGACATGTCTCCGTTCTGCTACGGGATGGCGACGGCCTCTTGCTGCGCGCCAGCCAGGGCAGGTTCACCGCGAACGCGGCGGCGGGCGGCAAGTTGCCGGCGGGCGGCGGAATCTGGGGCAAGGCTCTTTCCACCGGCAAGACGCTGATCGAGAACGATGTGCAGTCCAGTCCCGAGTATGTCGGCTTCTATCACGAAACGCGCTCCCGCATGTGCATTCCGCTCGTCTCCTTCGGCCAGACGTTGGGCGTCCTCATGCTGGAGAGCGAAAATCTGGGCAGCTTCCACGAAGCCGACGTGGAGTCGCTCGAAGCCGTCGCCGACATCTGCGCCACGGCCATTCAGAACGCGCACTATATCGAGCGCGTGAAGCAGTTGGCCTATCTCGACGGCCTCACCGGCATCTTCAATCGCCGCTACTTTGAAATGCGCGTGGTGGAGGAAATCGATCGCGCCCGCCGCTTCAACAGCGGGATGGCCGTGTTGATGGTCGATATCGACCAGTTCAAGCGACTGAACGACGAATTCGGGCATTTGCTGGGCGATGAAGTGCTTCGCCAGGTGTCTTCGATGTTCCATCAACAGCTGCGCAAGATTGACGTGGTGTGCCGCTACGGAGGGGAGGAGTTCGCGATCCTGCTCTCGCAGACAAACCCGCAACACGCGTTGGCGGTTGCCGAGAAATTGCGAAGACTGGTGGAGCACTGGCAGTTTCCCGGCGTGCCGCAGAGCGTGACCATCAGCGCGGGTGTCGCGACTTTCCCCGATCACGGGACCGCACGCGACGAACTGGTAAAGTCAGCCGACGCGGGCCTATACGCCGCCAAGCAAGGCGGACGCAACCGGGTCCTGCTGGGACCGATGTGCTACAAGACCGCGGCGCAGGGCGCAACGGACTAGCGTAGCCGCACGCCCCACAACCTAGATCTGCATCCACTCCCCGTGCAACTCGTGCCGGAGCCGCTCCATCTGCTTGCGGTTTTCGCGCTGTAGGTCCCGCCGTTGTTTCTGCAGCTCTTTCTGCAGCTTTTGGCTCTGCTGGCGCAGTTCCTTGTGCTGGCTGCAGAGTTCACTGCGCATCTGCTGGGCTGCCGCCTCGACCTCGCGCCGCGCTTTCTCAATCTCCGGGCGCGCGCGCTCCATTTCTTCTCTGGCCTCGCGCTGGGCTTTCTCGATTTCCGGTCGGACGCGCTCCAGTTCTTCTTTCGCAGCACGCTGCGCTTTTTCGATTTCAGGCTGGGCTTCTTCGAGCGCCTTGCGCGATTCCTGCAGCGCAAACTGCATCTGCGGCTGCATGTGAGCGATCTGGTTTCTCACTTCTCCCAGATCGATGTGAGTCTCAGCATCGACGTTAACGTCGGGCACATCGAAGCTTTCTTCGAAAAGATCTCCCGAGTCCTTGCGTTCGGGCAGAGGCAGAGTCAGGGTCTGTTCCCGCTTGTCGCGGATCACCCCTACGGTCACACTCCCGCTGGTGGTCGAGCGGATGGCGTGGCTGAAGTCGCTGGTGTCATGCACGGCCTGGTCGTTCACCCGCACGATCACATCCCCGGCGCGGAAACCTGATTTTTCAGCCCGGCTGCCTTTCTCCACCGAGCGCACCAGCACGCCCTTGCCGTTCTTCACGCCGAAAAATTCTCCCAGCTGCGGCGTGATGTTCTCGACCATCAGCCCGCTGCGCAGTGAGGAATGCACGACCACGACCGAGACCGGCACATCGAAGTCGGGCATGGCCGGCATGGCAGGCATTTCGAATTTGAAATCTTTGGCCTTGGGACCCCAGGCGACCGATTTCTTTCGATCCGCCAGCTGCACTTTAAGGGTAAGTGGCTGGCCATCGCGGCTGACGCCCAGCGTAACGATACGGCCCGCCGGCGTTTCGCGAATCATCCGGCGCAGCTGCGCGCCGCTCTCCACGTTCGTGCCGTTCATGCTCAAGATGACGTCGTGTTCCTTGAGGCCCGCTTTTCCGGCCGGCGCGTCCTGGTCAACCATCGTGACTTCGACCCCGCGCTCATCTTTGAGCTTCAGTGCAGACAGCCGCTCCGGCGTTACGTCTGCGATATCCACGCCCATGTAAGCGCCGGTGGTCTCTTCGTCTGCAGGAAAGCCGGTGTCGGACGAAACCAGGCTGAATGCGTAGGCGTGGTCCATGTGATCGATGACCGGGCACTCGGCCGCATAGGCCGACAGGGTGAGTGTGCACAGAAACAAGGCGGAGAGCAGGACAGACGAGCGCATAGGGGAACCTCCAGCAATTTCTGCCGCTTCTTGCTGAAAATAACTCGCGGCGCGAATAGCTCCGCGCCGCGCGCATCCTCTTACCGGCTGGCGCGCAGAAACTTGATGTCCCCGGTCGTGGTGCGCACCTTGAGCGTCGGGCCGCCGCCGTTGAGCTTGCCTTCGGCCGTAAAGCTCTTCGGGCCTGGCCAATCACCGCCCTCGCTGGTCACGCGAATGTCGTTAAAGTCGGACCAGATTTTGTGGCCGTTGGCCAGATCAATGCTGGCGCGAATCGTCATGGCCACGTCGGGTGCGATGTAGACCACGATGTCGCCCGCCGAAGTCTCAAGCACGGAATCGGTACGTTCTCCGCCGCCCGCCGAAATGAACTTTGCCAGGATGCCGCCGGCCCCGGTCTCGGCCCTTGCCGATGAGACGCCCATCAGTTCAATTCGTCCCGACCCGGTCTCCGCCCGCACCACGCCTTTCGCCCATCCCAGCTTGATGCTGCCGCCCCCGGTTTGAATCTCGACCGGCCCCGAGATGTCACCCAATTCGATGTTGCCGCCGCCGGTCGAAACCGTCAGCTTGCCACCGCATTTGCGCACTTCGATATTACCGCCGCCCGCTTCGAGAGTGGCCCCCTGCGCACCGGAAATAAGCAGAATGTTGCCGCCGCCCGTGCTCGCATTGACCTTGCCCTTGGCGTTGTTGATGTTGATCCGGCCGCCGCCGGTTTCAAGGTGCAGATCGCCGTTGACGGTGCCGATTTCAATGCTGTCGCCCCCGGTTTGCGCGGTGACGGGTCCGCCGATGTCGTCGATACGCAGCTTGCCGCCGCCGCTTTCCGCTTCCACGCGGCCCACGATGCCGTTGACGGTCAGGTCGCCGCCGTCGGTCTCGAGCTTCGCCAACTCCAGATTGCGCGGGACGTTGATGACAAATTCGCCGGAGCACAGGTGATGCCGGCCGCCTTGCCAGTCGCCCTCGATGAGAGCAGTGTTGCCTTGGGAGTTAGCGGTGATTTTGTACGATTCGAATTCGCGGCGGGCCTGCTTCTCATTCGAAGTATAGGAACGAGTGCGGATCACGTATGTAATGTCCTGCTGAGAGCCGCCCTGCACACGAACGGAACCGAAATCAACGCGTAGACGAAGAATCTTGCCGGCGGTAAGGGAACCGGTGACCTCCTCGGTCCAGGCGTCACCGTCGCGGAATACTCGCACCTGCTGCGCAGTTGCGATCGAACCCAGGAATGCCACCGCGACCAGCACTCCCGCGATTTGTGAACACTTCTTGAGCATGGTGTTGTCAGCCGACCCTCAGGGTCTAGCGAGTCCCGTGAAGTGGGGCGTGTTCTCCTTTTTTAGGAGCCGAAGCTCCGAATATCTACTCGACCTGCGGCGAAATGTCCAAAGGCTTCAGCGCCTTCTGTAGCGCCGGCATCCTGCCGGCAGTCGCGAGGGCGTCTCGCCCTCGCACGCGGCGGGCGAAACGCCCACCGGGCAACCGCCGGGACGGCGGTGCTACTGAATATCGAACTAGTCAATCTCCGGCAACTGCGCCAGAACCGTCCGCGCCTGCGACCGGATGTACTGGTTCTTGTCCGTCGCCGCCAGCTGCTGCAGGGCGGAACGCACGCTGCTGTCGGCCTTCACCGGTCCCAGCAACATCAGGGCTTGCGTGCGCACGCCGGGATTCTCGTCCGGCCGCATCAGCGCATTCAACACCGCATCCCGCACCCGCGTGTCGTCCTTCACATACGATCCCAGGCCCTCGATCGCTTTCAGGCGGACGCCCGGGTTCGTGTCAAAGCGCAGCGAGTAAATCAGCGCTTCACGGACGCGCGTGTCGTCCGGCTTCTGCGTGAGCAGGTCGACCGAATCCATGCGAACGCCGGAACTGTAATTGTTGCGGGCTGCGAAGAGGAGGAGTTGCTGGATGCGCTGGTCGTTGAGGTTGCCGATAGCTTCCTGCGTCGTCACTGTGTCGTACTTGATATTGACGCGGTCGGAGCCGGGTTCCTGGACTACGGAGCGAATGCCGGTGATGGAAGCTTCTTGAGGGGTTTGCTGCTGGGCTGGAATCTGAATTGGACCGAGATCGGCGGAAGTGGGCTTTGCCTTGATCATCGTAATAATCCCGCCCCCGAACCCAATCATGAAAATCAGCGCCGCCAGCGCGGGCGAGAAGCGCATTTGCCGCAGCCAGCTGGCCGGATCGAACGTGAGCCTCTGCCAGAATCCGCCTTGCGGCGCCGTCTCCAGCCGCTCCTGCAGTTGCATACGCGACGCGGCCAGCAGGTTCGGGGTCGGCTCTTCCACCGGAAGCTTCGACAGCGTTGCATGGAACGCGCGCGCAGACTTCAGCTCCGCGGCGCAATCGGGACAGCGTCCCAGGTGCTGCTCGAGTTCGTAACGAGCGTCGTCGGCGAGCTCGTTGTAAACGTAAAGCAGTATATTGTCTTGTACCCATTCACACTTCATAAGTGCACCCCGTGGGGGTCCCCCAAATAAAATTTCTTCTGGCCGGCCTTAACGCAAGTCTGCCAGCGAGCCCCGCAGTTTCTGCGTGGCCCGGAAGAGCGTGTTCTTCGCCGTCTCTTCCGTGGTGTGCAAAATCTCGCCCACGGTCCGCAGCTTCAAACCGTGGTAATGCTTCAATTCAAAAACCATGCGCTCGCGCGGCGTGAGCTTGTCGAGCGCGCAGTTGATGCGCGCGCCCAACTGCCGGCGCATCAAGTCGCGCTCCGGATTCGCCCCCGCGCGTCCATCCGGCACCTGGTCGAGCAGGCTGTACTCCTCGCCCGACGCGTCGGTTGAGACCGGAGCGTCTTCTTTTCGAACTTGTTTCTTGCGCAGGTGATCGAGGCAGAGGTTGGTGACGATGCGGTAAATCCAGGTGTAGAAGGAACACTCGAAGCGGAAGCTGCCGACGTTCTTGTAGGCCTTCAGGAACGCATCCTGGAAGATGTCCTGCGCGTCGTGTTCCGATCCGGTCAGGTGCAACGCCAGTCGAAGCACGGCCTGGTCGTAATGGCGAACCAGTTCCTCGAAGGCTGCGCGGTTTCCGCGCTGCGCCTCGCGGATCAACATCGTGTCGTCGATGCGGTTTCCTTGCCCAGCCATGTGGCCCCGTACGGCATGGCCCTGGGTTCCACTACCCTGATCCACCCCGGCGCTCTTCACGCCCGGGTAGGAACGCTCGCCAACCGTAATTGGTACCGCCCACGCATCGGCCGGCATGTCAGTTCGTCTATCCTCAGCAAGCTTGGGCTGAAAACCGTATCCGGCTTGCGTAGTAATGGACGGCGTAGCATCCGTATCGTGAGCAGGGTCGGGAACCGTTTGGCAAGGTTCTTGCCTTGTCAGGAAAGATCCCCGGAGGTTATTGATTTAAAACACGTTAGCTGTGCACCATTCGAGGTGCAAAACGACTGAAACACTGTCTGGCTGTTATCAATAGACGTGGATTTGTAAATAAAACATGAAATCAGCATTCCCCCTAGGGTCTCGCGGGAAAAAGAGCGCCCCCGAACCTGATACGAGGTCGGGGGCGGCAAGGTTCCTGCAGCGCTTACTCCGCTGCTTCTTTGGCGATGACGACCTTCACGTGCGCGGTTACATCCTTGTGCAGCTTCACGGGAACGTCGAACTCGCCGACCGACTTTAGCGGTTCATGGAGCTGAATCTTCCGGCGATCGATGTGGAAGCTCTTCTTCTCGAGCGCGTCGGCGATGTCGCTGGAGGTGACCGATCCGAACAACTGGTCGTTCTCTCCAGAACGGCGCTCGAATGAAACCGACAGGCCTTCAAACTGCTTCGCGAGCGCTTCGGCCTCGTGCTTCTCCTTGGCCGAACGGCGCACAGACGCCGCCTTCATCTGCTCGATGACAGCCTTGTTCGCCGAATTGGCCTCAATGGCGAGCTTGCGCGGCAAAAGGAAGTTGCGGCCATAACCCTCGGCGACCTTTACCACGTCGCCCCGCGACCCAAGCTTCGGTACGTCCTCTTTCAGAATGACTTCCATGAGATGACTCCATTTCTGAATTTGACGGGGTTCGTGTCAGGGCACGCCTTCAGGCGTGCTGTGAGCGACGCGATCCCCAGGCGCCTTTCGGCGCTGCCCTTCGACTGACTAATTCGCGCGCCCCGCAAACGGCAGCAACGCGATATTCCGCGCCTGCTTGATCGCCTTCGACAACCGCCGCTGGTGCGGAGTGCAGACGCCGGTCAGGCGCCGCGGCACGATCTTGCCGCTCTCGGCCACGAACTGCGCGAGCAGGCGCACATCCTTGTAGTTGATGTTTTCGATCTTCTCGACGCAGAATTTGCAAACCTTCTTGCGGCGGAAATACTTGCGGCCACCTTCGCGGGGACCGCCGGGTCCGCCTCCGGGACGCGGTCCGCGGGAGGGTGGACGCTGGCTATGTCCTGGTCCTGGTCCTTGTCCTTCAGACGCTGCCGGCGCTTCGGCCGTGGCAGTAGGTGCTTTCGTTTCGTCAGCCATGATGCTCCTTCATCGCTCGTGTGGAGCGGGCACGCCTGCCCGCCATCCTTGATCTTGAATTGTGTGGAGCGGACACTCCTGTCCGCTGCCGTTGCCCTTTTAAGCCGTCGCGGGAGCCGTCTCTCCACCCTCGGCCGCCGGAGCAGCCGCTGCCGGAGCTGCCGATGCCTTCTTGCGCGCGTCGCGAATCGCCTTGATCTTGTCGAGGCGCTTCTGCTCTTCATCGATGCGCACGCTCTGGAACTTGATCACCGGCTCGGTAACGCGCAACCGGCGCTCGAGTTCGTGAACCAGGCCGCCGCTGCCTTCGACCGTCAGCAGGACGTAGATGCCATCATGGAATCGGCGCACGGTGTAAGCAAGGCGCCGCTTGCCCATCTTTTCGACGTTCTTCATCGTTCCGCCCGAGCTCGATACCGCAGTTTCCAAGGTCGAAATCAGCTTGTCGAGATCTTCTTCCGGCATGTCGGGCCGGACAATGAACATCAGTTCGTAAGTACGATTCATTCGTTTTCTCTCCAAAATCTCTACGTTGCATCCAGCTCCGCGTCGTCTTCCTTCTTGCGGTTGAAGCGGTTCATCGCCGCCGCCGGACCCTCTTTCAAAATCACCTGCACAGCTTCGGCGGCGACGTCCAACACCTCATCGACCACCTTGAGCTGCCGCTTGCTGAACGGCTTCAGGATCTTCTTCTCGGGCGCGATGCCAATCCGGATCCGCAAAAATTCCTGCGTGCCCAGCGCCCCGATGATCGACTCCATGCCGTTGTGTCCCGCCGAACTGCCCCGCTGCCGGATACGAATCGTGCCCAGCGGCAGATCCAGTTCGTCGTAAATCACGATCAAATCCGTCTCGGGGGGCAGCTGGTACTCGGCTAACAGCTCGCGCACCGAAAGACCGCTCAGGTTCATGTAGGTCTCTGGCTTGGCCAGCAGAACCTGCTCGTCCCCGATCTGCACCCGCCCGGTCAGCGCCTGGCACTGCCGGTTTCTGACGTCGACATTGCGTTCCGTGGCAATGCGATCAATCGCGAGGAACCCGAGATTGTGCGGCGTGAACTGATATTCGATTCCAGGATTGCCCAGCCCGACGATCAGTTTCACGCCATCTCGCTCGCAGCCCGAAGCTCACGCTTCGAAGCTTACTTTTTCTCCTTCTTCTCGGCCTTCTCGCCCTTCTCGGGAGCAGCAGCACCCTCTTCCTCGGTCTCCTGCTTGCCCTTCTTGATGACTTCGGGCTCGGCCGGGGCCGCCGCTTCCGCAGCCACCGCTTCCGGAGTCGCCACCACTTCTTCCTTCACCACGGTTACGTGAGCGACGGGCTGGTTCTCATCGGTGAGGAACTTGAGCTTGTCGCTATGCGGAAGATCGGCGACACGCAAGACCTTGCCGAACACCAGTTCGCTGACGTCCACGTCGATATGGCTCGGAATGTCTCCGGGCAAGCACTCGACTTCGACTTCGCGGAGCATCTGTTCGAGAATGCCGCCCTGCTGCTTCACGCCCGCCGGCTCGCCCACCAGTGCGATGGGCACCATGACCGCCAGCTTCCTGTCCATGGCGATACGCTTCAGGTCGATGTGCAGCAGCTTGCCCTTGATGGGCTCGTACTGCCAGTCGACGATCATCGCCTTGGTCTTCGAGCCATCAAGGGCGAGATCGAAAATGGTGTTGTGTCCGGTTTCCGAATTCAGGATGCGCGTGACCTGGCGCGGATCGACCGCGACCGGAAGGGAATCCTGCCCGGCACCGTAGACGACGGCGGGAATTTTTCCGCCCATACGAACCCGGCGAGCGGCATTCTTGTTGCCCGCGGGTCGCGGCTGCGCTTCCAAAGTATTGTTGTCTGTGAGTGTAGCCATAAGTGATTTTTTCCTAGCTGAACAATTTGCTGACCGAAGTCTCCTCGTGGATCGACTGAATGGCGCGGCCAATCAGCCCCGCGATCGAAAGCTTCTTGATCTTGGGCTCGCGTTCCGCGGCTTCGCTCAGCGGGATCGTGTTAGTCACCACCACTTGCGTGATGGCGGATTTCGAAATGTTTTCAATCGCCGGGTCGGAAAACACCGGGTGCGAGCAACAGGCATATACGGCGGTCGCGCCATTTTCGAGCAGCGCCGATGCCGTTTTTACCAGGGTCCCGGCCGTATCGATCAGATCATCGATGACCAGGCACGTGCGGCCGTTGACGTCGCCGATCACGTGCATGACTTCGGCCACGTTCATTTCCACGCGGCGTTTATCGACGATGGCCAACGCGGCATCCATTTTCTTCGCGAAAAACCGCGCGCGCTCCACGCCGCCCGCGTCCGGGGAAACGACGGTCAGCTTCGGCAGATTCAGTTCCCGGAAATAGCTGACCAGCACGGGCGAACCGAACAGGTGATCCACCGGGATGTTGAAGAATCCCTGCAACTGCGGCGCGTGCAGATCGACGACCAGCGCGCGATCCGCTCCCGCCGTGGTCAACAGATCGGCCACCAGCTTCGAGGAGATCGGCACGCGCGGCTTGTCTTTGCGATCCTGGCGGGCATAGCCGTAGTAGGGAATCACGGCCGTGATCCGCCTCGCCGAAGCCCGCTTGAGCGCATCGATCATCAGAAGCAGTTCCATCAAGTGCTCATCCACGGGACGGCACGTGGGCTGCATGACGAATACGTCAGCCCCACGCACGTTTTCCTGGATCTGCACGTAACACTCGCCGTCCCGGAAGCGGGTGATCATGGCTTGACCACGCGTGAGTCCCAGGAAGTGACAGACTTCATCAGCGAGAGCTTCGTTCGCGGTCCCGCTGAAGATCTTGAATTTTTCGTCCACGCGCGGGCGCGCTGGTCGGTTGCGCTCGCTCTTCTCTTCAGGCACCTGCTGGCCTTTTTTTTCCGCCGGCGTCGCTAAAGTTGCCATGTGGGCTCTCTCGTAGACTGCGTAAAAGGTTCCGGTTTCGAGTTTGGCGAGGGCAGCGTGGGTATCCGCCTGCCTCGCGACCCGCAACGAAGTCTGACCACCCGTGCTCGACCGAACAGATCTTGGCTGGGCCGCTAGGATTCGAACCTAGACAAAGTGCTCCAAAGGCACTTGACCTACCATTAGTCGACGGCCCAGTAACTCAAGTTTCAGTACCTACAGTTTCAAGTTTCCAGTTTCGAGTTGCAAGTGGAACTTGTGGCGGGCGCCCTCGCCCGTGGCTTTTGACACACCTGAAACTAGAAATTCGAAACTTGAAACTTCTTCCAGTACTGCGGACGCGTCAAAGTGACCGTCGCCTGAGCCGGAATCCCATCCTTGCGCAATCGCCCGGCGGCCTTCTCGGCCAGCGCCTTCGTCCGAAAGAGCCCATACAGCGCCGACCCAGATCCAGACAATGACGCGTAAACCGCGCCCGCGCGCTCCAGCGCACACTTCACGTCTCGTAGTGCGGGATATTGAGGAAAGACGACCTTTTCAAAGTCGTTTTCAATCCCGGTACGGACGAGGTCGAGAAGCAGGGTCTCGGCCCGGCCCCTGCCTCGGGCAGGGACACCGGCGAAACGCCCCCTCGAGGTCTTCACCGAAGGAACGCTGCTCAGCCAGGAGGAAATCCTACGGCCGAACTCATTGATTCTATCGGAGGGGTCCGAAACCGTCAATTTCTGAGCATCCTTGCCAGGGGAGCGACGGACTGCCTGCCCTGAGCCTGGCGAAGGGTCCCCGCCCGCAGAGGGCGAGCGAAGCTCGGCAGGCTTCTCTGCGTCCGCCAGCTGCGCATCCCAATCCGCAAACGCTCGCGGCGTCGAAACGCCAATATCCGGCGTGGCAATCACGCAAGCCGTCGCCGCCAAATCCGGCAAAGGATACACCTCCTCGCCATGTCCCACTCCCAACACGGTTCCACCAACCAGGAACAAAGGTACATCCGACCCAACCTCGGCTGCGATCCGGAGTCGTTCCGACGCCGGAAGGTGTTTCTTCAACGCGATTTCCAATCCCGCCAACGCCGCCACCGCATTTCCCGAAGCTCCCCCCAACCCGCCCTGCACCGGCAATCGTTTCTCGATCTCGACTACGACACGTTGGTGGACTCCGAGCGCTGTCACGGCCCGCTCGACCATGCGGTAGCACGTGTTCGTTTCGTGCGTGGGAACGCGCGGATCCGCGCAGCGAATCTCGACCCCCGAGCCGCGCTGCACACGTAAGCGCAACACATCGTGCAACGCAACCGTCTGATAGACGGTGCGCAGCTCATGAAAACCGTCAGGGTGGACCGCACCAATACATAAGCCGAGATTGATCTTGGCAAAAGAACGGACGGTGACCGGCATGATCAGCAGCATTTAATCACAGGTGGCTTGGCTGCCTTTTGCGGGTTGTCCCGAAGCTCGGCGCGGTCTCGATGTTCGGAGATGGAAAAGAACCGGCGGATTAGCTGTAGGATAACAAATGGCGATTAGAGCCTCTCCGGCCGCACCGCCAGCCCCCCCGACAGCTTAGGGCGCGCCCTGCCTCCCAAAGTACGCTCCAATCGCTTCTAAAGGCTAATAGCAGGCATTATACGGGATGGCCGCACCGTGATCTCCGCCGAAAAATGTGCCTGAACGTGTTTTCAATAACTTAGCTAATAGCAAATAAACCCGTCATCGGCACGCCCGGTCTCGTGAATATTCGAGATGGCGTCCCTTGCCAAGCCGCCCGCCGCTACATCGTGCAACAGGTTTCGGTGTTGAGTTTTGGTAGAGGTCGTACAGACCGGGCGTGGAATTTACTGCGCTATGTCCGCCGCTTGTGATAAATCGCGAACTCAAATCCCGGATTCGGCGGGAACAGTTCCGCAACTTTTCTCAGCCGCTCGGCCATCGCCGAGGGCGCCAGCAGCGGATAGTCGCGCTCGCGCAGTTCGTAATAGTCCACGTCGAGATAGAGAGACAGCAGGTAGATCGAGATCGCATCCGAAAACGCCGACGCGAAGAACTCGTTCTTCGCTTTCTCGGTATCCGGCCCCGTCCCGGTTGCGGCCTTGCGCGCATCCCAGGCATCGAGCGAAGTCTCGCCGCGAATATCGGCCTCAACCTGCTTCCAGGCCAGGTCCGCGAATGCCTGCGACACGCCGATGCGCTCGACAATCGCGTGTCCTACGTTGATGTAGAACTCGAAAGCGACCGAAAACTTGTCGTCCATCAGCCGCGTGGAGATGAACACGCACTGCGCATCGCCCAGATTCAGGTTGCGATGGCAAACGGCATTGTCGCTGAGGACGACGTCGTACCGATCTGCGATGACCGTGTCGTCGCCCTGGCTCACCGTGAGCGGCACGAAGTAGTAGGCTTTTTTCTCCAACGCTGCCGCCGCGCTGCGCGGCACCGCAGCCACCATCCGCTCCAGGTCGCCTTCAGAAATCGTGACTTCGCCCGACCGCGCGTAGCAAACCCCGTTCGACGCCTGCGACACGGGGGTCTGGCGAACGACTTCTGCCGGAGTTCGCGTCAATGACGGCGCAGCTTGCGACATGTCAGCATTGTAGCGCACTGCCTCCGGTGCATCGGCTGTATGCTCTCAAAACGATGTAAACTCAAGCTTTATGGCCACTGCCCGATCACCCCGCACGCCCCGTTGGTACGCCGTACCGGCGCGGGCCGTGTTCGTCACGTTCCTGTTAACCCTGCTTTCGTTCGCCATCACGCTGGCGATCACGATTGCGACCATGGTGATCACGGCATGGGTGCGGGGGGCGAATCCGGACATGCGCCTGGCATACCGGCATGTCGCTCTTCCCGTTGCCGTTGTGGTGGGAGGTGTTGTGCTGCTGCTGACCTTGTTTGTAGAAATTTGCCACTACCGCCAAGCGAGGACCCTTGCCGGCATTGCCCGCGCCAGTCGTTAAACCGGAGGCGCCAGTTACTTCCGACAGATTTCTCCAGGGCTGGCTATCGGTACAATCGAGTAGATGCGCCCTCGCATTGCCATCCCGGTGCCGCACTCCGGAGACGCCGATTACGCCGGCCGCGCGCTGCCGCAATATGAACGGGCGGTCGAGCTGGCGGGCGGAGAGCCGGTGCGCATTCCGCTCGATTCGGCTGCCTCCGAGGTGAAGAAGTTGATCGCCGACTGCGACGCTGTCTTGCTGCCCGGCAGCCGGGCCGATGTGTTGCCGGAAAAGTATGGAGCGCCTCGCGATCCCAAAACGGCCGACGCCGACCTTCCGCGCGATGCGGTCGATGAGCTTCTCCTGCGCGACGCCTACGCGCATCGCAAGCCGGTACTGGGCATCTGTTATGGACTACAGATCCTGAATGTTCATCGCGCTGGATCGCTTGTGCAGCACATTGAATCGCCGGTGAATCATGAGGCGGGGCGCAAAGTCCCGATCGCCCATGATGTCGACGTAGATCCCGGCTCAACTTTGGCACGCATTCTGCAGGACACCGACGGCAATGCCGTGAGGCTGCCGGTGAATTCCAGCCATCATCAATCAGTGGACGTTATCGGGAAGGGATTGCGAATCTCGGCGCGCTGCCCGGACGACGGAATCATCGAGGCCATCGAAGGAGCCGAGCCCGATCACTTTGTGTTAGCGGTGCAGTGGCATCCGGAACGCTCCGTGGACCAAGACGCACCGTCGCGGGCGATTTTTGATGCGCTGATCCAAGCGGCAAGAGCGAAATTGCCGATGGAGCGACGGGCGTCTCGCCCGTCGACGGTCGGGGACCCTTCGGCAGGCTCAGGGCAGGCAGCCCGTCGCTCCACCGACTGAGTTTGCAGAAGGAGCATGTTCGTGCCCGTGAAGCGGGTTTACTTTTTGCCGGGTGCTTTCGCAGCCACGGACTTCTTGAGCGCTCCGCCTGCGCGTTCCAGCAGCACCACCACATTCGCGATGGCCGCGCCGTCGGTCCCAATTCCTTCTGGGGTCTTTGCTTTCAGGCCCACGCAATCGTTTGGAATCCCCAGCAGCTTGGCCACATGTGCGCGGATCGTCCCCGCGTGCGGCCCGATCTTCGGGGCCAGCAAAATCAGCGAAGAATCCACGTTCCCGATCGCGTATCCCGCAGCGCGCATGCGCTTCAGCGCCTCATTCAAAAACACGCCAGAGTCCGCGCCCTTCCACTGCGGGTCGCTGGGCGGAAACAACGTGCCGATATCCGGCGCACCGATCGCACCTAGTAGCGCGTCAGTAATAGCGTGTAGCAGCACGTCTCCGTCGGAGTGTCCGCCCAGGCCCTTGCTGTGCGCCATCGTGACCCCACCGATCTTCAGGGGAATGCCTGCCACAAATTCGTGAGAATCCCATCCGAACCCGATCCGCATTGCCGGTTTCATTTTTTGGCTCGCAGCTGTCAGCTATCAGCTCTCAGTTTCCTAAATCGTCTCGGGCGTGCACTCTACTACTTGTGCAGATAGAACTCTGCCAGTTCCATATCACTCGGCGTCGTAATCTTGATATTACGTGGCGACCCCATCACTACCGCGACCTCGTGTCCGGAGCGTTCCACCAGCGACGCCTCGTCGGTGCCCATGAACCCGTCTGCGGTCGCTTCATCGAAGGCTTTCTTCAGTACGTGATAGCGAAATCCCTGCGGAGTCTGTGCCATCACCACGTGCTCGCGCGGGATGGTCGCCGTGATCAGCGCGCCGTCGGATGTGCGCTCCACCTTCTTCACGGTATCAACCGCCGGCATGCCGGCAATCGCCGCGCCAAACTTCTCCGCCCCGCGAATCACTTCCGCAATAATCTCCGGCGTGACAAAGGGCCGCACCGCGTCATGGACCAGCACGATGTCGTCCGCCCCAGCGGAGACGCGAGCCAGAGCGTTCGCCACCGAATGCTGGCGGTGCTCGCCGCCTTCCACGAGCTGTAGTTTCGTCGCGACCTGCGCACCCTGGGCCTGCAGCCGCTCCTGAAAGCCGGCGATCTCATCTTTGCGAAGGGCAACCAGGATTTCCGCGACCGCTGCGCTTTCCGCGAACTTGCGCAGCGTGTGGATGAGGATGGGCGTGCCGCCCAGTTCGGTGAATTGCTTGGAAGGAGTCTTCCCTTTGCTGCTCGCCGGGGCCATGCGCGTGCCCAGCCCCGCAGCCGGAATGATGACCACGACCTTCATGGCGGGCGACAAGTATACGGTTATGCGCGATTCCAGTTCAAATGACGGCAGAATGCGCGCGTGCGGCCGCGAACGCTGTTAGAAGATCTTCACCTTGAAGGTCAGATATTTCTTGGGATCTTCCCGGATCGATTTTACGAGCTGGCGCGTTTCGATCAGCATCTGGTCGGCATTGTTATACAGCGAAGGGTCCTTGAACAGCTTGCCGGCGGTGCCTTCCCCGGCTTCCAGCCGGTCGGTGAGCGCCGCAAGCTTAGTGAGTGTGTCATCCAGCTTTTTCGCCAGCGCCTCGTCCTTGGTCAACTTGCCGAGCGTCCCCTTCCCGGCATTGATATCGTCGGTCAGCTTCTTGACGTTGGCGATGGTGTCATTGGCATTGTTGTAAAGCGATGGATCCTTCAGGAATTTTCCCGCCGTTCCCTTACCCTGCTGCAGATCGTCGATCATGGCATTCACCTTGTCGACCGCCGCCATCGCCTTGTTGTAAGCCTCGTCGTTCGAAACCAGTTTCCCGAGGCTGCCTTCGCCATTGCGAATCTGGTCCACGATTCCCTTGAACTCGTTTACCGTGTCCGCGAACCGGTTATAGAGTTGCGGATCGTAGATCAACTTGCCGATCGAACCTTGCCCGCTTTCCACGAAGGCCAGGATGCGGTCGGTTCGTTTCAACAACGCGTCCAGGTTCTGCAGAGTGCCCTGGCTGGAGCGCACGACGTCCTGGATGTCGGGCGTCTCGCGGGTAGCGAGCGTGTCGCCATCGGAGACTTCCGGGCCTTTGGCGTGCGAGCTGTCAATATCGATATAAGTTTCGCCCAG
>Ga0307469_10000184_pt1 | contig 24418 bp, 19 predicted proteins | sample atmos_gasesAM2C__FD_203084 | JGI IMG/M metagenome (GOLD analysis project Ga0307469, IMG submission 203084) | Hardwood forest soil microbial communities from Morgan-Monroe State Forest, Indiana, United States - atmos_gasesAM2C_515 | ecosystem: Environmental > Terrestrial > Soil > Temperate... | reverse complement strand
GAGCTCCGTCAGCCCGGGCCGTACGTGGGCAAGCGTCTCCCGGAGCGCCTCCCCCGCCAGGGCGGCGGCGCTCCCGATCGCCGCCACTTCCCCCTCATCCTTTGCCGCGCGCAGCCGCTCCACCAAATCGGTGGTCGCGGTCCAACGCCACGTCTTGCCCGCCTGCGCGAATCGGTCCGCGTCGTGGACCGAGAGCGCGTGCGCCTCGTATCCCATCCGCTCCAGCCGCCCCAAGGTGGGGAGCTCCTTGAAGAACCGGTCCCAGACGCTGGTGCCGTCGACCTCGATCCGCGCGACGGCCCCCGCTTCGACGCGAGCCTGCTCGTCGTAGCGAAAGTCCGTCACCAACAGGACGTCGCCCCGCGTCACGGCGACCAGTGCGGCCGAGCCCGAGAAGCCGGTCAGGTAGCGGACGTTGGCGTGCGACGAGACGAGGAGGCCGTCGAGGGCCTCCTGGTCGAGCAACCGGATCAGCGCGTCCTGTCGGGCGCGCCGCCGGTCAGGTGCCATGGCGGGCCTGGAGAAAGCCGACCAGGCCCTCGAGTCCCAGCCGATAGCTTTCGGCGCCGAATCCCGTTACGACCCCGACCGCGGCGTCGGCGAGCAACGAGCGGCGCCGCTCGGGCTCGCGTGCGAAAATATTGGACAGGTGCACCTCCACGAAGGGCACCCGCACCGCGAGCAGCGCGTCGCGTACGGCGAGACTTGTGTGCGTGAACGCGGCCGCGTTGATCACCAGGCCGTCCGCTTTGCCCTTGAGGCGTTGGATGGCGTCCACGAGCTCGCCTTCGTGGTTCGTCTGGGTCCACGACACGTCGACCCCCAGCGTCCGCCCCTGCGCCCGGGTACGCGTTTCGATCTCCGCTAAGGTCGTGCGTCCGTACAGCTCCGGTTCGCGCTCGCCTAGCAGATTTAGGTTCGGGCCGTTCAGCACGGCGATGTGCACTATGACTTGAGGCCCCGGAGCCAGGCCTGGAACTGATCCAGATCGCTCTCGTCTTCCATGGGGGGCATGGCCCTCGGACCGGACGGGCGAGCCGTCGGGGCGTCCGACGCCGCACCCCCGCCCCCGGACGGCGACCCACTCCCTCCCGCCGGCGGCGGGCTGAAGAACTGATCGAACGAGAACCCACCGCCTTGCGCGCCAAGCGGTGGCACCGACTCGGGCGTCGCCGGCGGCTCCGCCGCGGGTACGGAGCTTCGAGGGCCCTCGTCTCCAAACACCTGGTCGAGCGAAATCCCCTCCGCCGCCGGTCGCGTGGCCTCCCCCGGCGCCGCCAGGCCCGCGTCGGCGTCGGCATCGGGCGGCGCGACCGCGAAGGCGCGCTCGAGCGGGGACCGGCCACCGGACGGGCGGGCGTCTGGCGCCGGCGCGCCCGGTCGTGCCGTTAGGATTCGCTTCAGAAACGCCTGCGCGGTCTCGCCCGCAGCCCGACGCTCGTCCTTCTTTCGCCCCCCCGGCGTGAGAGACTCGACCCGCGCCCGCAACCGCGCATCCGTCGGACGCTGCGCCAACAAGGCCTGGTAGACGCGCAACGCGTCTTCCTGATGGCCCTGCCGGAGATACAACTCCGCCATCGTCTCCGTGAGCACCGGCTCGGCGCGCGACAGGGCGGCGGTGTCGGCCGCTCCGTCGTCGTCGGAGAGCGCGACCGCGGCCGGCGTCGGAGGAGGCGGAGCGGGTGGCGCCGGGGGAGGAGGTGCGGGGGGCGCCGGCGCCAGCGGGGGCGGGGGTGTCCGCGCGACGTCGGACACTCGCGGCGGCGCCGCCGGAACGGCCTCCGGTACATCGTCCGGCATGATGAGTGGCAGATCGATCTTCGCGAACCCTTCGTCGAGCTCCGCGTCGGTCGGCCGGGCGAAGCTCCCGCTTTCGTACTGTGTGTGGGCGAGACCCTCGACCACCAGATCCTGCGGCCTGAGGTCGACCTCCTCCTGTATCTCGATGCCGTCCGCCTTGGCCGCGTCATGCGCGAGAGCGTTGAAGTCGATCGTACCATCGAACGTCTCGATGTCCGCCGGCGTGCCCTTCACGTCGAGCGTGGGCGATGTGGGACCCTCCGATGCGTGCTCGACCACGAAGTCGCTCTGCGCCGCGGCGGGCGCAGGGGGCGCAGGGGGCGGAGCGGGCGGAGCGGGCGGATGGAGCGGGGGCGGCGCGACTACGCGCTGCGGCCCGGAGGGCGGCCGGGCTGGTGCCGGACGTGGGGTCGGCCGCGCGGCTGTCTGCACGGTCTCGGGCACGAGCCGCACCACCGGATCGGCGCGCTTCGCCGCCGGTCCCGGCACCACCGGCTTCGCTGCGGGCTGCGCCGCCTTCGACTTGGCGCGCGCCAGGGCTTCAGCAGCGTCGCCGTTCATCGGGTCGGCCGTGAGCAAGCGCCCCAGCCACTCGACCGCCTGGTCGAAGCGTCCGCCACGTTCGGCGATCTCCGCCAGGATCTTCAGGGCCAGCACATTTTCGGGGTCCAGGGCCAACACCCTCTGGAACACCTCGGATGCGCCTGCGTCGTTTTTTTGGTCGATCAGACAGCGCGCGAGCACGATGTGCGCGCTGACATAGTCGGGGTGGAGCTCGAGACCGGCCGTGCACAGCTCGAGGGCTCTATCTAGTTCTCCCGCTTTACGATAGGCATCTGCCAGGGGTGCGAAATTCCGCCCCTTGGGATTCTCGGCCCACCGCTTTTCGAGTTTTTCTATTTCGCTGGTGTAGGCCACGGCCTAAGTAGTTGGGAGAATTGAACGAAGATAGTGTTTGCTCGGTCGCGCTGTCAATCGGAATTGAGGCCCGCGGCTTGAGTTTGTGCGTTGCCCTGCTTAGACTTATGCCCCCTCTCCCGCTTTGGTCGGAGCTTTCGCCGCTATGATGCGCTCGATGCGCGCGATTACGAAACCAGTGTTCTGGGTGGTCGCGGTCACGTTCATTGGTTGGATGGCGTACGGGCAGGTGCAGGACCTCCTGCAGGGCAGCAAGGACGTCGTGCTCAAGGTCAACGGCACCGTCGTCCGCCAACAGCCGTTTCAGCAGCAGTATCAGGCCACGCTCGAGCAATATCGTCGGCAGCAGGGCGGCGGTCGCCTCTCGCGCGAAGACGAGCAGCAAATCCAGAATCGCGTCGCGGACCAGTTCATCCAAAACATCCTCCTCGACCGCGCGTACCGGCACCTCGGGATCGGCATCTCGGACGATGAGATCATCGAGGCCGCGCGGAGCTCACCGCCGCCGCAGATTCTGGACCAGGTCATGCAGGACGCGACCTTCCAGACCGACGGCCGGTTCGACATCACGAAGTGGCAGCGCTACCTCTCGACAGCCGGACAAGACTTTCAGGCGCAGGTCGAGCAGCTCTACCGGGAATACCTGCCCCAGCGCAAGCTGCAGGAATACCTCACCGCGGATGTCTACGTCTCGGACGCCAAGCTGTGGCGCATCTGGCGCGACCAGCACGAGTCGGTCACCGTCGCGCTGCTGGCCATCCGGCCGGAGGACATCCCCGACTCGCTCGCACCCGTGTCCGAGGCGGAGCTGCGGCGCTATTACGAGGCCCATCAGAGTGAGCTCAAGCAGCCCGGGACCGCCTGGCTCAGCTACCTCATGCTTCCGCGCGAGCCGGACGGCGCCGACAGCGCGGCCGCTCGCGCCCGTGCGCGCGCCCTGCGGGCGGATATCGCGGGTGGCAAGACCAAGTTCGAGGACGCGGCGAAACGGGAGTCGGCGGACTCGGCGAGCGCTGCGCGCGGGGGGGACCTGGGATGGGTCAAACGCGACTCGCCCGGATTCGTCGCGCCGTTCGCGGCCGCCCTGCGTCATCTCGCCCCCGGCGTGCTGAGCGAGCCCGTAGTCACGGAGTTCGGGCTTCATCTGATCCGTGTCGACGCGGTGAAGGGCGACTCGGTGCACGTCCGTCACATCCTCGTCCCGATCGCGTTGCAGGGCAAGCATTTGGACGCCGTCGATGCGCGCACCGACTCGCTCGACCGGCTGGCCGCCGAGCAAACCGTCGGCGCGCGACTCGACAGCGCGGCGCGAGTGCTGCATCTGCCGGTCGGCCACGCACCGAAGCTGATCCAGGGTGAGGGACTGTCGCTCAACGGCCGCTCCGTCCCGGACGTCAGCGTGTGGGCGTTCGAAGGCCGCGTCGCGGGCGAGACAAGCCCGGTGATCGACGGGGACCGCGCGAGCTATGTGTTCCGGCTCGACTCGATGCAGGTCGAGGGGGTGCCGCCGCTGAACCAGATCCGGTCGCGCGTGACCGCGGCGGTCCGCTACGAAAAAAAGAAAGCGGTCGCCCACGATCGCGCGGAGCAGGGCGCGGCCGCGCTGCGCGGCGCGGGAGACCTGCTCACCGCGGGTCGCGCGATGGGATATCCGGTCGAGCGGTTAGGACCGTTCAGTCGCGTGACCGCGCCTTCCCAATTCGTGCGCAACCCCACCGCGCTGGGCGCGGCGTTCGGGCTACGGCCGGGAGAGAAGAGCGGCGTGGTCACCGGCGACGCCGGCAGCTTCTTGCTTCAGGTGCTGGCGCGCCAGGGTGCGGACTCGAGCGCCTGGGTGAAACAGCGGGCGCAGCAGCGCGAGGCGCTGATGCGGCCGCTCGTGCAGGCGCGCGTGCAACAATACCTCGCCGCGCTGCGAGCGGACGCAAAGATCCTCGACCGCCGAAACGAGATTTACCGCGCGGCCGCGGCTACCGGCAGCTAGTCGCTCAAGCGCTTCGGATCGCCGCTCGAGGAGAGCGGACCGGAGCCTGACGTCGTGGTGGGAGGCTGCACGTTGCGCGGCGGGGAGGGGGCGTCGTCGCTCGTCGCGTCTTTAAGGCTCCGCTTGAACTCCTTGATCCCCTGCCCCAACGAGGATCCGATCTCCGGGATCCGCTTCGCGCCGAACACCAGCACCAGCACGAGCAGCAGGATCAGGATGTGACTGAAGGACAGGTCCCCGAACATAGCGCGCCTCGCGTCAGAAGATCGAGCGGGCGACGTAGTACGCGATCGCCACGCCTACGAGCGCCAGCAGCGACACGTCGAATCCGATCGGCCCGAGCGTGATCGACACCACCAGCAGGTCCATGTGGACCGGACCGAGCGTGGGAGTCACCGCCCAGGTGAAGATCTCCTTCGCTGGTCCCTGCGGCAGAAACCGCCGCAGCAACGAGTGGACGAACCCGCCCAGCACGAAGCCCGCCGCCAGCACTCCGAAGTAAAATAGCGGCCTGCGCGGACCTTGCGCCACGGGCTAGCTCCGCCGCTCCACGGCGTACGCGATGCTGTCGCGCAGGGCGTCGCGCGCGGCGGATGGTGGCAGGACGTCGAGCTCCGCTTCGGCCTGCTGTGCCAGCTCGAGCGCGCGGCGCCGCGCGTAGTCCAGGCCGCCGCGCGCCGCAACCAGCCGGATCACCTCGGCCACGAGCCCATCCTCCGGCGTGGGTGCCGTCATCAGCTCCCCCACGAGGCGCCGGTCGGCGGCGGCCATGGCGTCGAGCGCCGCGATGAGCGGCAGGGTCACCTTGTGCTCCCGCAGGTCGAGGCCCGACGGCTTGCCGGTGACTGCCTCGGCTTCCGTGTAATCGAGGAGATCGTCGGCGATCTGGAACGCCATACCAAGCCGCATGCCGAACCGGGCGAGGGCTTCGCGCTGCGTGGGAGCCGCGCGCAAGGCACCCACCTCGCAGGCACCGGACAGGAGCGACGCCGTCTTCGCCCGGATGAGCTGATCGTACTCGGCCTCGCCGTACGCCAGCTTGTCGTGCGCCTCGAGCTGACGCATTTCGCCGATCGTCATCTCGTTGGTCACGCGGGCGAACACGCGCAGGGGCTCGAGATCGTCGAGCGCGACCAGCTCGATGATGGCGCGCGAGTAGAGATAATCGCCCATGATCACCGCGATTTGATGCGAGAACAACGCGTTGATCGTCGGGAGACCCCGCCGGAGCGTGGAGTGATCGACGGAGTCGTCATGCACGAGCGTCGCCAGATGGATCAGCTCGACCACGGCGGCGAGCGTCACGGCGCGCGCGTCGTCCGACCCGCTCGCCTGATTCGCGAGCAGCAGCAGCGTGGGTCGAAAGAGTTTCCCCTTCATGTGCAGCAGATGCTCGTTCACCTCGGCGATGAGCGGGAAGTCCGCCGCGATGATGCGCTGCAGCTCGGACACCACCTGCTCGAGCTCGCTCGACACCGGACGTTGGAGCTCGCGCAACGCGATCGGCGCGACCTGTTGGCTCATGTCACTTCGCCTTCGCCAGGGCTTTGCTCCGCTCGCCGACGTCCCGGAACCGGATGTCCACGGCGAACACGCGGCCGTACAGCTCGCGGGCCTCGACCCGCTTCCCCTGCTCCTCGAGCGCGCGGCCCAGCCAGTAGAGAATGCCGAGACGCTCCTGATCGCCCGAGGCTGGGAGCTCGAGCGCGCGGCGCAGGATCGACTCCGCCACCACGAAGGCGCCCTTTTCGATGAAGCATACGCCCAGCGCCTCGGAGCTCCGCAGCTTGCCCTCCGGCGCCCGCAGCGCCTTTTGGAGCTCCGCGATCGCTTCGTCCAGCAGCCCCATTTCTTTGAACGCGACGCCGAGATCGTAGTGCGACTGGAAGTCGCCCTCGTCGATGTTCTCGTCGATGCCCTGCTTGAAGCGCGCCAACATCTCCTGGAAGTCCTTCTCCTCATCCCCGGTCGGCTCCTCGTCGGCCACCTTCATCCGGGTGTCACGCTCGGGAAGGTCGTCGGAGAGGATCATGGCGCTCAAGTCGACGTAGTCGCCATCGTCCGAGGCCTCGTCGCGCACTTTCATCTTCGCGTCCCGCGGCGCGGTCCGTCCCTCGGTGTCCCGCGCCTTCGCTTTGGGCCGCGCCGACGGCTGCGGCGGCGGGGGAGCGACGACCGGCGCGAGCATCGCCAGCGCGGCGTGCGCGCGGGCGTTGCCGGCATCGTGCTCCGCCACGCGCTGGTAGACGGCGCGCGCCTTGTCCGGCAGATCGCTCCGCAGGAGCGTATCCGCCAGCTCGAGATACGCGTCGATCAACATCGCCTTGTCGCCGAGCTTGAACGCGAACTCGACCTGCTTCTGCCGATGTCGGACGCTGTTGGGGTCGAGGCGCAGGATCTCGTCCACCAGATCGCGCGCATGCGGCAAGTTCCCGCGGTTCTCGAACCCCGTCGTGGCGAAGTCCAGCTCCTCGATGCCCCGCTCGCGTTCCCCGGACTCGATCAACGCCTCCCCCAGCGCCTGATGGCCCTCGGGATCGTCGGGGTCGTCCGCCACACGGGCCTCGAGATCCTCAATCGTCGGCTTGGTCGGTGCCGCCTCGATGTTGTCGAAGACCAGCGAGCTCGCTTCGTCGCCCTGATTCACCACACCGTCCAGGCCCAAGTCGATCGCCGCCGACCGCCGCCCGGACGTCGTGATCGACGTGTCGTCCTCCGTCTGGATGAATCCCGGCGGCGCGGCCGCGGGCGGTGCGTCATCGATCGCGAGGGGTTGATCGTCGATCTCGTGACCGGCCGCGGCGCGCTCTTCCTCGGTATCGAAGTCCGGCTCGAGCTCGAGTGGGGGCACTTCGACGAGCGTCTTCCGTCGAGGCGGGCTCGCCGCGGGCGGGGGCGTGGGAGGGGCGCCCGGACGCTTCGGGACAACCGGCTTCACCTTCGCGGGCTCGGGGCGGGGGGGCTGGGCGGCGGGCGTCCGCGGAATCACGACCCGTGGCGGGGCCCCCCCGGCCCCCCCCCCGCTCGCCCCCGGCCGCTTGGGCACCACGGGCGCCACGGCCTGCGGCAGCTGGATCTCGAGCTCGTCCTCGAGCAACGGCTCGAGCTCGCCTACCGGTGCCGTAGGACTCTCTTCCTCGACGACGGTCGGCTCGAACTCCGCCGGCGGGGGAATCTCGTCCGGGCTGACCTCATCCCGGAGCGACGCCACGTCCCCCGCTTCGAGCCGCACGTCACCGAACTCGGCGCTCGTCGTCTCGAAGCCCTCGAGCATGCCGGCACTGCCTGAGGTCTCGAGGCCCTCCACCAGGCTCGTGGATTCGATCTCGATCGACGCGTCCGGCTCAGCCGTCACCGGCTCGATCAGGCTTTCTGCGATGGGCGCTGGCTCCGCGGGGGGAGGAGGCGCGGGCGGAGGCGGGGGCGGGGGCGCCACCTTCGACGCGGGCGCCGCCCGCACGCCAGGGCGGTCCTTGGTGGTCGGCGGAGAATCCACGTCGAGGAATACGAGGCTCGACGTCTTGCGCTTGCCGGATTTCGTGATATCGGGAGTCCCGGGCGCCGGCGCTTTGGCCGGCGCGGCGGGAGGAGCTCCCGCACCGGCGACCGAGCGGCGCTCGGGGGCACCATACATGCGCAAATGCTCTTCCAACGACTCGCGAAGGTGCGCGCCTTCCGGCGAGAGATCCGCCAACTCCTTCAGCGCGGCGAACGCCTGCTGGATCTTTCCCGCCTTGTGCATCCGCTCGGCATACTCGGTGAAGTTCTGCTTCGCCTCCGCCATGAAGCCCTTCGACGCGTAGAGCTTCGCGAGCTTCAGGTAGGTCGTCTGCCGCCCCGGCGCGTTGCGCAGGACCTTGTTGCACATCGCGATGGCATTGTTGTGGAAGCCGAGCTCTGCGTACTTATCGACCGCGCGGTCATAGTAGTCGGCGGCCAAAGCCGGGTCCTTGACCTTCAGATAGAGGTCGCCGATCCGATTGAAAACGGAGAGATCCGGGTTGGGATCCCCGTCTTCTTCCTGCCCCTTGAGCACCTCGAGCCACGCCTCGATAGCCCCTTTGGGGTCTTTCCCCTCGAGGTTACGGGCCCTCTCCTTGAGCTTCTCAAGCTTCGACATGGGGCCCTAAAGATACCGGCGCCGTGGGGAGCGGACAAGCGGAACCTCCTGTCCAGACGGCGGTTACGAGATTCTCACCCATCCAGTACGCCACTTCGCGCCAATCCGATACACCACATGTCACGAGGTCGGCGCGAAAGCCCGGAGCGACTTGGCCACGCTCGCCGGCAAGCCCCAGGGCCGCCGCCGCGTTAACCGTCACGGCGGTGAGCGCTTCCGCGTGGCGCAGCCCGAGCTGCGAGACCGCGAGGGCCATGACGAGGGGTAGACTCACCGTCGGAGACGAGCCTGGATTGAAATCCGTCGCGAGCGCCACGGCCGCGCCCGCCTCCACGAGCCGGCGCGCGGGTGCCTGGTGGCGCTTACCGAGGAATATCATTGTCGCTGGGAGGAGGACCGCTACGGTATCGCTCGCGGCGAGGGCGCGGATCCCACTCTCGGAGATCCCGGCGAGATGGTCCGCCGACAACGCTCCGAGGCTCGCCGCGAGCTCGGCCCCACCCGAAGGCTCGAGCTCGTCGGCATGAAGTTTCAGCGCCAGGCCGTGCCGCCCCGCGGCGGTGAGAATCGCACGGGTTTCCGCCACGTCGAACACGCCCGGCTCGCAAAACACGTCGCATGCGACGGCCAGCTGTTCGTGCGCGACGGTCGGGATCATGTCGTCCGAGAGCAGCCGAACGTAGTCCGAGCGCCGATCGCGGAATTCCGGCGGGACTTCGTGGGCCCCCAGGAACGTGGGCACGAGCGCGGCCCGCTCGGTCGATGCCACCTCGCGGATCACGCGCAGCTGCTTCAGCTCCGTCGCTGGGTCGAGCCCGTACCCCGACTTCACTTCGATGGTCGTGGTGCCGTGCGTCAGCAGCGCGCCGACGCGCGCGCGGGTGAGATCCACCAGGTCCCGTTCGCTGCGCGCTCGCACGTCTCGGACCGATTGAAGGATGCCTCCGCCCCGCGCGGCGATCGTCTTGTAGTCTTCGCCCAGGGCCCGACGCTCATGGTCCTCGAGCCGCGGTGCGCCGAACACCGCGTGCGTGTGGCAGTCGACAAAGCCGGGGAACAGGACCCCCCGGACCTCCTCCACGACCGCCCCGGCGTGGTCGTCCCGCAGTGACGCGTAGGACCCCACCGCGCGGATCCGACCACCCTCCACGAGCACCGCGCCATCCCGCAGCACCTCGACCGTCCCGAGCTCGCGCCCGCGGCGAGCCCGCGCGGGCCCGCGGCACGTGACGATCTGCCGCGCGCCGACGAGGAGTGTGCTCAGTCGCCCGCCTCGCTCATCGGCAGGCGGATGCCGTGCCGGCGCGCGGCGGCGAGCGCTTCGGGATAGCCCGCGTCCGCATGGCGCGCCACGCCGATGCCCGGATCGTTCGTCAACACGCGCTGGAGCCGCCGCCCAGCCGCGGCCGAGCCGTCGGCCACGCTCACCTGCCCCGCGTGCAAGGAGTTGCCGATCCCGACGCCTCCCCCGTGGTGGAACGACACCCAGGCGGCACCGGACGCCGTATTGAGGAGCGCGTTCAGAATCGCCCAATCGGCGATCGCGTCCGAGCCGTCCTTCATCGCTTCCGTCTCGCGGTAGGGCGACGCGACGGAGCCCGTATCGAGATGATCCCGTCCGATGACGACCGGCGCGCCCAGCTCCCCCCGCTTCACCAGATCGTTGAGCGCGCACCCGAACCGCGCACGCTCTCCCTGACCCAGCCAGCAGATCCTCGCGGGCAGCCCTTGGAACGCTACCCGCTCCTGGGCGAGCCGAATCCAGCGGCGGAGGTGTTCATTCTCCGGGAACAGCTCGGTCACGAGCCGGTCGGTGCGGTGGAGATCCTTGGCTTCTCCGGAGAGCGTCACCCAGCGGAACGGCCCCTTCCCCTCGCAGAACAAGGGCCGGATGTACTCCGGAACGAAGCCCGGAATCTCGAACGCGTCGGCGACCCCCCCCTCCTGCGCCTGGGCGCGGATGTTGTTGCCGTAGTCGAACGTCACGGCGCCCCTTCGCTTGAGGGTGAGCATCGCGTGAACGTGGGTGGCGATGCTCTCGACGGCACGCCGGACGTACTCCTCGGGTGCTTGACGCCGGAGGGCCCCGGCTTGAGCGACGTCGAGCCCGGCGGGGATGTACCCGTTGAGCGGGTCGTGGGCCGAGGTCTGATCCGTGAGCGCGTCCGGGACGAACCCGCGTCGCCCGAGCTCGGGCAGGACGTCCGCGCAGTTGCCGATGAGCCCGACCGACAGGGCTGTGCCCGAGCGCCTGGCGTCGTCGCACCAGCCGAGCGCCTCATCGAGCGATGCCGTGGCGCGATCGAGATAGCGGGTCTCGAGCCGGCGTTGCACGCGCGCCGGGTCCACCTCCACGGCGAGGCACACGCCGTCGTTCATCGTGGCGGCCAGCGGTTGCGCTCCGCCCATGCCGCCGAGCCCGCCGGTGACCACGATCCGCCCCCGCATCGATCCGCCGAAGTGGCGTCGCGCCACCTCGCCGAACGTCTCGTACGTGCCTTGCAGGATGCCCTGGGTGCCGATGTAGATCCACGAGCCGGCCGTCATCTGGCCGTACATGGTCAAGCCCTGGCGCTCGAGCTCGCGAAACACGCTCCAGGTCGCCCAACGTGGCACCAGGTTCGCGTTGGCGATCAACACGCGCGGCGCGTCCGAATGCGTCGTGAACACACCAACTGGCTTGCCGGATTGCACGAGCAACGTCTCGTCGTCGCCCAGGGTGAGGAGGGTCCGACAGATCGCGTCGAACGCGCCCCAATCGCGCGCCGCCTTGCCCGTGCCCCCATACACGACCAGGTCCTGTGGGCGCTCCGCTACCTCGGGGTCGAGGTTGTTCATGAGCATGCGCAGCGCCGCCTCCTGGATCCAGCCTCGGCAGGACTTCGACGGACCGCGCGGCGCTCGCACCGTTCGCGGCCCGGTCACGCTGCCCCTCCTTTCTCTCCCAAGCCCGGGTCGAACGCTCCGTTGCGCACGCCCGTGGCCACGCGCTCGATGTCGGCCGTAAACGGCCGGTCCCCGTCGAGCGCGGGGACAACCTCGCGAATCGCGGCGAAGGTGCGCGCCACCCCGCGCCCGGGCGTCAGCGGCTTGAGAAACTCGAGCCCCTGTGCGCCGGCCAACAGCTCGACCGCCACGACCCGCGTCGCGTTGGCCAGAGTCCGCTCCGCCTTCCAAGCCGCCGTCATGCCCATCGGCACGATGTCCTCTTGGTTGCCTTCCGTAGGCACGGATTGGACGCTGGCGGGCGTAGCGAGGATGCGGCATTCCGCCGCCAGCGCGGCGGCCACGATCTGCGGTGTCATGAACCCGGATTCGACCCCGGGATGGCGGGCGAGGAACGGCGGCAGGCCGGACGACAGGTCCGGGTTGACGATGCGCTCGAGCCGCCGCTCGGCGAGGCCGGCCAGCGTCGCGAGCGCGATCGCCATCACGTCGAGGGCCAGGGCGATGGGCTGGCCGTGGAAATTGCCGCCCGACACGACGTCGCCATCGAACACCAGCGGATTGTCGGTCGCCGCGTTGAGCTCGGTGACCACCAGTCGCTCGGCGAACCCGAGCGCCTCACCGACGGCGCCGAGCACCTGGGGCGTGCACCGCAGCGAGTACGCGTCCTGCACGCGTGGATCGCCGTCCCGGTGGGACTCGCGGATCGCCGAGTCCGCGAGGAGCCCGCGCATCAGCGCGGCGGAGCGCTGCTGAAACGGATAGGGGCGTGCGTCGTGAATTCGGGCGTCGAACGGCGTGGGGGTGCCCCGCACCGCTTCGAGACTCATCGCTGCCGCTGCGTGCGCGGTGCGCCACAGCACCCAGGCGTCATGGACGAGGAGCGCCGCGATCCCGGTCTGCGCCTGCGTTCCGTTGACGAACGCCAGCCCCTCTTTCGGCTCGAGCGTGATGGGCTGCAACCCCTTCCCGCGGAGGGTGGCGCCTTCCTCTTCCTCGCCGATCATCGCGAGCGCGAGATGCGCGAGCGGCGCCAGATCACCGGAGGCGCCGACGCTCCCCTGCGACGGCACGCGAGGGTGCGCCCGGGCGTTCAGCATGGCCACGATCAGCGCCGGAAGATCGGGACGCACCCCACTCGTTCCCCGCACCAGGACGTTGGCCCGCAGCAGCATCATCGCCCGTACCGCGTCGCGGGACAGTGGCTCCCCGACTCCGGACGCGTGGCTGCGGATCAGGTTCCGCTGGAGCTCCCGCGCTTGCTCGGGCTTGATGCGGACATGGGCCAGCTTCCCGAAGCCCGTATTGACCCCGTAGATAGTGTCGCCGCGAGCCACGGCGGCTTCGACCGTGCGGCGCGACGCCGCCACGGTGGAGAGGGACTGCGGCGAAATGACGACGGGTGCATCGTGGCGAGCAACCGCGACGACGTCCGCGATGGAGAGCGAGTGGCCGTCCAGCGTGATGGTGACGGACATGCGGGAGGGAAACTACTCCCGGGGGAGGCGAGACGCCAAGGCGGGAAGGTAAACAACGAGGGGTCAGGGTGTTTCCCTGACCCCTCCGTCCCGCCGTCCAGCCTGCGTTCGAGCTACGCGGCGTCTACCTCGCCGCCACCGCGTGTCCCGTCAATCCCGGCCGCGCCGGCACTACGAGCTCGGGGTTGCCGGGGTCCGTCTGCACGCTCCAGTCGAAGATCACGTACTGCCGGCTGACCGCCGTGACGCGGAGCGCCCCGTAGTGAATCTGGCCGTTGTCCACGATCTCGAAGACATAACCGTAGCCCGGCACGGCCTGGATCATGTTGCGAGTGTACCCCGTCGCTGGCGCAAAGTCGATCGATGTGAGATCGGCCACTGGCGAATTCTGATAGAGCTGTACCGATGTCCCAGTAAACTCCGGGACAAGCCAAAGGGTGGAATCGCTCGGCTGGACGTACACCCAGAAGTCGATGTCGGTCCGGTTCCCGTCCTGCACGAGCCCCAGTTCCCCCGCGTCACCGTAACCGTTCCCGTTGGCGTCAGACCAAAACCGGAACCCGGACTGCGGCGTGTTCACCCCGAACCCCCAGACCAGCACGTTGCGGGCATCCGGCCGAGGTGTGTCCTGCCACAGCGGCGACCAATCGCTCTCCAGGCCGTCGAGGTTGATCGCCGAAGTCGCAAAGCAGCGCGGGACGCCGTTCGTGAGCTGTGCGGCGAGGAACACATGCGACACCGTCGTGCCTTCGACGGCCCAGTCGGTCCCGCACAGGCCGTGGTCCAGATCGTAGCTCGCGCTGTACACGCGGTACGTCGCGAACCGGGTCGGGGCGTGGAGGAAGGCGTTGTCGGCCCAGTCGAGATAGATGGCACTGTCGAGCGAGATCGAACTGATACTGGCAGGGGCTTCGAGCGGCTGCTCGGGGTTAGTGACGACCGTGTTCTGCTGGCACGCCACGGCGACGAGGCTGCCGGCCACCAGCAGGAAGCGAGGCAAGAACCGCATGGGATCCTCGAGGCGTTCGGAGTCGCCCACGGCGAAAGCACGCCGCGTGCCGGGACGCAAGTGACCAGCGGCCGCCCACTTGCGATCGAGACCTTCGGTCCCGGTGTCACCTATGGGGGACGACTACTGCACGAAGGACTGCTGCTCGTAGTTGAACTTGATGTCCGGCTGGTCCAGGAGGGATACGTAGAAGCTGAAGGCGAAATTCCCGTTCGGGCTCTTCAGGAACGAGAAGCTCGCGTGCCACCGATGCAGATCGCGCTGCAAGCTGATCTGGTGCAGACCGAACTGGCGCGCTACGAAATCGTATTGGGAAGACCAGTTCGCCGACCACTTGGCGGTCGGCTGGAACGAGAGGTTCAGCCCCGCCTGCCGCGTTTCGCCGTTGCCCGGGAGCGGGATCGTCCCCGGCAGGGGTGGCACGGGACGGGATCGTGACTGCGTGTAGTTGATCGAGAGATTGAACCCCTGCCCGCCGCCCGTGGGCAGCCCTCCAGGTCCGGTAAACGACTTCGTCCCGAACGGGCTCGGTGGCACGCCCGGTTGCTGCTCCGGGCCTGTGACGGGCGGGGAGGGCGTCGACTGCGGGCCGGTCGACTTGCCCAGGCCGAACAGGCTCCCGATCCCATGGATCGTCGCCGGGCTGATCGCGAAGGTCGCCGAGACGCTGGTGAGGAACGGATCAAACTTCGCCGTGTCCGTCCCGACCTGGCCGTTCCACAGGTCGTGCGTGATGCTGAGGCTAAACCCGGGCAGCAGGTCCGAACCGAAGCTGTTGCTGAGCGTCTGCGTCTGCCAGCCGGTGTGCCCTAGCTGCTTGGCCTGCTCGAAGTTGTACTGAATCGAGCTCGTGTTGATGGACAGCAACCGGAGCTTGCGGGACGCCGCTTGGGCGCTGGTGTCGCCGGCCGGGGGCTTCAACTTCGCTTCGAAGTTCTGCGAGAGCCCGAGGCTGATCGTCTGTTGCGGATCGCTCCCCGAGTTGAGCAGCAGGTGCGCCGGATCGATGGCATTTCGGTATGCATCCGAGACGGTTGCGCCAGGGGCGAAGGCATAGCTCAGGATCGGGGAGATGGAATGGCGGATACGCGCGAGCGGTCCGAACCCGGGAAAGAATCCGAAGAACGTGGGCGTGACGCTCGCGCTGAACTGCAGCCGCTTCCCCTGCTGCACAAAGTCACCGTTCGTGAACTGGTTACGGATCATGTAGGGACCCGCGGACGTCTGATTCACGATCGCGATGCCGGGTTGGAGCTTCCACGTGCTGGGAAAGAACGACGGCAGATTGATACCGGTCTGCCAGTCGACGGTGGTGCTGAAGGTCTGGTCGAACAGGACGCGCCGGCGCCCGCCCGGCACGGTCGAGTCGCGAATATCGATCTCCTGCCGCGCGTTGCTGATGACGTCGTTCACGGCAAAGGTATTGGTCCAGTTCCAGGAGCCGATCCGCACCGGTGTCTGAAAGCCCAGCGACGTCTGCCGGCTGTCGGCAAACAGGGCAAGCGTGTCGAGCGCGCCGGCCGTCCCGGGCACCACGAGGGGCGTGGGCCCCTGGTGGAAGCTCTGTGCGTTCGTGAACGAGAACCCAGGGGACCACGTGATCGCCGAGCCGATGTTCACCGGAGACGGCGTGAGACTGACGGACGGGAACGTCTGCGAGATGAGGCCGCTGCCGATTTCCTGACTCCGACTGCCACCCACGTTCAGCGTGCCCCAGTCGAACTGCTTGATGAACGTGAGAGCCGAGTGCAGGCTGGCGGCCGCGAGGTACGGGTTGACGGTGTTGGTCTGAATGACATTCGTGTTGCTCGCATAGTCGATGTTCGCCGTGAAGCGGGTCCGCGACGAGAAGCTCTGCTGGTGCTGCCAGCCGAGGCGGATCGTGCCGGCCGACGCATCGAGCTGGGAGTAGCGCTCGAACGACAGGCCGCCATCGATGAACCGGTCGAGCCAGTGGTACCGCGTTTGCCCCCGATACGCGAGATAACGACCCGCGTACCAGTCCCCGGACAGGAGAAAATCCACATAGTCGTTCACAACGAGGTAATAGCCGAAGTTTGACAGGTGCCGTTGGTAGCTACGGACGGGCCGCACGATGTCGTTCAGGCCGAAGCGCGGCACCAGAATCCCGCTCCGCCGTCCCTTGCGGACATCCTGGAAGATGAACGGCAGCCACATTATCGGAACATCGTGGATGTAGAGCACGGCCGGGCGGGCCACCATCACGTTCTTGTTCAGCCACTTCATCTCACCGGTCGAGAAGTGGTAATCGGGGACCGGATTGTCGTCGGACGTGACCTCGCTGTGCGCGCCGTACAGGCGGGTGGAACCCGAGTCGACGGCGAGATCACCGCGGACGTACCACCGGGCGGAGCCCTGCTGAAACGCGGTGAGCGCCTTGCTCACCGTGCCACGCTTCACGCACGTGTCGTATTTCATTCCCTCCCCGACCATGACGGTCGCCTGATCGAAGAGGCGGGGATCCCCCACGGCGTCGAGGCGGCACGTCCGCTGGCGATAGCGGATCGAATCCGACTCGAGCTTGGTGCCTTCGCGCTCGACGAACGCCTCGCCGCGCAGGTGCGTGGTCTGCGTATCTCCGCCCTGCACGACCAGCGTGTCGGCCATGTACTGCGTGACCCGATACCCCTTGATCTTCAAGAGCGAGTCCATCACGGCGTCGGACGCCGGGAAGCTGCGCGTGGGCCCGGTGGGAAGGCCCAGCCGGCGCGCGGTGGCGGTGTCGAGGGCGCGGGCCTGGGCCGATTCCGCGGCTGTGCGGGGCGCCGTCGTGTCCGGCCGGATCGGCGGCCGCGTGGGCGTCTGGGCCCTGAGTGAGCCGGCGGCCATGAAGAGCAAGGCGGTCAGACCCGCGGCGCTCGCCGCACTGGAGGGTCCTCGGCGCCCGCGACGTCGCTCGACCAGCCACGCGCACCAAATGCCCACCTCGTAGAGCAGCCACAGGGGCACCATCATGAGCAGCATCGACACGGCGTCGGGCGGCGCCAGCAACGCGGCGGCCACCGCCGAAATCACGATCGCGTACCGCCGGTTCCGCGCCAGAAACTGGCTCGTGACGAGCCCCAGCGCCGCCAAGATGACGATCACGAGCGGCAGCTCCGTCACGACCCCGAAAGCGAGGATCAGCTGGCCCGCGAAAGCGAAATACTTGTCCGCAGTGATGAGCGGGTCGAACACGCCCTGCTGGAAGCTCAACAGGACGGCGAGCGCGCGCGGCAGGACCCAGAAATACGCCGCCGCCGCGCCCCCCAGAAACAAGAGAGCGCCCGCCGACAGCGCCGGCACGATCAACCGCCGCTCGCGGGGATACAACGCCGGCACGAGGAAAGCCCACGCCTGGTACCCGACCACCGGCGACGCGAGGACCAGGCCGATGACGAACGCGAACTTCAGGGTGATGAAAAACGGATCGGTGGGACCCGTGACCCGGAGCTTGCCGCCCGGGATCAGCGGCGCGATCGGCCGGGTGAGGAGGCCGATGATGTCTACCCGCTCGACGAGCACCCAGCCGACCAGCGTGCCGACCACGATCGCGAGCAGACTGTACAGAATGCGCCAACGCAGCTCCTCGACGTGATCGAGGAACGGCATCTCGGCCCGGTTGTCCGTGGATTCAGCCACGCCGGCTCCCCTCCCCGCAACCCTCCGGCCCTGGGGAGGCTAGCGCCCCAGGCGTTGGAGCTTGTCGCGCGCGAGATTCGCCTCTTGGGAGCGGGGGTAGCTGCCGATGACCCGGGAGAAGTACTGCCGGGCGGCCGCCTTGTCCCCCCGCTGCTCGGCGAGGAGGCCCAACTTGTAGAGGGCGGATGGAGCCCGCGACGAATTGGGAAACGTCTTCACGACTTGTTGATACACCGCGGCGGCCGAATCCGCGTTCTCGCCGGCGAACGATTCGCCGATGAAATAGAGCGCATCGGGAGCACGCTCGTTGGTGGGAAACACCCGCAGGAACTCCCGGAAGCCCAGGCGCGCCGTGCTATAGCGGCTGGCCCGATACTGCTGATACGCCAGGTCGTACATCTGGTCCGGCCCGGGGCCTGCCGGGTTGCCCGAGGGTCCGACGGGGACGCCCGGGCCTGCTTTCGTGGTGTCCACCACCGGGACGGGCTGGCGGGCCTGCTCTTCCAGCCGACCCCGCAGCTCAGTGAGCCGTTGTTGGCTCTGGCCGGTGAGCTCCTGGACCGACACAAGCTGCTGCTGCACGGACAGCAGATCGGTCTTCATGTCGCCGCGCAGCTGGACGAGGTACGCTTGTTGAGCGACGACCTTATCCTGGACGGCGGCAAGGAGCGCGCGCACGGTGTCGATCTGCGCCGCGTGCTGACTATCGGCGCGGGCTCGCTCCACCCGGAGCGCCTCGACCTGGAGCTCGACGCGCCGGACGTCGCCCTTCAGCGCGCATCCGGCGATGAGCCCCAGGCCGAGGAACAGCGGCAACGATCGCGTCACCGGGGAATGCCCCTACGGTTGCTTCAGCGCGTCGCCGCCCGCGAGGATCTCGGTCTCATCGCGGCGGTTCTTGGCCCACGCCTCTTCATTATGACCGGGGTCGAGGGGACGCTCTTCACCGTAGGACGCCGTCTCGATGCGGCCGGCGTCGATGCCGTGGCTCACGAGGTACTGCTTGGCCGCGGTCGCGCGCCGGTTACCGAGGGCGAGGTTGTACTCGTCCGAGCCGCGCTCGTCACAGTGTCCGCTCAGCCGGATGCGCAGCCCCGGGTTCGCCTGCAGGATCGCGACCTTCTGGTCAAGGATCGCGGCATCCCCCCCCCGGATGATGGCCTTGTCGAAGTCGAAGTGGATCATGGTGCCGAGCAGCGTCTTCACCGCCTCGGTCGAGCGCCCCATGGCGGCGAGCGAGTCGGCCATGCGCTGCCGGCGCTCGGCCTCTTCCCGCGCCCTACGGTCCGCTTCCGCTTGTGCGGCCGCCATGGAATCCGCCCGCGCCTTATCGGCCGCGGCGATCGAGTCCGCGTTGGGGCCGGGCGCCGGCGCCGGCGGCTCCGGCTGCTTCCCGCCGCACGCGGCGACTGCCGCGACTGCGAGACCGCCCAGCAGCAGCAAGGATAGGCGTTTCATCGGTTCCTAGTCCTCTCCGATTTCAAGGGGTCGACGAAGCGGTCTCCGGCAAACGCGGAGACCAGGCCGGCAGGCGCGCGCCGCTCTTCTGCAGCAGCGGGCGGATGCGGCCGGTTTCCAAATCGATGATCCAGAGCTGCCGATACCCCGAACGATCCGACACGAACGCCATATGACGGCTGTCGGGTGCCCAGGTTGGATCTTCGTTCCGCCCGACCGAGGTGAGCTGTCGCACCGCGCGCGTTCGTACGTCCAGAACGAACACCTGTAAGGTACCGCCGACGTCGCGGTGGAAGGCGACGGATTGCCCGTCGGGCGACCACTCCGGCGCGTTGGACGAACCGGTGGCGCCATAGTCGAACGGCGCGAGCAGCTGTTGGTCCGTCCCGTCCGCCGCCATCGCGTAGATTTGCGGCAACCCGGCTCGCGTCGACACGAACGCGAGCCGCTGGCCGTCGGGACTGTAGGTCGGTGACAAGTTGTCGTAAAAGCGGCCCACGGTCAAGCGTTGGAGGCAACAGCCGTCCTTGATATTCACTGTATACAGATCTGTTCCCTCCTCCGTGGCGCGGCTGAACGCGAGGGTCTTACCGTCGGGCGAGAAGGCGGGCGTGAAATCCAGCGCCTGACCACTCGTGGCCACCCCGGCGCGCTTCCCGCTCGCCACGTCCTGCACGAACAACCGCCCGTGCCCCTCCCAAAACTCCATGTACGCGAAGCGACGCCCGTCGGTCGCCCAAGCAGGCGAGAGGGCCGCGTGATCGCTCGACGACACCAGACGCTGGTCCGCGCCGTCCTGGTCGATCGCGTAGACCTTTCCCTCCATGACGTACAACACACGGGTCGCGGCGATTCCGCCAACGCCGAGCGCCGCCTCGAGGGCGCGGTCGGACAACCGATGGACCGCCATGCGGAACCCCGGATCCGTGAGCGGTGGCAGGTGCACGCGAAACTCGCGCCGCACGCCACCGCCAGCGACGTCGTGCACCGCGACGACCTGGGTGTCGCCGGGCGCCGAGGTCAACGTGACCGCGAAGTCCGCCCCGAGCGCCTGATACAGCGGATAGTTCAGGCCCGCGGCCGCGGCCGCACCGCCACTCCCTCGAGTCGGCGGCGTCGGCGACCGCGCCGCAGGCGCCATGGCGGTGGCCCTGAGGGAATCGCCGCCCGGGAGCGTGATCAGCTCGAACCGGTCGCTGTAGTCCAGGTCGCGCGCCACGATGGCGCGCACCGAATCGAGGACCGGCCCCCGACCCGGCAGCACGACCATCCCCGGCCGCACGCCCGGCCGGTACGTGAGACCGATCCGCACCCCGCGGTCGACGGCGGAAGTGTCCTGGGCGACTAGACGGCTAGACGGATAGACGGTTAGAAGCACCGCAAGCACCACGGCGCGTCTAGCCGTCCAACCGTCTAGCCGTCTCGCCGCTTTCATTGCGTTCTCCCCGAGAAGTAAAACCGCACGAACAGCACGTCCGATTTCCATCCGTCCGGGAGCGGCCCGAACACTTTGAAGCGCCCGGCCTCCTCGACGGCGCCCTGTGCCTCGAGGTCGAAAGCGAAATTGCCCGAGCGGCGGACGAACTGCATACCGCTCACGGACCCGTCACGATGCACGAAGAACGACACCTCCGCCTCGAGGGGGGTGGTCTGGTACGGGCGCTGCCAGCGCTTCGCGATCTGGACGATGATGTTGTTCGTGTACTCCGGAAATGGAAACTCGACCCCCTCGGTCGACACGGTGAGGGGATCGGAACCGGTGGAGGGTCGCTCGCCCGGCAGTGGTTGCACGTTCGGCGTTGTCCGTGGAGCTGCCTCCCGTTTTGTATTGTCCGCGACCGGGGGTGGCGCCGCCTTGGACACCGTGCTCTTGGGTGTCGGCGCTTTCGGCGCCGGCGCTGGCTTCTCCTCGGCGGGCCGGTCGACGGCCGCCGGCGCTTTTCGCTCCTCTTCCGTCGGCTCCGGGGCCGCCACCAGGTGGACCCGGTACGTCGGCGGCGCGGTCCGGCGGGCATCGGCGGCCCCGGCGATGAGGAACAGGCCGGCGAGCGCATGCACGGCGACCGTTCCGGCGAGGCCGACGCCCATGTTGGCCTGGCCGCGCGAACGCGATTTCACCGCTGAACGACCTCCGGCTCCGCCACGAGGCCGACATCGTTCACCCCGGCCGTACGGATCACCGCGAGCACCTGCACCACGTCGGCGTAGGGGACGCGACCATCGGCTCGGAGGTACACCCCGGTGGGCCGTTTGGTTCGCACGAAGGCCGGGAAGGTGGCCCGGAAGTCCTCATAGGACAGGGGTGCCTGGTCGAGGAAGATGTGGCCTTCGCGGTCGAGCGTGACCACGAGGCCCGATTTGGGCTCGAGTGGCCGCGCTTCGGCGCGCGGCAGCCGGACATCCACGCCGCCCTGCATGATTGGGGCGGTGATCATGAAGATGATCAGGAGCACGAAGGCGACGTCCACGAGGGACGTCACGTTGATGTCCGCGTTCAGGGGCAGCTCGCCGTGCCCGCGCAATCCGCCGCCACCTCCGACGAGACCGGCCATTAGAGCCTCCCTTCGCGCGCCATCGTCGCGATGATCTCCTGGGCAAAGCCTTCCAGCTCGCCCGCGAAGAGACCGAGGCGATTCACGAACAGGTTGTACGCCATGACCGACGGCACGGCGACGGCGAGGCCGCCGACCGTTGTGACCAGCGCTTCCGCCACACCGGGCGCGACGGCGCCGATGTTCCCCGACCCGCCGACCGCAATCCCGATGAAGGCGTCCATCACGCCGAGGACCGTCCCGAGCAGGCCCAACAGGGGGCTGACCGATCCGAAGGTCGCGAGCCATGGAAGGAACCGCGCCGCCGCATCGCGCTCGGCCGCGATCTCTTTCGCGAGCACCATCCGCAGCGCCTCGAGCTGCGTCGTGGTCAGGGTGGCCTGTGTGGCCACACCGGGGCCACTCTCCTTCAGCCCACCGGGCCTGAGCTCGGAGAAGAAATGGATCGCTTCCCGCAGCAGGCGGTTGTACGGCGACGAAGGCAGTCGCATCGCGGCGTGATAGGCGTCGTCCAGCCGCGGTGCCCGCTCGATTTCGGCCATGAACCGGTCGGCCTGTCGCCGCATCCGGCGAAACTGCCACCACTTGAGGAAGATCAGATACCACGAAGCGATCGAAAACACCACGAGAATCGCGAGCACGAACTTGGTCTCGCGACTCGACGTGAGCACCAGCTCCCAGGGCGTGGTCGGGACCGCCCGGCCCACCTGTAGCAGCAGCACGCAGTCAGCCTCCTAGTTCCGGTACCCGCGCGGGTGAGCGCGGTGCCAGTCCCACGCGCTCGCCAGGATTTCCTCGAGACTCGAATGCGTCGGCCGCCAGCCGAGCAGCCGTTCGGCGCGGCCGCGCGCGGCGACCAGACTCGGCGGATCGCCCGGCCGGGGAGGACCGAGGACCGTGGGAATCGCGTGGCCCGTTACATCCCGCGCGGCCGCCACGACGGCGAGCACTGAGTGTCCCGCGCCGGTCCCGAGGTTTACCGCCACCGCCCCGTTCGGGGCGGTATCGAGCGCCCGAATATGGGCGTCCGCGAGATCGAGCACGTGGATGTAATCCCGAATCGCCGTGCCATCGGACGTCGGGTAGTCGGTGCCGTACACCTCGAGGGCAGGTGCCTGGCCCTGAGCCACCCGGAGCACGTTGGGGATCAAATGCGTCTCCGGCTCATGATCCTCTCCGTAGCGTGCGGACGCCCCCGCGGCGTTGAAGTACCGCAGGCTCACCGATGCCACACCGTGCGTACGGCCCATCCGGTCCAGCAGCGCCTCGAACTCCACCTTGGTCTCGCCGTACGGGTTCAGCGGGGCCACCGGCGCGTCCTCGGCGATCGGCTCGGCACCGCGCGCGCCGTAGACCGTGCACGACGACGAGAAAATCACGTGCCGGACGCCGGCCGCGACGGCGGTCTCGAGCAGCACGCGGCCCGCCGTGACGTTGTTGGCGCGGTACTTCGCGGGATCGGCCACCGATTCGGCGACCAGCGCAAAGGCCGCGAAGTGCATGAGCGCGTCGATCGAGTGACCAGCGAACAGGGCGTTCAGCACCCGCCGGTCACCCACGTTGCCCTGGATGAACTCGACACCCGGCGCGATCGCGGCCCGATGGCCGGTGCTCAGATCATCCAGGACGATCGGCACCTCGCCCCGCGCCAGGAGCTGCTCGACCACCACGCTACCGATGTATCCCGCCCCTCCGGTCACGAGGACGTTACGCGTCATCTCGCCGTTCCAGGCCGAAGAGACGCTTGATCGCTTCGAGGAGCCCATAGCCCCGCCCTGCGCCGGCGGCCTCCTTGAGGGCGATCGTGGGCTGGTGCAAAAACTTATTGAGCAGCGCGTGACTGAAATGCTCGACCTGGGCGCGATCCTCAGGGCTCAGGTGCATGCGACGCAGCGCTCGCTCGAGCTCGTCCGCCCGGACCCGCTCCATCTGATCGCGCAGCTCCTTGAGGACCGGGACCACGGCCAGTCCGCCGTACCACGCCCAGAACCGCTCCACTTCCTCGCTCACGATGTGCTCGGCGGCCGGGATGTCGCCCCGGCGCTGCGCGGCGGCCTGTGCGGCGACGGCCTGGAGATCATCGATATCGTACAGGAACACGTTTTCAAGCTGCGCGACGGCGGGATCGACGTCTCGCGGCACGGCGAGGTCGAGAATGCACAAGGGCCGCCCGCCACGGCGCGCCACGGCGGGCGCCACGCGGTCCCAGGTGACGACCGCGTGGGGCGCCGCGGTCGAGCACAGGACGATGTCTGCCTCGGCGAAGTGGTCCCAGGCTTCATCCAGCGCGAGGGCGCGCGCGTGCAGCTCCTCGGCGATTGCTCTGGCGCGCTCATAGGTCCGGTTGGCCACCAACGTTACCCGAACGCCCTCAGACGCAAGGCACGTTGCGGCGAGCTCCGCAATGTCGCCGGCGCCGAGGATCAAGGCAGAGCGTCCGGCCAGGCGGGTGAAAATCTTGGCGGCCACGGCGACCGCTGCGGACGGCGCCGACGCCGCCCCGGCTGCGAG
>Ga0307469_10000183_pt1 | contig 24486 bp, 26 predicted proteins | sample atmos_gasesAM2C__FD_203084 | JGI IMG/M metagenome (GOLD analysis project Ga0307469, IMG submission 203084) | Hardwood forest soil microbial communities from Morgan-Monroe State Forest, Indiana, United States - atmos_gasesAM2C_515 | ecosystem: Environmental > Terrestrial > Soil > Temperate... | reverse complement strand
CAAACGTCGCCGTGCGGAAACCGGCCGAGGCGAGCAGATCCTTCGTCGTGTCGCGCGTCGATTCGTCGTCGTCCACGACCGCGACGAGAGATTTCTTCGGCCGCCGCTTCTGCTTCCCCATGGCTGGACGCCAGCCTAGGTCGAGCGACGGCGCGAAACTATTGGACCGGAGTAGCTCGGACTACGACTTTGGTTTACCCAGCGTGTCGCCCATGCGCACAAGCTCCGGCAGGGACCTCGCCTGCATCTTGCGCATGATCTGCGCCCGGTGGACCTTCACGGTCGCTTCGGCTACGCCGAGCTCCGCGGCGATGCGCTTGCTCGCCTGGCCGGCGATGACCAGAGGCATGATTTGGCGTTCGCGTTCGGTGAGCGTGGCGAAGCGTTGCTCCAAATCCGCGACCGCCGCCGCCGCGCGGCGTTGTGCGCGATCGCGCTCGATGCCTGCATGGATGGCGTCGAGCAGCTCCTGTTCGCGGAACGGCTTGCTGAGAAACTCGACCGCTCCCGCCTTGATCGCGCGTACCGACATCGGGATGTCGCCGTGGCCGGTTATGAAAATGACCGGAATGCGCACGCCTGCTCTCGCCAACTCCTCCTGGAACGCGAGTCCGCTCGATCCCGGCAATCTGACGTCGAGCACGAGGCAGCTTGGGACATCGGCGCGACTCGCCTGCAGGAACTCCCGCGGCGCAGCGAATACGCGCGGCTCGAGGCCGACGGACGCGACGAGATCCTGGAGCGCGCTGCGCATCGACGGGTCATCGTCGACGACGAAGACGACCGGTCGCTCTATCGCCATTTTACGCGTCCACCGGCAACGAGAAATAGAAGGCGGCACCTTGGGGCACGTTCGGGCTCACCCACAGGCGTCCACCGTGGGCCTCGATAATGTCACGGCTGATGGACAGCCCCATGCCCATGCCTTCCGCCTTGGTCGTATAGAACGCCTCGAAGAGCTGATCCGCATGGTTCGGGTCGATGCCCGGCCCGGAGTCGCGCACCTCAACCCGGACTGCCTTTGCATCCTCCCTTGCGGAGCCGACGGCAAGTCGGCGGAGGCGATCGTTGACCGTGCTCATCGCTTCGACCGCATTCACGATGAGGTTGAGGATGATCTGCTGCACCTGGACGCGGTCGCATTCGACCATCGGTAGATCTACGTCGAGCGAAGTCTCCACGACGATATTGTTGCGGCGCAACTCGTCGTCCGTGAGTACGAGCACCTCGCGGATCGCCGCATTAAGGTCGCAGCGCTCCTTGCGCTGCACCTGGCGTTTTACGAGCGCTCGGAGCCGATCGACGACCGTGCTTGCCCGCCTGGCGTCGTCGGCGATCCGCTCAAGAGAGCGCTGCGCCTTGTCCAGATCGGGCGGCTCGGCTGAGAGCCATCGCGAGCAGGCAGCGGCACTCGTGGCTATGGCGCCGAGCGGCTGATTCACCTCATGAGCGATCGAGGTGCCGAGCAACCCCAAAGTCGTCGCGCGGTTGACGCGCGCCAGCGCCGCCTGTGCCTTACGCAAAGCTTCTGCCGCCAGCATGTGCTCTGTCAGGTTTCGCACAATCATGAGCGAAGCCTCCACGCGGCCCGAATCGCCCCTCAGTGGCGAGTGAGACACCGAGACGTAAATGTGGCCGATCGGAATCGTAATCCACTGCATGAAATGGACGTGCTCCCCGGCAAAGCAGCGGTCGAGATTCGGCTTAACCGTCTGCTCGAAGAATTCCTCACCGACCAAATCCGCATGGCGCTTGCCGACGATTTGGTGCGCCGGCATCTTCCAGTTGCTCTCGTAGACCGGATTGACCCTCTGAAAACGGTAATCCCGACCGAGCACCGCCATGGCCTCTTGCGTGCTCTCGAACATCTGATTCGTCATGTATTCTGCTCGCTTGCGCTCGGTCTCGCGCTTAGCGCTTTCATCGATATCCAGGCAGACGCCCAGAAAGTGGATCACGCGACCCTCGTGGTCGCGGAATGGGTCCGCGCGCGTCAGGAACCATCGATATTCGCCGTCCGCGCGGCGGAGTCGCTGCTTGACGCAATAGGAGCTTCCGCTCTGGACCGCGTGCGACCAGCTCCTCATCGTCTCCTCACGGTCCTCTGGATGGATCAGATCCACCCAGCCAAGGCGCAGGACGTCGCTCATCGAGCGGCCTGTGTACTCGCTGCACCGCTGGTTCAGATACCACGGCACGCCGTCCGGCGTCGTAGCCCACATGAGGATTGGAAAGGCCTCGAGCAAGTTGCCGACGAGCACCTCGCTCACCGGCATTGCCGACGCTACTTTCTCCGCGCCGCCGGCGATCGCAGCATGGAGCGGACTCAGGCTCTCAGTGACCTCAGGTTTCATGTCAGTCACGGCAGCACCTCCAGTTGGCCCGTGTCCATCGCCTTTTGCACGTTTACTCCGACCCCGGCGAGTTGCTTCATGTGCGCTTCCCGACACTCGCGATCCACGATGTAAGCAGACTCTTCGCCTCGATCGAACCCGTCTTTGATGAAGGAGCGCAGCACTCGATCCTCGTCATCGACATCGGGCCTAAGCGACTAGTGTGCCCCTGAATCCTAGCTTTTGTCATAGCCCCTCGGCATTCCTCCTTCGCGGCTCCCGATCCTCCTACGTGCGCGCCGAGTTCCTCATACCCTTTCGTGCGCTCAGCCCTAAACAACTCCTCCAGAAACGCTGCGGGCGAGATCCAAGTCGAGCCAAGGGCCGCTCTCTACAGCAGCTCGTCCATCACATGGCAGATGACGAACTGGTGGGTTGGGCATGGAGCCCGGGAGCGGATCGCACGCCCGCTGCGGGTACGCAGAAGGAGTTCGGGCAACTCCTGAACGCTTGGGTGAACGACGGAGCAAGCTGTCCGAAGCCGTAGGGAAGCGCCTGCTTCTACTTTGGCCGAATTCGAAACGTGGGGAAAACGTGGGGATTTGACGAGTCTCCACGGGCGTTGGCGAGCGAGGGCGGGCCAATAAACAGCTAGTTGAAGATACGTCCGCCAGCTCTTAATCCGTTGGTCGGCGGTGGCATAGGCGCGCATTGCCGGCGTCCCTTGTTACTGCGGCAGTCCGAGCTGCTTGGCCTGCAGCGCTGCGTCCCAGAAGGCGGAGATGACGATGAGCTGATCGCCGTCCCACTTGCTGGTCTGGGCGAACTCGAGGTGGAATGCCTTTCCGGTCGGAGGGATCACGGTGCCGTCGGGCAGGGTCATCTCGCCGGTGAACGTTCCGGTGGCGCTGGTGACGACGGTGATCCAGTCGCCGCCTCCGAACTGGATCGGGTACGGGGTGTGCACGCGGATGTCGGGAAACATCCGCACCAGCTGTTGCATCGCCGCGCCGTGTGCCTCCCTTCCGTAGATCGGCTTTGCGCTGCCCGGGATGTGCGCGATCATGTCCGGGTGGTGGACCTCGTCCAACGCCTGCCAGTCGCGCGCGTTGAAGAGATCGTCGCCCTCTCTCATCAGCGCCAGCAGGTGCTCGGTCCGGCTCGTATTTTTTGTTGCGGTAGGCATCGGGGCTCCTCCTTCGGGGCGTTGGGGGTTGGATTACTCGGGCACGAGGACAAAGTCGTAGCTGACCTGCAAGAACGGGCCCGCAAGCCCGAATCGCGCGGCTGTCTCCGCCGAGACGATGCGCTCGTATTCGACGACCAGGGATTGCTTCACGGCGAAGACGGCGTCTGAATCGAGGTACTCGTCTGCGCTCGTGAACAAGTGCGTGATGAGCGGCCGGTAGCCAGGTGCCCTGATGGCGAAATGCAGGTGACCGGGACGCATCGGGTGCCGGCGGGTTGCGTTCAGCATGGCGCCGACGGGGCCGTCCGTGGGTACCGGATACGGCGTCGGAATGATGGCGCGAAACCAGAACCTGCCGGAAGGATCGGCGCGAAGCCTGCCGCGAAGGTTGGTTCCTTCTTCCTTCTGCACGTCGTAACGCCCGTCGGTACCGCTCTCCCAGACGTCGAGCACCGCGTCTGCCACCGGCGCGCCGTCGATCGACTTCACGCTGCCGCTGACGATCGCGGTCTCCCCTGGCGTGCCCGGCTTAGCGATGCTTCCGCCGATGCGGATTTCGGGCGCGCCTTCGACGTAAAACGGGCCGAGCACCGTTGATTCCGACGACCCGGGATGCTTTCCATAATTCAGGAGATCGACCAGCATCGAGACGCCGAGCGTGTCGGAGAGCAGGATGAACTCCTGCCGCTTGCTGTCGCACTTCTGCCCCGTCTGCGTCAGGAACTCGATGCCGCTGCGCCATTCTTCCCAGCTCGGACGGACCTCGCGGACGAACCCGTGCAGATGCCGGATCAGGCTCTCGAGGATGGCGCGCAAGCGCGCGTCTGGAGCGCCGGCGGCGCGCTCGAGCACCGCTTGCGTCAAGGTCTGCTCGTCGAATTCCCGCATCGGGCCGGCGCTCAGACGCTCAAATGCCGGTCCCAGAGCGAGCGGTCGCCCGCCAGTTGGGCCGACGAGCCCGCCCAGACGATGCGGCCGGCTTCGATGATGTAATGGCGGTCGGCGATCTCGATCAGGCGCTCGACGTACTTGTCCACGACCAGCAGCGCGTGGCCCTCTTGCTTGAGGAGCAGCAGGCAGCGCCAGATCTCCTCGCGGATGAGCGGGGCCAGCCCCTCGGTCGCTTCATCGACGAGCAGCACCTCGGCGTTCGTCATCAGCGCGCGACCGATGGCGAGCATCTGCTGCTCGCCGCCCGAAAGATGATTGCCCATCTGGCCGGCGCGCTCCGCGAGGCGCGGGAAGAGCTCGAACACGCGCTGCGCGCACCAGTTGCGGCGGCCAGCGAGCGCCGCGGCGCGCTCGAAGCCGATGAGGTTCTCGCGCACGGTGAGGTTCGGAAAGATCTGCCTTCCTTCCGGGACCAGGGAGACTCCCGCGGCTGCTCTGCGATGGGGGGGCAGGCCGTCGATCCGTTCGCCGCGCAAGCGGATCGTGCCGCCCTCGGGCGCGAGCAAGCCCATGATGGTGCGTATCGTGGTCGTCTTGCCCATTCCATTGCGTCCGAGGAAGCCGACGACCTCGCCGGGCCCGACGGCGAGCGAAATGTCGTGCAGCACGCGGCTCTTGCCGTAGCTCGCGCTGACGCCGTTCACTTCCATGAAGGGGACCGTCACGACGCGGCGGCTCCCAAGTAGGCTTCGCGCACCTCGCGGTCGCGCCGGATCTCGTCCGGTTTGCCGCTGGCGATGACCCGCCCGTACACCAGCACGGTAATGCGGTCGGCGAGACGAAACACCGCGGCCATGTCGTGCTCCACCAGCAGCACCGTGGTGGATGAGCGCAGTCGCTCGATCAGGTGCAGCATGCGCGCCGATTCTTCCTTGCCCATGCCCGCCATCGGCTCGTCGAGAAGCAGGACACGGGGCCTGCTCGCCAGCGCCAGCCCGACCTCGAGCTGGCGCTCCTCGCCGTGCGAAAGGTGGTCGACCAGCACGTCTTCGCGCGCGGACAAGTCGACGAGCGCCGCGACCTCCCGCGCACGGTCGTACAGGGACGCTTCGGCGCTCGCCGGACGCCAGAAGCGGAAGCTCGAGCCGGCCGTGGCCTGGACGGCAAGGACCAGGTTGTCGAGCACCGTCAGGCCGCGGAACGTGCTCGTGATCTGATAGGAGCGCGCAAGGCCATGGGCGACGCGCTTGTGCGCCGGCATGTGAGTCACATCCAGCCCGTTGCACAGGATCGTGCCGCCGTCCGGGCGCAGGGTGCCTGCAAGCTGGCCGATGAGCGTGCTCTTTCCGGCGCCGTTCGGCCCGATGAGCGCGTGGACCTCGTGCGCCGCGACGTCGAGCGAGACGTCGTCGGTCGCCGTGATTCCGCCGAAGCGCTTGCGCAGGCTCGTTGTGGCGAGGACCGGGCTCACGGGCGCCTGGGGACGAACAGCGCGCCGAGGCCGCGCGGCGCGTAAAGCGTCACGGCGATGAGCGCGACGCCCAGCCCGATCTGCCAGCGCTGCGTGTAGGCGGAGAGCAGCTCCTCGATCACGAGGTAGGCGGCGGCGCCGAGCAAACCGCCCCACAGCTGGCCGACGCCGCCGAGGATGGTCATCACGAGGAGCGTGCCGGACTGCAGCCAGTCAAGCAGGCCGGGGCTCACGAACAGGTTCTTGTTCACGAGCAGCGCGCCGGCGAGCCCGCTGCCGGCGCCGCCGATCGCGAAACACACCAGCTTGTAGCGGTAGGTGTCGAAGCCGAGCGCCTGCATGCGCGGCTCGTTGATGCGGATTCCCTCCAGCACGCGCCCGAAGCGCGAGTGCACCAGCCGGTGCTGCACGAAGGTGAAGATCGCGAACAGCGCGAGAGCAACGTAGAAAAACACCGTGTCGTTCTCCAGCGCCAGGCCCGGCAGCAAATCCGAGCGCGCGGCCATGCCGAGACCGTCGTCGCCGCCGTAGACCTTCATAGAGAAGAACAGGTAGTAGAGCATCTGGTTGAAGGCGAGCGTGATCATCAGGAAGAAGATCGCTCGCGTGCGCAGCGAAATCGAGGCGATCGCGAGCCCGAGGAGCGCGCCGACCAGCATGGCGGCCGGCCAGGTGATCCACGCGCTCGTCGCACCGGGAAGGAAGGTGACGTCCTTGGTCGCTTCCACGGTGAGTATCGCCGTGGTGTAGGCGCCTGCACCGAGCAGCGAGCCTTGCGCAAGGCTCAGCATGCCGCCGTGCCCGAGGACGAGATTCAGGCTGCTGACGGCAATGGCATACGCGAGCACCCGGGTGGCGACGCCGATGTAGAACTCCTGCTGCGTGAAGCTGGCTATCGGCGGCAGCAGCACGAGCAGCACCACCGCAACGATGCCGAACCACCAGGTTGCGCCGAGCTTCACCCGGTCGCGGGCATCAGGCCCCGCGGGCGGAAAAAGAGGATCGCCGCCATCAGGACGAAGATCGACACCTGCGACAGGCCGGGGCCGAGATGCGTCGCGATGTCGAGCGGCAGGAAGGCGCCGAGCGCCGAGGGCAGGAACGCGCGCCCGTAGGTATCGACCGCCGCCACGACGATCGATCCGAGCAGCGCGCCGCGCACCGAGCCGATGCCGCCGATCACCACGACGACGAAGGCGAGGATGATGATCGCCTCCCCCATGCCGACCTGCACCGAGAGGATCGGCCCGAGCATGGCGCCGGCAAACGCGGAGAGCGCCGCGCCGAGGCCGAACACCAGGGTGAAGAGCCGGCTCGTATCCACGCCGAGCGCGCGCGCCATGTCGCGGTTGGAGGCGCCGGCGCGGATCCAGATGCCCAGGCGCGTGCAGTTCACCATCCAGAAGAGCGCCGCCGCGAGCGCGAGGCCGGCGACGATGATGGCGAGGCGGTATTCCGAATAGGAGAGTCCGGGCGCGAGCGCGACCGATCCCGCGAGCGAGCGCGGCACGCCCATGTCGATCGGGTTCGCGCCCCAGATCCAACGCACGGTTTCGTTGGCGATCAGGATCAGCGCAAACGTGACGAGCACCTGGCTCAGGTGACCGCGCCCGTAGACCCTGCGCAGGAGCAGCCATTCCACCAGCATGCCGACGCCCGCCGCAGCCGCCAGAGCGACGAGAAAGGCCGCGGCGAAGGACCCGGATTTCGCCGCCACGGTCGCGGCGACATAGGCGCCGAGCATGTAGAACGAGCCGTGCGCGAGATTGACGAGATCCATGATGCCGAAGACCAGCGTCAGGCCCGCCGCGATGAGGAACAGCATCAGGCCGAGCTGCAGAGCGTTCAGCGTCTGCTCGAGGAACAGCATTTACATCTTGCACTGTGACGCGTAGGCGTCGGCGTGGCCGCGCACCACCGTGTGCAGGTAGCGGTTGACCACCTGGCCTTGCGCGTCCTTTTCCACGCGGCGCGCATACCAGTCCTGGATCGGCACCTGGTTCGGGCCGAACTTGAACGGTCCGCGGGCCGAGCTGAAGCTCGCCTTGCGCAGCGCCGCGCGGAATGCCTCGCGGTTCTCGATCTTGCCGTCGACGTCCTTCACCGCGGCGTCGAGCAGGGCGGCGGTGTCCCAGCCCTGGAAGCTGTAGAGCGAGGGCCGGCGCTTGTATTCCTTCTCGTGCAGCGCGACGAAGCGCTTGTTTGCGGGGTTGTCCAGATCCGCGTTCCAGTTCGACGCGCTGACCATGCCGAGCGCCGATTCGCCCGCGCCGCGCAGCACATCCTCTTCGAGGGTGGAGGCGGCGCCGTAGAGGGGAATCTCCTTCGCGAGTCCGGCTTGCGCATATTGCTTGACGAAGTTCACCGCCATGCCGCCGAACAGGAACACGAACACCGCATCGGGCTTGGCGGCGCGGATCTGGGCGATCTCCACGCTGAAGTCGAGCTGGCCGACCCTGGGCAGGATCTCGACCGCGATGGCGCCCTTGTAGGCGCGCTTGAAGCCGTTGAGGTGGTCGCGTCCCGCGGGGAAGTTCGGCGCGAGCAGCGCGACGTTCTTGTGCGCGCGCTCGGTCACGTAGCGGCCCACGGCCTCGTCGGTGTCGTCGCTCTGGTAGGCGGTGTTGAAGATGTACGGGTTGCAGCGCTCGCCGGCGAGCTCCGAGGGCTGCACGTTCGAGTTGATGAAAAGGATCTTGCTCTGCACCGCCGCCGGCGCCACCGACAGGATCACGTTCGAGAACATGATGCCGGTCAGCACGTCGACGCGATCGCGCTTGGCGAGGCGCTCGAACGCCTGCCTGCCCGCGTCGGGGTTGTTCTGGTCGTCGGCGACGATCACTTCCACGGGCAGCCTGCCGAGCTTGCCGCCGGTGGTCTTCAAGTAGAGCTGGAAGCCCTCGAGCTTCTCGCCGCTGATACCGGAGAGCGGGCCGGTGCGCGTGGTGAGAAAGCCGATGGTGATCTTGTCTGCCGCCCAGGGGGGCGTGCTGGCGAGCGCCAGGGCGGCCAGCAATGCGGTGCGGATGTTCACGGCGTGCTCCTCCTCATCAGTTAAAGCACGCTACGCGCCGCGCTGATCGGAATGAAGCCGGGTTCATGAATAGGCGCCATTGACCGGATGGATTTCGCGCTATCCTCCCTGCGAGGAGGAGCAAGCATGGATCTGTCCTCGCTGGACCTGAACCTGCTGCGCGTCTTCGATGCGATTGTGCGGCACGGCAATCTCACCGCGGCGGGCGAGGCGATCGGCCTGTCGCAGCCCGCGATGAGCAATGCGCTCACGCGGCTGCGGGCGCATTTCGACGACGCGCTGTTCGTGCGCGCCGGCCACGGCATGAAGCCCACCGAGCACGCGCTCGCCCTGTCGGTCACGATCCGCAGCGCGCTCGAAATCCTGGAGCAAACCCTCGGCGCGCAGACCAAGTTCAATCCTGCCAAGGCCGAGCGCACGTTTCACATCTGCACGCCCGATATCGGCGAAATGGTTTTCCTCCCGCCGCTCCTGCGAGAGCTGCGCGAAGCTGCGCCGAGCGTCAGCATCAAGTGCGCGCAATATCCGACCCGCGAGACGCGCGAGATGCTCGTGTCGGGCGAGATCGACGTGGTGCTGGGGCATGTGCCGGCGCTCAATACCGGCATCTATCAGAAGATGCTGTTCGACGAGTTCTATCTGTGCATGGTGCGCAGGGACCACCCGAGAATCCGCGACACCCTGTCGCGCGAACAATTCTTCCGCGAGGCGCATGCCCTGGTCGCCTCGCCCGGAACCGGCCATGCGCTGCTCAAGGACCATTTCGCCAGCAGCAACCCGAAGGTCCGGGTCCAGGTCGAGGTGCGCAACTTCGCCTCGATGCCGTTCATCGTCGCCAACAGCGATCTCCTGCTCACCGTGCCTTCGCGCCTCGCGAAGCACTTCCAGTCGCTTCTGCCGCTGCGGCTGGTCATGCCGCCGATCGACTTGCCGTCGTTCACGGTGAAGATGTACTGGCACGAACGCCAGCACCACGACCCGGCGAACCTCTGGCTGCGCGCGCTCATCGCCAGACTGTTCAGCGACCCCGAGGGCAAGGCCTACCAGCCGCCGATCGCGCGCAAGGCCATCGCACCATCCATGCCGTGAATGGGGGCCATTCACGGCCCCCCCTTCTTAGCCGCGCCTGAGTTGCCTAACGTGCTCCTCGAAAGAGGAGTACGCGCATGGCGCAGACGCGAGAAATGATCCTGGACGGCATCGCCGATGCCAGGAACGAGCAGTCCATCGTCAAGCCTTACCTTATGTCGCACGGCACGATGGAGGTCTACAGCCTTAAGGACTCGCGCAAGTTCTACGAGGAGTTCCTCGGCCTCGAGTGCGTGCGCCACGCGAAGCCCGCGATCGCGGTGCGCTGCGGCCTCAAGTTCCACATCATCGCGGTGGAGGCCGGCGCCGCGCTCAAGCCCGTGAACGTGCTCAACCACTGGGGCATCGACGTCGGCTCCAGGGAAGAGGTCGACGCCGCGCACGCCAGCGCGCTCGAGCACAAGGAGAAGTACAAGATCCGCCAGGTGCTGCCGGTGGTGATGCAGCACGGCGTGTACTCCTTCTACATGGAAGACCTCGACCACAACTGGTGGGAGATCCAGTACTACCCCGGGCTGCAGAACGAGGATCTATTCGATTTCGGCGACCGCTTCTCGATGCAGGACGGCGCAGAAGTGGGCGAGCTGCAGGAGCTTGCCGTCAAGAGCTCGACGTGACCATGAAACAGGGAAAGATGCTGCCGCCGGGAGTGGGCCGGCTGATCGCCGGGGGCGCGCTGCACGCCATGCTCAAGGTCTCCGGCGGTGCCCGCAGGGACGGCGCCGTGTGCTCGACGTTCGAAATCACCGTCCCGCCCGGCTACGACGTCGGCGCCCATGTGCATACCCGGGGCGAAGAGCTCTTTTACGTGCTCGAGGGGACGCTCGACCTGCTCGCGTTCGAGCCGCTCGAGCGCACGCCCGACGACTGGCACAGCTGGACTTCGCCCACCGGGCAGCGCTACCTGCGCGGCGGGCCCGGATCGCTGCTGTTCGTTCCGGCGGGCACACCGCACGCGTTCGCCAATCTTTCGTCGAGTCCAGCGCGCATGCTGTTCCAGGCCGCGCCCGAGGGGCACGAGGACTACTTCGAGGAGCTTGCCGCGCTGCTGCGTGCAAGCAACGGCAAGCCCGATCAGGAAGCGGTGGCCGAGATCAGACGGCGTCACGACATCCGGCAGCTGACGCGCTTCGCGCCCGGCGCACCCCGCAAGGAGGCGACATGAGCCAGGTCCTGGAGAGAGTATCGATGGAAGAGCTGGTGCAGCGAGCACGCTCGCTGATTCCGGTACTGCGCAGCCGCGCGCGCTCGGTCGAGGAGGCGCGGCGCGTGCCCGCCGAGACCGCGGCGATGCTGCGCGACGCCGATCTCTACCGCCTGATGCAGCCGGCGCGCTTCGGCGGCTTCGAGTACGGCTTCACCGAGCTGATCGACATCGTGTTCGAGATCGGCCGCGGCTGTGGCTCGAGCGCGTGGTGCTACGGGCTCGGCGCGGTGCACCAGTGGCTGCTCGCCACCTTCCCGCTGCAGGCGCAGGAAGAAGTATGGGGGCAGGATGCCAACACGCTGGTCTGCGGCTCGTACGCCCCCGTGGTGGGCGCGGTGCGCAGCGGCGCGGGCTTCGAGATTTCGGGCAAGTGGAGCTTCGCCAGCAATTGCGACAACTCCCAGTGGGCGCTGGTGGGCGTGCGCTTTCCCGCGGAAGCCGACGGCAAGCCCAGGCCCGGCTTCCTGCTGATTCCGCGCAACGACTACGAGATCGAGGACGACTGGTTCACCGTCGGGCTCGCCGGCACCGGCAGCAAGAGCGTGGTGGTGCGCGACAAGCTCTTCGTGCCCGAGCACCGCATGCTGACTTTCGAGCAGGCCTCGTCCAACAACCCGCCGGGCGCCGCCGCGCATGCGAACTGGGTCTACCGCATCCCGTTTCTCGCCGGCGTGCCGGTGTCGATCGCCTCGCCCGCGCTCGGCATGGTGCAGGGCGCGATCGACGAGTTCGCCGAGTTCGCGAGCGGCCGCACCACGCGCGGCGCGGTCGCCGGCGGGGGTAATCCGATCGCGCAGTTTCCGCAGGTGCAGTCGCGCATCGCCGAGGCCGCCGCGGCGCTCGACGCGGCGAAGCTGCTCCTGAAGCGCGACACACGCGAGGTGGAGACGAGCGCCGCCAAGGGGCAGCCGATCTCGGTGGAGAAGCGCATCCGCAACCGGCGCGACCACGCCTACGCCGTGCGCCTCGCGGCGCAGGCGGCGAATGCGCTGTTCGAGAACGTCGGCGGCGGCGGCCTCAACCTCGCCTCGGCCATCCAGCGCCACTGGCGCGATGTGAACGCGGTCGCGCACCACGTCAGCCTCAACTGGGACGCGGTGAGCACCATGTACGGGCAGCACTACCTGGGGCTCGAGCCGAAAGGCCAGTACTGACATGCAGGGAAAGATCGGTCTCGAAGAGCACTTCGCCATCCAGGACACGCTCGCGGATTCCGCGGGCTTCGTGCCGAAGGACTACTGGCCCGAGTTGAGCTCGCGCCTGCTCGACATCCACGAGAAGCGCCTCCGCCAGATGGACGAGCACGGCATGGAGATGATGATCCTCTCGCTCAACGCGCCTGCGGTCCAGGCGCTTCCCGACCCCCGCAAAGCCGGCGAGATCGCGCGCCGCGCCAACGACTTCCTCGCCGAGCAGGTGGCGCGCCGGCCGGATCGCTTCCAGGGCTTCGCGGCGCTGCCGATGCAGGACCCCGACATGGCGAGCCGCGAGCTCGAGCGCTGCGTGAAGGCGCTCGGCTTTCGCGGCGCGCTGGTGAACGGTTTCTCGCAGGTGGGCCAGGCGGAGAGCGTGCTCTACTACGACCGGCCGCAGTACTGGCAGTTCTGGGGCGTGGTCGCCGCGCTCGACGTGCCCTTCTACCTGCACCCGCGCAACCCGCTGCCCAGGGATGCCGCGATCTATGAGGGACACCGCTGGCTGATGGGACCGGCGTGGGCCTTCGGGCAGGAAACCGCGGTGCACGCGCTGCGCCTGATGGGCTCGGGCCTGTTCGACAAGTATCCGGGACTGCAGATCGTGCTCGGCCACATGGGCGAGGGCCTGCCGTTCAGCATCTGGCGCGTCGACTACCACAACGCGTGGGTGAAATTCCCGCAGCCTTATCCGGCAAAGAAGAAGATCGGCGAGTACTTCAGCCAGAACTTCCACATCACCACCTCGGGCAACTTCCGCACCCAGAGCCTGATCGACGCCATGCTCGAGGTCGGCGCCGACCGGATCCTGTTCTCGACCGACTGGCCGTTCGAGAACATCGACCACGCCGCGGCCTGGTTCGACGCCGCGGACATCAGCGAGGGCGACCGGACGAAGATCGGCCGCACCAACGCGATCCGGCTTTTCAAGCTCGAATAATTACGGACGTTGTCCGGAATTAAACATCTGTCAGGTCGATCTCACTTGCGTGGGGCGGCAGGCCGCCCGTTGTTGCTATCGCTGATAACCGCCGAATGCAGCCACTGGGGACCACGCTGGGCTAACGGGGGGCAGCGGTTCGGGAGCGAACGTCGTGAAGGGCTTGGCGGAATACACCACGTCGCCGCCGGTCACGGTCAGCACCGACTCGATCCTGCGTATCTCTTCCTCGGGCACGGTGAGGTAATCGGCCGAGAGGATCGGGCCATGATCTCGGCGTTACCGCCGACCGCCACGATCTTTTCGCCCAGAACCGCGAAAGCCTGCGCCTCGGGCTGGCCGTCCTGCAGCGTGGTTACCTTGGCATTGTGTGCGATCAAGTCCGGTGACGCTCCGGACACAGGCGACTGTGCCCAGCTCGATCGAGCCGAGCCGACCATCGCGATCAACGCCGTGCCGCCGCCAGCCGCTAATAGACTGCGTCTGGATATTTTCACGTCATCGACTATGTTGCAGCGGTCGATTGTCCGGTGAAGACTTGACCAAAGTCAGGGAACTCATTCCCCCATTGCGCCCGGAGCTGGGCGATGTCCCGAACTGGGGGCGCTCCGAATAAGCGCCGGTATTCGCGGCTGAACTGCGAGGGGCTCTCGTAGCCCACGGCGTGCGCTGCCACCGCGGCATCCACTGCCTCGCTCAGCATCAGCCGCCGTGCCTCCAGCAGCCGGAGATGCTTCTGGAACTGAAGCGGGCTGGTGCCGGTCACCGTCTTGAAATATTGATGCAAAGCCGATGCGCTCATGCGCGCCTCCGACGCCAGGGCGTCGACGCTGAACGCCGCGCGGAAATTGCGCTTGATCCAGTTGATCGCCCTGTTCACATCCTGCAGCCTGCTTTCCGCGCACGCGATCTGGCTCATGCGCGCGGTCTGATCGCCCCGCAGCAGCCGATACAGGATTTCCCGTTCGGCGAGGGGCGCGAGGACCGGAATGTCGCGAGGAGATCCAAGCAACCGGAGCAGTCGGATGCAGGCATCGAGCAGCTCGTGATCCAGGGCGCTGACCGCCAGCGCCGACCCGGGCGGCTCGCGGCCTGCACGCTCGATGTCGCTTTCGAGCATGAGTGCTCCGATCGCAGCTGGGTCAAGACTGAGCGCCAGGCACAGGAATGGTTTGTCGGGGCTGGCTTCCAATATCCGACCCACGGCGGGAACGCCGACTGACACCACGAGGTATTTCTCGGCGTCATAGATATAGACGTCCTCGCCGGCGATGGACTGCTTTCGGCCCTGCGCCACAATGCAGACGGCAGGTTCATAGACCGCGTGCATCGGCTCCTCTATCTGCGAGGCCCGATACAAGATCAGGCGCTGGATCGCCGTTGTGTGTATGCCGTCGGTTCCGGCGTATTGCTCAATGAGTTCTGCAAGCTCACGAACGTCGGCCATAGCGCGAAACTCCAATAGAGTCCTCGCTGATCAAGGACCTACGTATCTTAGAGCATGCAACGGCCAAGAGGCGCTCGCGAGCCCCCGATCTGGAGAATCAGGCAATAGCTCGCGAGCTTTGATCTACCGCCACGGGATCCCGTTCGGTCACCCTTCTTTCCAGCGGCGACCATCGCCAAACTGAAGGAGGCATTTGCATGAGCTCTCGCGCCGAGGCACTGCGTAGGTATCTGGCGTGCGCACTCGCGCTGCCTATGGCGGCCTTGGCAGCCGATCCGGTCGGCCAGTTCCAGCCCACACAGGTGTCCGTCAGCCCGGACCGCAGCGCCGGCCTGCAGGCCTTCGCGCAAATCGAGCGTGTGCTGCTGCATCCGCGTTGTGTCAACTGTCACGTACCTGACGGACCGCTGCAGGGCGACGCGAAGCGCATGCACTACCCAGCCGTGCAGCGCGGCGTCGACGGCAAGGGTGTTGCGCCTCTGAATTGCGCGACGTGCCACTCGACACAGAACAGTCCGCTCGCGCACGCGCCGCCGGGGCTCGATACGGGTGGACAGCCGGGCTGGCGCATGCCGTCCGCGAAGATGAAGATGTCCTGGTTCGGGCTGTCGGGCTCCGCGCTGTGCAAAGTGTTCCGCGATCCCGGGACGAACGGCGGGCGTTCACTCGCAATGCTTCAGCAGCACATGGCAACCGACCATCTTGTCGCGTGGGGCTGGCACCCCGGCCCGGGCCGTGAGCTGCCGCCGCTCGCCAAGCCGGAATTCGACGAGCAAGTGCGTATCTGGATCCGCAACGGCGCGCCGTGCGACAGGAGCAAATCATGATTTCTTTCAGCTTGAATGGGAAGCCGCAGACCGTCGATGTGCCCGGCGACACACCGGTGTTGTGGGTGCTGCGCGACACGCTGGGTCTCACTGGCACCAAGTTCGGTTGCGGCATCGCGGTATGCGGCGCCTGCACCGTGCATGTCGATGGTGCGCAGCGCCGCGCCTGCGTGACGCCGGCCTCGTCCATCGCCGGCCGCCAGCTCACGACGATCGAGGCCATCGGTGAAGACCGGATCGGACGCGCGGTACAGGATTCCTGGGTGCGCCACGACGTCGTGCAGTGCGGCTATTGCCAGAGCGGCCAGATCATGGCGGCCGTCGCGCTGCTCAAGGCGAACAAGCAGCCCACCGACGCGGACATCAACCGCGCCATGAGCGCCAACCTCTGCCGCTGCGGGACATATGTACGCATCCATGCCGCTGTGAAGGACGCTGCGAAGGCCATCGCCTGAAGGGAGCGTCATGAAATATCTGCATCGACAATCCAGTGGCATCGACCGGCGCACGTTCCTCAAGTTGACCGTCGGCTCCGGTTTCGCGCTGGTCGCGTTTCCGGCTGGTGCACAGACTCCAGGCGCCGCCGCCGAACTCAAGCCGCATCAGCAGCCATCGGCTTTCGTGAGCATCGCAGCCGACGGCACGGTGACGGTCACCATCGGCAAGATCGACATCGGGCAGGGCGTGCACACGGCGCTCCCAATGCTTGTGGCAGAAGAGATGGATGCCGACTGGAACAAAGTGCGCTGCGAGCTGGCGCCCGCGGGCGAGGCTTACAAAGATCCTGTGCAGCAGGCGCAGGTGGTCGGCGGCTCGACGACCATGCAGTACTCGTGGATGCAATACCGCGAGATCGGAGCACGCATGCGTGCGATGCTGGTGGGCGCTGCAGCGAAGCGCTTTGGCTTGCCAGCCTCGCAGTTGAACGCGGAGGCGGGCGCGGTGACCGCCCCCGATGGCCGCCGGGTCACCTACGGCGAACTGGCCGTGGAGGCTTTCTCCGAACCCGTGCCGGCGAGCGTGCAGCTGAAGTCGCCGCAGCAGTTCAAGCTCATCGGCAAGCCGATTGGCCGCCTCGACGCGAGCGACAAGTCCAGCGGCCGGCAGAAGTTCGGCATCGACGTCATGCTGCCAGGCATGCGCACCGCGGTGATGCTCCATCCTCCGGTGTTCGGCGCGAAGGTGGCGCGCTTCGATGCAGCGCGCGCCAAGGCCGTCGCGGGAGTCGAGGACGTCTACCTGGTCCCGCTGGTGGACGGCGGCAGCGCGCTGGCCATTGTTGCCGACGGCTTCTGGCCGGCCCGCATGGCTCGCGAGGCGCTGCAGGTTGAATGGGACACGCGCGGCCTCGAGAGGGTCGACAGCGACGCGCTGCTCGCGCGTTACCGGGAGTTGGCCACGCAGCCCGGGCGCAAGGCTTCGGTGGCGGACACCTCAGCCTTGGCAAGTGCGCCACACAGGATCACGGCCGAGTACAGCTTTCCGTACCTGGCGCACACGCCGATGGAGCCGCTCAATTGCACCGTCGATTACCGCGGCGACCAGTGCGCCGTCTGGGTCGGCTCGCAGTTCCAGACCGTTCACCAGGCCGCTGTGGCCGCCGTGCTCGGCATGAAGCCGGAGCAGGTGGCGTTCAACACCATGATGGCTGGCGGCGGGTTCGGCCGCCGCGCGGTCGGGAATTCCGACTTCGTGGTCGAGGCCGCGCAAGTGGCGAAGGCGCGCTTCGCAGCAGGTCGTCAGGGGCCCGTGAAGATGGTGTGGGCGCGCGAAGACGATGTACGCGGTGGCTACTACCGGCCGATGCACCTGCATCGGGCTGAAATCGGCCACGACGGCAAGGGCAAGGTGCTGGCGTGGAAGCACGTGATCGTCGGCCAGTCCATCATGTCGGGTGGCCCGTTCGAGCCGTACACTGTTAAGGACGGCATCGATTCGACGATGACCGAGGGTGTGGCCAGGAGCGCCTATCCGTTCCCAATAGCCCTCGAAGTACACCACCCGAAGGTCAACGTGCCGGTATGGGCGTGGCGCTCCGTGGGGCACTCGCACAACGCGTTCGTGATGGAGACCCTCGTCGACGAACTGGCGCGCGCGGGTGGGCTCGATCCCGTGGCCTATCGCCGCACATTGCTGCGCCAACACAAGCGGCATCTGGCGGCGCTGGATCTGGCCGTCGAGAGATCAGGCTACGGAAAGCGGCGCATGGCGCCGGGCCGCGCTTGGGGCGTGGCGGTACACGAGGCTTTCGACACCGTCGTCGCCTACGTGGTCGAAGCTTCGATGAAAGGCGATCAGCCCGTGCTGCACCGGGTGACCGCTGCCGTTCACTGCAACATGCCCGTCAATCCGCGCACCATCGAGGCGCAGGTGCAGGGCGGCATGATGATGGGACTCGGTACCACACTGCCCGGCGCGCAGATTACCCTGAGGGACGGCGTGGTGCAGCAGAGCAACTGGAACGACTATCGGCTCGCGACCCACGCCGACACGCCGCAGGTCGCTGTCTACGTCGTGCCATCCGCCGATCCGCCGACCGGCATCGGTGAATGTGCGGTGCCGGCCATCGCACCCGCGCTCGCCAATGCGATGTCAGTTTTGACAGGCAAGCGGTATCGCAGCCTGCCATTCAGCGCGTAACGGGCTTTGGCGCGAAGAGAGGTCGGTGCGCTTCTGGCCGAAGCGGACATTAAAACGTAGGGAAAACGTAGGGTGCTGACGCCCCTTGGCGGGCGTCAGCGGGTGAGGGCGGGCCGGTTAGTCAATTACTTAGGCGAAGTACTTCAACTTTTAATCCGTTGGTCGGCGGTTCGTATCCGCCACGACCTACCAATCCTCTTCAATTGGTTGCCGCCCCTTTGACTTCCTCACTTGTTTGTGAACGTGGGGAATTCGTGGAGCAACAATCCGTTGGTCGGTGCTCAGAGCGGCCCTGCATCAGGCATTTGCGCAATCAGACTACGCATAACGTGGCGCGGCCAAAACGTGGAGCGAAAATCCGTTAGTCGGGAAAGGCGCCTAAGTACGTGATCGATGGTGGCGGAGGTCTACCAACCTCTACCCTTGATGACCCGTGCTAGCTCACGATGGGCGGCAGCTGGCTGGTTAGGAAGTCGATGAACGCGCGGACAGACGGTAACAGTCCCCGACGCGTCGGCATGAGTATGCTCACCTTTGCAATGCCCGCGCGCCACTCAGGCAAGACGCGCACCAGTAGCCCGCGCTCGACCTCCTTCCGGGCGACATAACCTGGTAACGCGACGATCCCCAGAGTCCGAGCTGCGACCTTGAGAGTTCCCATGTCGTCGCTTTGCAGGCGCGGTTCGAAAGGAATAGTAGTGCTTTCGCCCGAATTCTCCTGATGCGTAAGCGACCAGAAGTGCCCGTCTTCGAGTTGATGAAGGGCGATTGCATCGTGGCTCGATAAGTCCTCCGGTCTTCTTGGCGTCGCTCTGTCGGCGAGGTAAGTCGGACCGGCAAAAAGATGCCATGGGATGTCGACCAGGTGACGCTGGACAAGGCTCGACGAGGGAAGGGGAGTCGAATGCGCGCGTAGGCAAAAATCGAATCCCTCTTGCACGGGATCCACTAGGCGATTGGTTGCATGCTGGCAGATGCGCACGCGCGGATGCATCGTGATGAAGCTTGGAATCAACTCTGCGAGAGCTAGCTGCGCCAAGGCGACGGAGCAGGTGAAGCGAACCGTTCCGCTCGGCTCCGCCATTCTCTGCCGCACGACGCTTTCCGCGGTCTCGGCCTCAATCAGTGTGGCAACTGCTTGCGCGTAGAACTCCTGACCGATATCAGTCACCGCAAAGCTGCGTGTCGTGCGCTGGAGAAGACGCGTACCGAGGGCGGCCTCGAGCGCCAGAATGTGCCGACTCACGGTTGACTTCGGCACATCCAGGGCACGCGCGGCGGCGCTAATGCCCTTTTTCTCGACCGTTTGGACGAAGTAGTAGATCTGGTTCAGGTCGAGCATGTACCTGATTCCCCGCGCCTATTGTCCCAAGTATCAGGACAATGATTCCCATTCTGCCTCATTACCTGGCCGTTGTCCCATAAATAGGATTGCGGCACGCTTTTGATCGAATGAGGCAAACCAGTGAATCGTCGCGAATTCATGGCCGACTCAGCCACGGTTATCGCAGCCGCCGCTGTCGGTGTACGGAGCGCCGCTGCAGCGCCCGTCGAGCGTGTGTCGTCACTTCAATCCAAAGGAGCCAACGAAATGAACTCCAGCCGCCTGACGCGTGATAACGCGGTGCTTCTCTTAGTTGATCATCAAGTCGGCTTGTATACCGGCATTCGGGATATCGACATCCTTACCCTGAAGCACAACATCGTCGGGCTCACGAAAGCGATGCTGGCCCTCAAGGTTCCCGTCATCGCAACGACGACGTCCGAGAACATGTGGGGACCGCTAATCCCCGAGCTCGCCGACGTTCTTCGCGGTGCTAAGGCGATCGAGCGCACAACGGTCAACGCCTGGGATGAGAAGCGGGTCTCCGACGCGGTTAAAGCCACTGGGCGCAAGAAGCTCATCGTGACGGGAATATCCACCGATGTCTGTCTCGCCTTTCCGGCGATCGCTGCGATTGCCGACGGCTTCGAGAGCTATGCGGTCATCGACGCTTCGGGCGGCTTTACTCGGACGCAGGTCGACATGGGAATCTTGCGCATGCAACAAGCAGGCGTTATCCCAGTGGGCTACTCCAATGTGTCTGTCGAGATCCTCGCTGACAACGCCGCGCCGGAGGCGACCGCGGTCTACTCGGCGCTCGGCATGCCGTTCGGCAGCCTCGTGTTCGGCCTGAAGCAATACTGGGGACGTGGCTGACGCTGTAACCCTGGTGGTCGAGCATCGCGTAAAGCCTGGCCGGCAGCCTGAATACGAAGCGTGGGTAAGAGATATCTCGGCGGAGGCTCGCCGCGCTCGAGGCTACGAGGGCGTCCATATTGTTCGACCTCAGCCGACGCACACGTCATACACGATCCTCGTCCGCTTTAGCTCGCATGAGAGCCTAGTCGATTGGATTAATTCAGACACGCGCAGGCAGCTCATCGAGCGAGTGCTGCCGTTTCTGCTCGAATCAGAGGGTTTGGAGATTCAGACCGGACTCGAATATTGGTTCACCCCTTCGGATCGGCGGTCGCCCCACGCGCGTGGTTACAAGCAGTTCCTGATCACGCTCTCTGCCATCTACCCATTGACGCTAGCGGTGCCTTGGATATTGCAGCCGTTCATTCAGATGTTTGGCCTCGAAGCGTTTCCCGCGATCCAAGGCCTGGTCGTGACCGCCGTCATCGTGTTTCTCATGGTCTACGCGATCATGCCGAGATATACGCGATTGGTTGCGGACTGGCTTTTTGACTAAGAGTGGGCGGTGATTACGCCGGTGCACCGTGGGGAAGACGTTGGGATTTGGCGGTTGAGGGCGGGCCGAAGAACAACGAGTTAAGGATACGTCCGCCAGCTTTTAATCCGTTGGTCGGCGGTTCGAATCCGCCACGACCTACCACTCTCAAGCACTTGCACGATGCCATCAGGCTGCTGCGATGCGCAGGTTGTTGCGCGCTGCGTTGAGCGCGATGCGGAGCTGGTGGGGGTCGCGGCGGACCTGGGTGAGGAGGAGCCCGCCCTGGATGCTGGCCATGGTGGCGGTGGCGAGCGCGGCGGGGTCGGCGTCTTTGCGCAGCTTGCCACTGGTTCTCATGCGGGTGAGGCCGTCGCGCAAGTGCGCTTCCCAGCGATCGAGGCCGGCGGCGATCGCCGCTCGGGCGTCTGGGTCGCTCTCCGCGAGTTGGCCGGCGAGCGAGCCGAGCGGGCAGCCGCCGCACGCTTGCCGTCCGACCTGATGCTGGAAGAGTGAGTCGAACCAGCGGTCGATGCTGGCCCAGGAGTCCAGGTGGTCGAGGAGCTCGCCCTGCGTGTCGAGGACGGCGTCGATGGTGACGTCGATGACGGCGCGGACGAGATCATCGCGGTCTTCGAAGTAGTGGTAGAGCTGGCTGCGGCTGGCGCCGGTGCGTGCCCGGACGTCGTCGAGGCTCATGCCGGCGGCGCCCTTCTCGGCGATGAGCTCGGCTGCGGCTTGCAGGATCCGCTCGCGCATCGCGCGTCCCTTCGCCGTTGCGGGTCCGTGCGCCTTCGCCATGATCGAATGGTAGCCGATTTGGACTTGACAGTCCAATTTAAGCCGAGTATATTGGACTGTGCAGTCCACTAAAGGAGAAACAGCAATGAACGAGAGGCAGCAAGTGACACAGGATGCAAGACCGAGCGGCGCATCGATCCGTCAGCGCGTATTTGGTGAAGCGAAGGGGCCGCGGACGCAAGGCGATCCGTTTCTGGCGCCGTTTTTCGAGACCGCCGTCGAGCACGTCTGGGGTGGAGTGTGGAATCGGCCCGGTCTGGACCTGAAATATCGCAGCCTGGTGGTGGTGTCGGTGCTCGCCGCCACCGGACACAACGAGGAGCTCAAGACGCACTTGCGCGGCGCGCTGAACCTCGGGTGGACCGTGGAGGAGCTGCGTGAGGCACTGCTCCAGACAGGAGCCTATGCGGGATTTTCGGCGGCTCACGAGGCGCTCGACGTGCTGAGTGAGATCGTCACACAGGGCTGAGATCCTTGAGGAACCGACGATGAATGCCCAAGCCCCCGTTGTGCTGATTACCGGCGCCCTAACAGGCATCGGCCGTGCCACTGCGCTGGCCTTTGCCCGTGAAGGCGCCAGCGTGGTTGTGTCCGGCCGCCGCGACGAAGCCGGCCAAGCCCTGGCAGCCGAACTGCGCGCCCTAGGCGTCCGCGCCGAGTACTTGCGTGCCGACGTGCGCCATGAGTCCGAAGTGCGCAGCCTGGTCGAGCAGGTCGTCGAGCACTTCGGCCGCCTGGACGTCGCCGTCAACAACGCCGGCACCGAAGGCCAGTTGGGGCCGATCACGGAACAGTCCACAGACAACTTCGCCGCGACTTTCGAGACCAATGTCTTGGGCACGCTGCTGAGCCTGAAGCACGAGATGCGCGTGATGCTCAAGCAGGGCTCGGGTGCCGTCGTGAATCTGTCGTCCGTCGCCGGCCAGGTCGGCGTGGCCGGCGCATCGGTCTACGTGGCCAGCAAGCACGCGGTGGAAGGTCTGACCAAGAGCGCAGCTCTGGAAGGTGCCGCTGCTGGTGTTCGCGTCAACGCGGTCGCCCCGGGGCCGGTGGCCACCGCCATGCTCGACCGCTTCACCGGGGGCAACGAAGACGCCAAAGCCGGCTTCCTTTCGATGATGCCTGCCAAGCGTGCGGCCACCCCGGAAGAGATCGCCCAGACCATCGTCTTCCTGGCCAGCGATAAGGCGCGCTTTCTCACGGGCCAGAACCTGGCCGTCGACGGCGGCTACACCGCGCAGTAACCCGAACCTTTCACGCACCCGCTCCCAAGGAACTTCGATGAAGCTCATTCAATCGGCCGTAGCCGCAGCCTCCATGCTCGCCGCCGGTGCGAGCCACGCCGCCGACCCGGCGTACTTCAACAAGTACGACGGCATGCGGATGTCCCGCGACGCGGCAGGCGTTCTGCTCGTTGAGATGAACACCAAGGGCGGCCCGATCAAGTTCTCGGCCCGCGAGCATGAGCAGTTCGTCGATGCCTTTTACGACATCGGTCGCGACCGGGACAACAAGATCGTGGTCCTCACCGGCACCGGTGGCCAATGGATGGGCGACATCGACTTCCCGTCGTTCGGCAATGTCAGCGACCCGGATGTCTGGTCGAAGGTGCACGACGAAGGCACACAGATCGTCGAGAACATCGCCAACATCCGAGTTCCCATGATCTGTGCTGTCGAAGGCAAGGCCTGGGTGCACACCGAGTATTGCCTGCTGGCCAACGTGATCGTCGCCGGCAGCGGCGCCACCTTCCACGACGCTCCCCACTTCGCCGGCGGCGTCGTGCCGGGCGACGGCATCTTCACCGCCTGGTCATACCGCGTCGGCCCGACCCGCGCCGAGGCGATGTTGCTCGACCCCAAGCCCATATCCGCCGCCACGGCCAAGGAGTGGGGTGCGGTCACCGAAGTCGTGCCCGACGGCCGCGCCACGGCACGCGCCTTCGAGATCGCCAGCGCGTACCTGAAGAAGCCGGAAGTCACCCGGCGCAACACCCGCATCCATTTCGTCCAGCCGCTGAAACTGGCCCTGATTCAGCAGACGGGTTATGGCCTGAGCCTGGAAGGCGCCAGCGCGTCGGCTTTGGTCAAGTCTTTCAAGCCCGCGAAGTAGTTTCCCGACTATCAATATCTCGTTTGCGGTGCGTCAACCGGGCACCAGCTTGTCCTGGAGAGCTAAGGAGCGACCGGATCCGTTCCGCATCCGCCGGCGTCTCCGGACTGTAGACGACCATGCTGAGATCGGGCCGGCCGTCGACGGCGAAGGTCGAGTATTCGAGACCGATCGGTCCACCGACCGCGTGCCGCACCTGCTTGGCGGTCTCGCCGTACGTGCTGCGCACGTCGTTCTCGCGCCACATGGCGTCGAATTCGGGGCTCAGCCGGCTGATCTCATTGACCAATGCTTCCACTTTCTGCGCCGCGCCGGATCGTGCGATATCGGCGCGGAACGCTGCGACCACGAACCGGGCGTCACGTTCCCAATTGGGCATCGCTGCGGAAATGCCGGGGTTGCAGAAGAGCAGGCGCAGGATGTTGCGTTGCTCGGGTGCGAGCGCTCCGTAGTCGACGAGCACCACCGACGCTGCGCGGTTCCAGGCGATGATGTCCCAGGTGGAGTTCCGCACGTAGGCAGGGCTGAGCTCCAGCGAGTCGAGCACGCGTTGTAGACGTGGGGTCACTCCCTCTACTGGGTGGTAGCGGACCTC
>Ga0307469_10000182_pt1 | contig 24550 bp, 24 predicted proteins | sample atmos_gasesAM2C__FD_203084 | JGI IMG/M metagenome (GOLD analysis project Ga0307469, IMG submission 203084) | Hardwood forest soil microbial communities from Morgan-Monroe State Forest, Indiana, United States - atmos_gasesAM2C_515 | ecosystem: Environmental > Terrestrial > Soil > Temperate... | reverse complement strand
GGCGTCTTCTACTGGTACTTCGACTCGAAGGACGCGCTGTTCCGCGAGATCCTCGACGACACGACACGCCGTCTCCGCCTGTACCAGGGCGCGTTCATCTCGCACGAGACCGACCCCGTGCGCCGCATCGCCAAGGGGGTCGTCGCGTCGTTCGACTTCATCGTCCGCAATGCGCAGCTGTTCAGCCTCCTCGATCACGAGATGGTGCGCGTGAGACGCAACGCCCGAGGCTCCGGTCGCGTGCACATGCTCGACACCGCTCGTCAGATCTCGGACGCGATCGATCTCGGTCTCGTCCGGTCGAGCGACGCCGGCTACGGTGCGCGCGCGATCTCGGGCGTCGTCGTGCAGCTCACGCGCGACTATCTCGTCAATCGTTCCGACGACCTCGACTACGTCATCCAGGAAGCGATCGACTTCTGTCTCGCCGGCATCACCGGCCCCCGGACGATCAAGGTCGTGGAACTACGCGACGAAGTGAAACTCACCGACCAGCTGCGTGACATCCGCGACAAGGTGGGTGCGTCCGGGGACGGAGCCGCCCGGCACTCTTGAATGGGCACTCTTGAGCGACGTCGCGCTCCTCGCGCGATCCGGTTTCCGCGACCCGCAGCGTGCGCTCCGCGATCTGCCCGAGAACTGGCGCGATGATCCGTCCTACGTCGAGGCCCTCGGCAGGACCCCGGATCCGGACGGAGCCCTTCGCCGCCTGAAGCGTCTCGATGCGTATGGGAACCTCGAATTCCTGCCACTCGTCGGGTTCGGCGATTACCTCACCGACGTTCTCGCGCGGCCGGAGCAGAGCTATCGCGACAAGCAGATCGTCGATATCGCGGCGGCGGATCTGTCCAGCGAGCCGACGCGCGCCTCCTTCGAACGCACCTCGCGCGCGCTGAGCGACCTCGCTGACGAGTGCGTCCGGCAACTGCTCGATGACGACCGCGTGGCGGTGATCGGCATGGGGAAGTACGGCGCGCAGGAACTGAACTACGCGTCGGACATCGACGTCTTGTTCATCGGCCCGGACGATGCGACGCCGGCGGTGCGTCGCTTGATGCAGACGATGAACGGACCGCCGGTGATCTTCCGCGTCGACGCGGATCTTCGTCCGGAAGGCCACGACGGCCCGCTTGTCCGCACGCTCGATGCCTATCGCTCGTACTACGAGCGCTGGGCGCAGGTGTGGGAGTTCCAGTCGCTGATCAAGTCCCGATTCGCCGTCGGCGACGACGAGCTGGGCCGCGCCTTCGAAGCGCTCGTCGGTCCCTTCGTCTGGCCGGAAACGCTCGCTCGCGAAGCCGTCGAACAGGTGCGTGTGCTGAAGGCGCGAGCGGAGCAGGAGATCGCGCGCCGCGGCCTCGCGTCACGTGAAGTGAAGCTCGGCACCGGCGGCATCCGCGACATCGAGTTCGCGGTGCAGCTTTTGCAGCTCGTGCACGGACGACACCACGTCGAGCTCCGCGAACGAAGCACGCTCGGCGCGCTCGACGTGCTGAGGTCCGAGGGCTACGTCGGCGAGGAGGACGCGCACGATCTCATCGACGCGTACGTGTTCCTCCGCCACGTCGAGCACCGGCTCCAGCTCGAGTCGGGACGTCAGACGCACACGCTGCCAACGAGCGACGCGAAGCGCGAACTGATCGGCCGCGCGATGGGATTCAACGATCTCCGCGAGTTCTCATCGGCGTTCGCACACACGACGGCCGTCGTGCGGTCGATCCATGAGCGGCTGTTCTACCGTCCGTTGCTCGAAGCATTCGCGACGGCGCCCGCGCTTCGTCCGGCGTTGTCGTCGGACGAAGCCGTCGAACGGTTGACGGCTCTCGGCTACGATCACGCGCCACGCGTACGCGATGCGATCGTCGCCATGACGAGCGGTGGTTCGCGGCGCGCGAAGCTGATGCGCGCGATCCTTCCCGGCGTGCTCGCCTGGATGGCCGAGTCACCCGAGCCCGACGCCGGCATGGTTCGCCTATCCGACGTCACACGGCAGCTCGACGCGTTCCCGCACGTTCTCACGATGCTCCGGGACGAACCACCGATCGCCGAACTGCTCTGCCGTGTTCTGGGGACGGGCCCGGTTCTCGCCGGACTGATCGAACGGGAGCCGAACATCATCGGTGTGCTCGGCGGCGACCTTCCCGAGCAGCACCCGCGCGTCCTCGCGCTGTCGCTCGTCCGGCGCGCGACGTCGATCACCTCGGCGATCACGACGCTCCGCCGGTTCAAAGACGGCGAGTTCGTCCGGGCTGCCGCACGCGATCTCGGGTCGGGCGAGGATCCAGCGGCCTTCCTCTCCGTGTCGGCGGAGCTATCCGACGTCGGTGACGCATGCCTCGACGCCGCGCTGCTGACCGCGTGGAACGAGACGACGGCGCGGATGGGCGGTGAACCGCCGGGCAGCTTCGCGATCGTCGGGATGGGACGGTTCGGCGGACGCGAGCTCAGCTTCGCGAGCGACCTCGACGTGGTGTTCCTGTCCGAGCACGAGGCCGACGAGCAGGCACGGCTCTTCCACGCGGCCGTCGCCGAGCGGATCGTGTCGGTGCTCGGGACGACGCCCCCGATCTTCCGCGTCGATACAGAGCTCCGTCCGGAAGGACGGAGCGGGGCGATCGTCCGGTCGCTCGACGCGTATCTCGAGTACTACGAGCGCCGCGCGTCGCTGTGGGAGTTCCAGGCGCTGACGCGTGCGCGGCACGTGGCCGGGGACCCCTCGCTGACGTCCACCTTGTTGGACGCCGTCGCGCCGCGCGTGTGGCGGCCGTCGCTCGAGCCGGCGGACGTCGACGAGATCAGACACATGAAGGCCCGTATCGAGCGGGAGCGCGTGCGCGCGCGCGACGATCCGCGCTTCCAGGTGAAGCTCGGGATCGGGGGTCTCGCCGACGTCGAATTCACGGTGCAGCTGTTGCAGATGCATCATGGGGCCGAGCATCCCGATGTGCGCACCCCGAACACCTACGATGCGATCGAGCGGCTCCAAGCCGAGGGCCTCGTCGATGCGCGCGACGCGGAGTGGCTGCGCGACGCGTACCTACTGCTGAACCGTGTGCGCAACCACATGTTCCTGTTACGCGGACTCGTGACGGACGCGCTGCCGTCGCGCGACGACGAGATCGAGCGTCTCGCGCGGAGCCTCGGCTACGGACGCATGTCGCGTTCGTCGTTCCTCGAGCGCTACATGCGCGTCACGCGGCGCGCGCGCCGCGTGACGGACCGCCTCTTCTATGGTGAGGAGACATGAAAGTTGCTGCGCTGTACGACATCCACGCGAATCTGCGGGCGCTGGAAGCGATCCTCGCAGAAGTCGGCGACGTCGACCTCATCCTCATCGGCGGTGACACGGTCTGGGGACCGATGCCTCGCGAGACGATGGACCTGCTGTTCGAGCTGGACGTCCCGACGACATGGATCATGGGCAACGCAGATCGTGATGTGTTCGACCGCGTTGACGGGTCATGGAAAGAGTCGAACGACTGGTGCGCGGACCGCCTCACAGCCGAGCACCTCGAGTTCCTCCGGACGCGGCCGGCGACGGCTTCCATCGACGGCATCCTCTACTGTCACGGCTCGCCCCGGAACGACACCGACCACATCACCGTCGGGACGCCGCTCGAGCGGCTCGCCGCGTGGTGTGAGGGTGTGGACGAGTCACTCGTGGTCTGCGGACACACCCACGCGCAGTTCGAGCGTTTCGTCCCGCCGCATCGCATCGTGAACCCCGGAAGCGTCGGCAACCCGTTCGGGGACCGCGGTGCGTACTGGGCGATGTTCGGTCCGGGGATCGACCTCCGCTTCACCGCCTACGACGTGGACGCCGCCGCGCGCGAGATCGAAGCGACGGGGTTCCCGTACGCGCCGACGATGGCGTCCAACATCACGAGCGTGTCGACCGCTCGCGACGCGGCGAAATGGTTCGGCGCCGCGAAACGGGGTGACGTTGACTGAGGTCAACGGTTCGGAAAACGAACCTCAGAGTTTGCGGCAAAGCAGAAGCCCCCGGCGCGAACACCGGGGGCTTCCGGGAAAAAATCGTTCCTACAGGTCGTAGTACATGTAGTACTCCCACGGGTGTGGACGCAGACGGATCTCGTCCACCTCGTTCTGCCACTTGTACTCGAGCCAGCTCTGCACGACGTCCTCGGTGAAGACGTCGCCGCGGAGCAGGTAGTCGTGGTCGTCCTCGAGCGCGCGGAGCGCCTCCTCCAAGGAGCTGGGCACCGTCGGGATCCCCGCGGCTTCCTGCGGCGGCAGGTCGTAGATGTTCTTGTCCACGGCTTCGCCGGGGTCGATCTTGTTCAGCACGCCATCGAGCCCGGCCATGAGCAGCGCCGAGAACGCGAGGTACGGGTTGCAGCTGGGGTCCGGGCAACGGAACTCGATGCGCTTCGCCTTCTCGCTCCGCGAGTACACCGGGATGCGCACGCACGCCGACCGGTTCCGCTGCGAGTACACGAGGTTGACGGGCGCCTCGTATCCCGGAACGAGACGACGGTACGAGTTCGTCGTCGGCGCGGCGAGGGCGAGCAGCGACGGCGCATGCTGCAGGAGACCACCGATGTAGTAGCGCGCGGTGTCCGACAGCTGCGCGTAGCCGGTCTCCGCAAACATCAGGTTCTTGTTGTCCTTCCACAGCGACTGGTGGACGTGCATCCCCGAACCGTTGTCTTGGAAGATCGGCTTCGGCATGAACGTCGCCGTCTTGCCGCGGCGAATCGCGACGTTCTTGACGATGTACTTCATCAACATGACGCGGTCCGCCTGCGCGAGCAGCGACCCGAAGCCCATGTCGATCTCGGCCTGACCCGCCGTGCCGACCTCGTGGTGCTGGACCTCGACTGGGATGCCGGCCGCGATGAGCTGCATCATCATCTCGGACCGGATGTCCTGGTAGTGGTCCATCGGGGGGACGGGGAAGTAGCCCTCCTTGTAGCGCGGCTTGTATCCCTTGTTGCCACCTTCCTCGTCCTTACCGGAGTTCCAGACGCCTTCCTTCGCGTCGATGAAGTAGTAGCCCTCGTGCTGGTTCTGGTCGAAGCGGACCGAGTCGAGGATGTAGAACTCGGGCTCCGGACCCCAGTAGGAGATGTCCGCGATGCCCGACTCCTTCAGGTACGCCTCGGCCTTACGCGCGATGCCGCGCGGATCGCGTGTGTACCACTCGCCCGTGACGGGGTCCTTCACGAAGCAGTTGATGTTGACGGTCGGATGCTCGCGGAACGGGTCGACGTAGGCCGAGTCCGGGTCCGGGACGAGCAACATGTCCGATTCCTGGATCTCCTGGAACCCGCGGATGGACGACCCATCGAAGCCGAAGCCGTCTTCGAAGGCGTCCTCCGTGAACTCCGACGCCGGCATCGAGAAGTGCTGCATCAAGCCTGGTAGGTCACAGAAGCGTACGTCGACGACGGCTGCCCCTGAGTCCTTGATCAGCTTGAGGGTGTCGCTTGGACTAGCCATTCACATACCCTCCTGGTCAGGAAACGCCGTGGAGCATAGGTGATAGCGGTTGCCGGGCGGTAACCGACTGTTACAGGGAGGTTAAAGGGGCTGATGGAGCGCTATCGCAACCTCGTGATGGACAGTTCGCGCTTCGACGGATTCGCGTTCCGTGACGGCGACATCGTTATCTCCACGCCCGCCAAATGCGGGACGACGTGGACGCAAACGATCCTCGCCCTCCTGATCTTCGGGACGACCGACCTTCCGAAGCCCGTCGACATCCTGTCGCCGTGGCTCGAGATGACGCTCCGCCCGCTCGCGAGCGTCCGGGACGACCTCGAGGCGCAGACCCATCGCCGGTTCATCAAGTCGCACACGCCGTTCGACGGACTACCGCACGACGAACGCGTCACGTACATCACGGTCGGACGAGACCCTCGCGATGTCGCACTCTCGTGGGACAACCACATGGCGAATCTGAATCTTCCGGTTTTCCTCGAGCTTCGTGGGAAGGCTGTCGGCAACGACGACCTCCCCGAGCTCATGGCCGACTTCCAGCCGCCCGCGCCTGAACTCGAGACGCGATTCTGGGGTTGGGTCGAAAGCACCGATCCCGATCCGATAGCGGGTCTGCCCGGCATGACGCATCACCTGAAGACCTTCTGGGACACACGGGACGAACCGAACGTGATCCTCCTCCACTACAGCGAGCTCCAAGCCGATCTCGGCGGTGAGATGGAACGCCTCGCGAAGCGGCTCGGTCTCGACGTCGACGTCACGCCGGAGCTCGTGAAAGCGGCGACGTTCGAGGAGATGAAGCGCAATGCCGCTGCGGTCGGTCCGAACCAGAGCGAGAACATCTGGCTCGATCGCGAACGGTTCTTCCACAAGGGCACGTCGGGCCAATGGCGCGACGTCATCAAGACAGATGAGGACCACGCGCGATACGAGGCTGCGGTCTCCAAGTGCGCTGATGCAGAATTCTCGGCATGGCTACACAAGTAGACGTCCCAAAGGAATTGCTCGACCCACTCCTCGAGTGGCTGAAGATCCCGTCCGTCTCGACCGACCCGCAGGATCCGGTCCCCATCAAGGAAGCGGCGGAGTGGGCGCGACAGAAGGTGCTCGATGCCGGTGGGACGTGCGATCTCGTCGACGCTGGTGGCAACCCCCTCGTGGTCGGTCACTTCAAGGCGAACAAGCCGGACGCGAAGACCGTCCTCATCTACGGCCATTACGACGTTCAGGACCCAGAGCCGCTCGAGCTCTGGACGACGCCGCCGTTCGAGCCGACGATACGCGGTGACCGGTTGTACGCACGGGGTGCGTCCGACGACAAAGGGAACTTCTGGCCACTGCTCTACGCCGCGTGCGAGATGGCGAAGGCCGGCGAGCTCGGGATCAACGTCCGCGTGCTCTGTGAAGGCGAAGAGGAACGGGGGAGCCGGAACACCAACGACTGGCTCACGAACGACACCGAGCCGACGGATGCCTGCATCATCTACGACTCCGGTCGCATGGGACGTGCGCCGGCGATCACGCTCGGAGGGCGCGGCATCATCACGACACGCGTCACCGTCCGCACCGGTGAACGCGATCTGCACTCCGGCTTGTTCGGCGGCAGCGTGCCGAACGCGATCCACGAGCTCACCCGCGCACTCGCACAGGTGTTACCCGGCCCGGACGGCATCCTGCGCGAGGAACTCCGCGCCGGTGTCGTGGGCGCGCCGACGTCCGAGCGTGAGTACTGGGCGTCGCTCATACCCGGCGACAAGCTGATCGAGCTCGCCGGCGGCACGCCGCTCTCGTCGACATCAGGGGAGCGGTACTACGAGCAGAACTTCTGGGAACCGTCGCTGGACGTCGACGAGATCCGGTCGGGATCGCCGCGCACGGTCATCCCGTGCGAGGCGACCGCGTTCGTGTCCGTGCGACTCGCGCCGGAGCAGCACAACGAGGACGTTCTCTCCGCGCTGAAGGACATCATCACGGACGCGCTCCCCGGGTATGCATCCGTCCGCTTCGATGACGACGCCGGATGCGACGCGGCGTCGTTCGATCCCGAGCATCCCGTGCTCATGGCGGCGCGCAGGGGATTCACGCGTGCGATCGGCGTCGAGACGCAGCTGATGCGTATCGGCGGGACGCTGCCGCTCCTCGACGTGCTGAACAAGCGTGGGATCCCGACGATCCTGACCGGGTTCGCCACGCTTGTCGACAACATCCACGGCCCCGACGAGAGCTATCCGCTCGAGTCGATCACGATGGGCGCGGCCGGCGGGCGCGCGCTTTTCGAGGAGCTGGCCAAGCTCTGAAGCGGATCGCCATCGCGAGCGGGAAGGGTGGCGTCGGGAAATCGACGATCGCACTGAACCTCGCGCTCGCGTTGTCCGAGCGCGGTGACCGCGTCGGACTCCTCGACGCGGACTTCTACGGACCGGACATCCCACGCATGATCGGACTCGTCCGCACGACGGAAGCGCGCTTCCTGAATCTCTGGGACAAGGAGCGCTCCGATGTCCAGCCGGTCGAGAAGTTCGGCATCAAGTTCATGTCCGTCGGGTTCCTGATGGGCGAGAGCCAATCGCTCTCGCTGCAGTCGAGCTTGATCGATCTCCTGCTCGTCCGGCTGTTGCACAACGTCGCCTGGGGCGATCTCGATCATTTGATCATCGACCTTCCGCCCGGCACTGCCGATCTCCAGCAACAGCTCATGCAGCGGACGAAGCTCGACGGTGTGCTGCTCGTCGTCACGCCGCAGGACGTCGCGCACCTCGATGCGAAGAAGGTGCTCGACCTGTGCCGGCGCGTGAACGTTCCGGTGATCGGGGCCGTCGAGAACATGAGCGGGTTCGTCTGCCCGTGTTGCGGCGAGCGGACGGAGATCTTCCCCCCTGTCGCACACGAACGCTCCATCTGGGCGCTCGGTGTCGACAAGCTCGCGGAGCTGCCACTCGATCCGACGCTCGACGCGTCGAGCTTCTCAGCTCTCGCGGTAGCGGTTGGTGATCGGTAGCCGACGGTCGCGTCCGAAGGCCTTCGACGTGATCTTCGGTCCGGGTGGTGTCTGGCGCCGCTTGTACTCGTTCGCGTCCACCATGCGGATCACCTTGCGCACGACCTCTTCGTCGAAGCCGGACGACACGATCTCGCGCAGTGACTTGTCCTGCTCGACGTAGGCCTCGAGGATCTGGTCGAGCATCTCGTACGGTGGGAGCGCGTCCTGGTCGAACTGTCCGGGCTTGAGCTCCGCAGACGGCGGCTTCTCGATCGTCGAGCGCGGGATCACCTCGTCCGTGCTGTTGCGCCACCGGCTGAGCTTGTAGACGAGCGTCTTCGGGACGTCCTTCAGCACGGCGAAGCCGCCGGCCATGTCGCCGTAGAGCGTCGCGTACCCCGTCGCGACCTCGGACTTGTTCCCCGTCGTGAGCGCGATCGTCCACGGGCGCGCGTTCGTGAGCGCCATGTTGTACAGCCCGCGGATGCGCGCCTGGATGTTCTGCTCGGCGAGGTCCGTGCCGGGCTGGCCTTCGATGTGCTCGCGGAGTGCAGCATCGATCGCACCGTGCGGGCCCTCGATCGGGATGTCGAGCACCTTGATGCCGAGGTTGTGCGCGAGGTCGAACGCATCCTTGCGCGAGTGCTCGGACGAGTACTTCGACGACATCACGACGCCGGTCACCGCCTCCGCGCCGAGGGCATCGACGGCGATCGCCGCCGTGAGGGCAGAGTCGATGCCGCCGGAGATCTGGATGAACACTTCCCGGAACCCGTTCTTCCGGACGTAATCGCGTGTGCCCACGCACAGCGCGCGGTAGACCTCTTCTTCGAACGCCAGTCGCGGCGCGATGCGGTGCTCGATCAGAAGATCTTCTTCGAACGCCGGAGCGCGCGCGACCAACGTCCCGCTCGTGTCGAAGATCATCGAGCCGCCGTCGAAGACGAGCTCGTCTTGTCCGCCAACGGTGTTCACGTAGGCGAGCGTGACGCCGTAGCTCTTCGCGCGCGCCGAGAGCATCCGTTCGCGGATGTCGACAACGCCCGTGCGGTACGGGGAGCCGTTGATGTTGATGATGACCTCGGCTCCCTGCTGGGCGAGCGTTCTGCCGGGGCCGTCCGTGTGCCAGATGTCCTCGCAGATGCACGCGCCGACGGTCGTGCCGGCGACGTCGAACGTCGGCGTCTGGCGTCCGCGGTGGAAGTAGCGGTCCTCGTCGAACACGCCCGCACCGTCGGAGGGCATCTGCGGCAAGTAGTGCTTGTGGTAGACGTCGCGGATCTCACCGTCCGTGCAGATCGCTGCGGCGTTGTAGAGGGCCCCGTCCACCTCGTGAACGAAGCCGATCACTGCGGTGATCCGTTCGGTCTGTTGCGCGAGCTTGTCGAGGGCGGCTTCGTTCGCCCGGACGAAGCTCGGCTTCAGGACCAGGTCCTCGGGTGGATACCCCGTGACGACGAGCTCGGTGAACGCGACGAGGTCTGCGCCGCGGTCGCGCGCGCGCTCGATGTCGTCGGCGACGATCTTCGCATTGCCGTCGATGTCGCCCACCGTGGGGTTGCGCTGCGCGAGCGCGATCCGAAGGGGCATGCCCCTATCGTACGTGCGCTCGCGCAGGCACCTTGGGGACGTTCAGGCGACCCACCGCAACCCGAACACGAGATGGGGGCCGAGCCCACGGAGGTGCGCGATCCGTCCGCCGTCGAAGCGGTCCTCGTAGTCGAGCAACGTGTCGACGACGTCTGCGGACGCGACGATCTCGTCCGGTCCGGCCTCCTGCGTGATGCGCGACGCCAGGACGACGTCCTTCCCGATGTAGTCGCCGTTCTCGGCGAAGGCCGAGCCCGAGTGGACGCCGATGCGGACGCGGAACCCGTAGGGCGACGGCTCCTCGGCGATCGCGCGTTGGATCGCGACGGCCGCTTCGAGCGCATCGCGCGGAGAAGCGAACGTGACCATCCAACCGTCACCGAGGAACTTGAGCGTGTTGCCACCGTGCGTGTCGACGGCGGCCTGCACAACGTCGTTGTGCTCGCGGAGCGCCTGCAGCCACGTCTCCTCGCCGAGCATCGTGAGCATCTGTGTCGATCCGACGATGTCGGTGAACAGGAACGTCGTGTGTTGCCGCAGTGGGACGAGCTCCGGCGCGAGGACCATCATCGATCACCGTCGCGCAGTCGGTTGCGGGAACCGAAGACCATCGCGAGTCCGGCCGCGATGAGCAGGCCGGCGCCGGCCCACGTCACCCAGTGGAGACCGATGCGGTGATTCGTGACCATCGCGACGACCGCGAGCGCGACGAACGCGCCGCCGAAGATGAACGACACGGGATCGAACCGGTGCGGTTTCAACCGTTCCTCCTTGGTCCGTGGAATCCGTTGACGTGGAACTGTGCGATGCGTTTGCTTCCCGCCGTATCGACGAGGAGCGGACCGAACGTGACGCTTGCGTTGATGCGCAGCACTCCTTCCGCGCCTTGGACCCTGTGGTCGACGGCGTCCGACACATCCCAACCGGCGTTGTTGTGTCCGAAGAGATCGATCGGTCCGCCTTGGACGTGGCCCCGGGCGATGACATTCACATCCTTCGGAACGATGACGAGGAGCGGCCCGAAGCCGAGCCGAACGTTGATCGTCCGGTGATGGCCCCCGAAGTGCAGTTGCGAGAGATCGAGCTGCATCGGTCCGGCAGAGTGCTCATACGTCGTGCGGAGCGTCGCGAGTGACGTCGGCGTGTAGAACTGGTTCCCCATCCCGCCGCGGAGGTTGAACGGGATCGCCGTGACCGTCGTCAGCATCAACGCGATGACGATCCCCGGAAAGATCAGCCACCGCGCGCGTCCCCACAGGGTGCCGAGGAGAAGACCGGCGCCGATGATCGCGAGCAGCACGGCGAGGACGAACTTCGGTCCGCCGTGCATGACGCCCAAGTTGCGGAGCAGCAGCATCGCCCCGATGGCGAGCGCGCAGGCGCCGACGACGAGGCGGCCGAGGATCGAGGGTGGACGCTTCTCCGCCGGGGGCCGCGGCCGCGTGATCGGCTGCGTCGCGGTGATGGGAGCGGTTGCCGTTTCGGCCGGCTTCATGCCCGGCAGCGGGCTGTTCCCAGGAGAGAAGAACGTCGACGCCGTCGGTGGCGTCGACGGCTCGTCCTTCTCCTTGTTCTTGTCGTCGTCCTTGCCCTTGTCTTTGTCCTTCGGGGTCGGGTCCGTCGGCACGATCGGTGCCGTCGGCGGACGTGGCGGCCTGCCGCTACCCGACCAGTCGCGCCCCCACAGCGCGACGCCGAGCCCGATGAGGACGATCCCCCAGAACCAGGACGTGTGGAACCCGAAGATCTGGTGCGCGAGGAAAAGGGCGCCGAGCGTGATCGCGCCGATCCCCACCCAGCGGCCGGCGTTCAGCGAGTGCGGCACGGCCGGAACGGCCTCGTCCGGCCGTGCCATCGGCATCACGAGCCACGCCACGATGTAGGCGACGAACCCGATGCCGGTTGTCAGTCCGAGCACGACGAACCCGATGCGCCACGCGACCGGATCGATCCCGGTGTACGCGCCGAGCCCCGTGCAGACGCCGGCGATCAGCTTGCGGTCCGGACGCCGGACGAGACGCGGCCGCTCGACGTAGGTCGGCGCCTGGACGCTCGCGGCCGCCGGTGCTTCGTCCTGCTTCGGTGCTTCTTGCTCCTCTGGCCCCTGCGGTTGATCGGTCATGAGCGCATCGTGCGCTCGAGCGGCCCGTCCAACAATCGGGAACAGCCCTGCTCGGCCCCCGACCCCGGACGCAAGGGTCAGGGATGTCCCCGATAGGGGAAAGCGGCTGGTCGTGGGAACATCGTTGGTATGGCGACGACCAAGCCCCGGACCGGCTGGGCGCATCAGATCGCAGAGACGCCGCTGTCGCGCGTGCGCTTCGCACGCAGCGGCACGGACGCGCTCATCGCCGGCGTCGCCGGGGGGCTCGGTGAGACGTGGGCCGTTGACGCCGTGCTCGTCCGCATCGCCTTCGTGTTGCTCGCGTACTGCGGCGCCGTCGGCGTGATCGCCTACATCGTCGCGTGGTCGGTTTCGCTCGACCCGGGGGACCGTCGAGCGCCGAAAGCTCGCGAGCCCGTGATGCAGCAGAGCGTCGCGTTCGGACTGATCGTCCTCGGCTCGGTGATCGTGCTGCGATCGGTGGGCCTCTGGCTCGGCGATCAATTCGGGATCCCGCTGCTGATCGCCTCGGCCGGCGCCGCCGTCGTCAACATGGGGACGCGGTCCGGCAAACGCCTCCGCTTCGCGCGGATGTCGACGAAAGGCGGCCGTCCGGCGCTCGGGAGCCTCCTCATCGGCGGCCTGCTCGTCGTCGGCGGCGTCTCGTGGTTCCTCACGAAGACGAACGGTTCCTTCACGGGCCTCGTGTCCGTCCTCCTCGCCGTTGCCGTCACGACGGGCGGTCTCGCCATCGTCTTCGGACCGTGGGTCTTCCGTATGGCGAATCAGCTCACGGACGAACGACGCAACAGGATCCGGTCCGAGGAACGCGCCGACCTCGCAGCGCATCTGCACGACTCGGTGCTGCAGACGCTCGCGCTCATCCAGCGCAACGCGTCGAGTCCGCGCAAGATGGCGAGCCTCGCGCGACGCCAGGAGCGCGAGCTTCGCTCGTGGCTCTACGGCCATCCGTCGACGGACGTCGGCAAGCTGGACGCGGCCGTCCACGAGATGGCCGATGCGGTCGAGCAAGCGCACGACGTTACCGTCGAGACGGTCATCGTCGGCGACTGCGAACTCGACGAGCGCTCGCGCGCGCTCGTCGCAGCGTGCCGCGAAGCTGTATCCAATTCGGCGACGCACTCCGGGGCGAACGAGGTGTCCGTCTATATCGAATGCGAGCCACAGATGATCACGGCGTTCGTACGCGATCGCGGGAAAGGCTTCGTCCCCGAGACGACACCGAACGGGCGCCGCGGCATCGTGGATTCGATCCGCGGACGCATGGAACGGAACGGCGGTTCGGCGACCATCACGAGCTCGCCGGGCGAAGGATGCGAGGTGCAACTGGTGATGCCGAGATGACGCGCGTCTTCCTGGTGGACGACCACCGGCTGTTCCTCGCGGGCGTTCGTTCCGAGCTGCAGGACAAGGTCGAGCTCGTCGGCGAGGCCAGCGACGTCGACACCGCGGTGCAGGCGATCCGCGCGACGAAGCCCGAAGTCGTGCTGCTCGACGTCCACATGCCGGGCGGCGGTGGCAAGGCCATCATCGAGGCCGTCAACGAGACGCACCCCGACGTGAAGTTCCTCGCGCTGTCGGTGTCGGACGCTGCCGAAGACGTCATCGCGCTGATCCGCGCCGGCGCCCGCGGGTACGTGACGAAGACCATCGAGACGGACGAACTCGTCCGCGCCATCGAGCGTGTGCAAGCGGGCGACGCGTTCTTCTCACCGCGGCTCGCGGGGTTCGTCCTCGACGCCTTCGCCGGCGAGATCGAGGTGCCGAGCGATCCCGAAGTGGATCAGCTCACCGTGCGCGAGAAAGAGGTGCTCCGTCTCATCGCGCGCGGCTACACGTACAAAGAGGTCGCGAAGCGGCTCAACATCTCGGTCAAGACGGTCGAGACGCACGTGTCCGCCGTCCTGCGCAAGCTCCAACTCTCGAACCGTCACCAACTCACGCAATGGGCGAGCGACCGCAGATTGGTGTAGCGGTCATCCAAGGCAGGCCCTTCGCGGAACTCAGACGCGATTGGATGCTCTGCGAGGAATTCGGATTCCACTCCCTCTGGGTCTTCGACCACCTGATGACCTATCCGATCATGGGCGTCCTGCTCGAAGCGTGGACGACGCTCGCCGCGATGGCCGTCTGCACCGAGCGCATCCGCATCGGTACGAACGTCACGAACATCACGTACCGGAATCCGGCCGTGCTCGCGAAGGAAGCGATCACCGTCGATCACCTGAGCGACGGACGCCTCGACCTTGGCATCGGCGCCGCCGGCACACGGACCGAGGACGTCCTCGTCACGGGGGCCGAGGAGTGGAGCGTCGTCGAACGCGTCGAACGCTTCGGAGAATTCGTCGAACTGATCTCAGACCTCACCTCCGGACGAACCGATCGCTACGACGGTCGCTACTACCGGAGCGAGCGCTTCAACCGGGGACCGTGGCCCGTGCAGCGCAAGATCCCGCTGACGATCGCCGCGCACGGACCGAAGACCCTCGCCGTCGCGGCGAAGCACGCCGACACATGGAGCGCGAGCGCGGGCTTCAACCGCGGGAACCCGAAGCTCGTCGAGTTCCTCCGCGACTACAACGACCGGCTCGACCAGATGGCGGCCGACCTCGGGCGCGACCCGGGCACGATCCGCCGGTCGCTCACGATCGGGACGTCCGGCTTCGACTGGTGGCGGTCGCGGGACGCCTTCGACGACTTCTTCGGCCGCGTCGCCGAGGCGGGTACGTCCGACCTGATCTTCGCCTACCCACCGGCGGCAGACCTCGACGCCGAGACCTTCCTTTCGCTGGTCAAGCCCCTCACGTAACCCGCCCGTAACCTGAGCATGGGAGGCTGGCGTCCATGGACGAGAAGCAACGCGCCTACGTGCTGCGCACGATCGAGGAACGCGACGTGCGCTTCATACGCCTGTGGTTCACGGACGTCCTCGGCTTCCTGAAGTCGTTCGCGATCCCGTCGGAGGAGCTCGAGTTCGCCTTCGAAGAGGGCGTCGGCTTCGACGGCTCGGCGATCGAGGGCTTCGCGCGCGTCCAGGAAGCGGACATGATCGCGAAGCCGGACCCGACGACGTTCCAGATCCTGCCGTGGCGTCCGGAGTCGCAGGGCGTCGCGCGGATGTTCTGTGACATCGCGAACCCGGAGGGGACGCCGTTCGAGGGCGACCCGCGTTGGGTGCTCCGCCGTCAGCTGCAGCGCGCCCGCGACATGGGGTTCACGTTCTACGCGAACGCCGAGATCGAGTTCTTCCTCTTCGAGGGCAGCGACAACCCGACGCCGCTCGACCAGGGCTCGTATTTCGACCTGACGCCGCAGGACGTGGGCTCGGAGTTCCGGCGACACACGATCCACTACCTCGAGCAGATGGGCATCTCCGTCCATTCGTCGCACCACGAGGTCGCGCCCTCGCAGCACGAGATCGACCTTCGCTTCGCCGACGCGCTCACGATGGCCGACAACATCATGACCTTCCGCCTCGCGGTGAAGGAGGTCGCGCAGGAGCACGGGGTGTACGCGACGTTCATGCCGAAGCCGATCCAGGGTCAGTGGGGGAGCGGCATGCACACGCACATGTCGCTGTTCGAAGGCGATCGCAACGCGTTCTTCGACGCGGCCGACGAGATCCACCTCGCCAAGACCGGACGCGCCTTCATCGCCGGGATCCTCGCGCACGCCCGAGAGATGACGGCGATCACGAACCAGTGGGTGAACTCGTACAAGCGACTGATCCCGGGGTACGAGGCCCCCGTCTTCGTGCAGTGGGGACGACGCAACCGCTCGGCCCTCGTGCGTCTGCCGATGGCGAAGCCGAACAAGGAACAGTCGACGCGCATCGAGTATCGCGCGCCGGACGCAGCCTGCAACCCGTACCTGTTCTTCGCCGTCGCGCTCGCCGCCGGTCTCGACGGCATCGAGCGCGAGCTCGAGCTGCCGCGCGACTCTCAGGACGACATCTTCGCGATGTCACCCGAAGAGCGGCGCGCGCTCGGGATCGAGTCGCTGCCGGACTCCCTCGAGGACGCTCTCGAGCTGATGGAGCGTTCCGAGCTCCTCGCCGAGGCGCTCGGCGAGCACGTCTTCGAGTACTTCCTCCGCAACAAGCGCGAGGAGTGGGAGGAATACAAGGCGTACGTCACGCCGTTCGAACTCAACCGCTACCTACCGATGCTCTAGGCCGATGCCCTGATGAACGACTGCGGAGCGCGAAGCGCGGAGCAAGCGAGATCACGATGAAGATCTGTCACCTGTACGCCAACGACCCGGAGGAGATCGCGGGGATCGGCCGCGACCTCGGCCTCCTCGGTCTCAACGCCGAGAGCTTCTCCTTCGCGGCCGGCGCGTCGGAGGATCGTCCGGATCTCGTCTGCGTCTTCGCATCCGACGATGCACCCGGCGCGCTGCAGTTCTGTCAGATCCTCGGGAAAGAGGAGACGATGTCGCGTGTGCCGCTGCTGGCGCTCGTCCGCGTCGAGCAGTTGCGCGAGCTCTTCCTACGGGAAGGCGTATTCGACGACTTCCTCGTCGTTCCGTACCAACTGGCCGAGCTCGACGCGCGGCTCCGCCATCTGCTCTGGATGGCGAAGCAGGGTGAGCAGTCCGACTTCCTGAACCTCGGCCCCCTGGTGATCAACTTCGCGACCTACCAGGTGCACCTCGACTCGGAGCCGATCGACCTGACGTATATGGAGTACGAGCTGCTGAAATTCCTCGCGACGCACCGCGGTCGTGTCTTCACACGTCAGACCCTGCTCTCACGGGTGTGGGGGTACGACTACTTCGGCGGCACGCGCACGGTCGATGTGCACGTCAGGCGTCTGCGTTCGAAGCTCGGCGAGCACGCGAACGTGATCCAGACCGTGCGGAATGTCGGATACAAGTTCGCGTAAGCGCGTTTCGTCCGGCTCGCCTTTCGAATCCACGATCGGGTTCAGTCGCGCGATCCGCGTGGGCGACCGCATCCTCGTGTCCGGAACGGCCCCTATCTGGCCGGACGGATCGTGCGATCCGGATCCGGCCGTCCAGACGCGGCGCTGCCTCGAGATCATCGAAGCGGCCCTCGCCGAGCTCGGCGCGAGTGTGAGCGACGTCGTCCGGACGCGCATGTTCATCACCGACGCCTCCGACGCCGACGCCGTGGGACGGACGCACGGCGAGGTGTTCGGCGACGTGAAGCCTGCGGCGACGATGGTCGTCGTCGCCGAACTGCTCGATCCGCGCTGGAAGGTCGAGATAGAGATCGAGGCACAGCGCGGCTAACACGCCCTCGGAGGGGCGATCGGTTGCCGGCTCAGGCGCCTTTGCGGATCAGGTAGGTGAAGACACCAGCGTCTTCGGACGACGCCACGAGCTCGTGGCCCGACATCTTCGACCAGTTCGCGAAATCCGAGACCGATCCCGGGTCGGTCGCGAGCACCTGCAGGACGTCCCCGGTCCCGAGCTTCTCCATCTCGAGGCGGGCTTTGACGACCGGGAGCGGGCAGGAAAGGCCCTGCGCGTCGAGCGTCGCGGCCGGTCTGTCGCTCATCGGTCCTCCATCGTACCTGCGAAACCCCAGGTCACCGCCAAGTCTTCCCGCCGCCCTCACGGGACGGCCCTGGAGGCCGACTCCTCAGGGTCAGGAGGGGACATATGGCGTCGAAGCTTGGTTTGAAGATGCGCGTAGCACTACTTCGCGGGGCGACGATCAGCACGCATCTCGTCGTCCTCCTCGTGGTGCAGGCGGCCCTGCTCGCTGGCCTGATCGGCTACTCGGCCGTCCACGACTTCACGGCGGCCAAGGAGCGGGCGATCGCCGACGCGACGTCGGATGCCCGGCTCGCCTCCCAGACCCTCGGGAAGGCGATCTCGGACAACATCAACCAGATCTCGATCCAAGCCGGTGCGCGCGACCTCGACCCAAGCACCGTGTTCTCCGATCCGCAGGGGTGCACGCTGAGCGGGAACAACGAAGACTTCCTCGGTTCCGACATCAGCTTCGTCCGGCCGGACGGAACCGTCGCATGTACGTCGCTCCGCAAGGTGGGCGGCGTTCCGGGCCCGGGGTACGGCCAGCTGTCGTGGTTCCCGAAGGGCAAGGCCGCGACGAAGCCGTTCACTGCGGGACCACTGATCGACCCGATCTCGAATCAGTACGCGTACCTCATCGCCGCGCCCTTCGTGCGCGGCGGCATGCTCGTCGCGAGCTACCGCCTCGATCCCACCGGACGAGGCCTCGCTCAGCGCCTCAGCCTTTCCGATCCGACCCCGACCTTCCTCATCACGACGAGCGACCGGTCCGCAGTCGTCACCCGATCGTCGCTCCTCCCGATCCGGTCGCTCGCCGGCACGTCCTTCTCGGCATCGCTCCCGCGTCAGGGAACAGTCCTGCGCGGTCTGGACGGTGTGAACAGGATCTACGCGGAATCTCCCGTGCAGATCGCGGGGTGGCACGTCCTCGCCGGTATCACCACGAAGGACGCCTTCGCCGATGCGCGACGTTCGCTCGGCGACCGTGGTGTGCTCGGTCTCATCATGATGCTCGTCGTCTTCGGCGCCGGCCTCGTGATCCAAGGCCGCTTCGCGCGACCCGTTCGTTCGCTCCGCAACGCGATGGTGTCGGTCGCCGAGGGTGATCTCGACTTCCGCGTGAATCCGGACGGACCGAAGGAGATCGCCGATCTCGCCAAGGGTTTCAACTTCATGCTTGCGATGCGAGCGAAGGCCGAGCACCAACTCCTCGAGGCCTACAACACCGAGCGCGAGGCGTCGGCCCGCCTGCGCGAGTTGGACGATCTCAAGAACTCGTTCCTGATGGCGATCTCGCACGAGCTCCGCACGCCACTCACAGCGGTCATGGGATACGCGACGATCTTGAAGCAGGAGCTTCCCGAGGTCACGACAGAGACGGCGATGGAGTACGCGGACCGCATCGACATCTCCGCGAAGCGTCTCCAGCGGTTGATGCTCGACCTTCTCGACTTCGAGCGGATGTCGCGCGGCGTCGTCGAGCCCCACCGTGTACCGACCGACATGCGGAAGCTCGTCGACCGCGTTCTCACACAGCTCGAACTCGAACGTCCGGTGAAGGTCGACATCACGACCGGATTGCAGGCCGAGGCGGATCCGGCGCTCCTCGAACGCGTCATCGAGAACCTCGTGATTAATGCGGTGAAGCACACACCGCCGAAGGCGAACATCTGGGTGCGCGCTTTCCGGTTGAAGAACAAGGTCATCCTCGCCGTCGAGGACTCCGGACGAGGCGTTCCGAAGGAGCTCCGGACGGAGATCTTCGAGCCGTTCAAGCAAGGGGACGTCCCGAGCCACTCGCCCGGCACGGGTGTTGGGCTCGCGCTCGTCTCGCAGTTCGCGAAGCTCCATGGGGGCCGGGCGTGGGTCGAGGATCGGACGGGCGGTGGTGCGTCCTTCCGTGTGACGCTGCCACCCGTCACGAAGAGCAGCCGCCGCTCCGAGCCGGTCGATGAGTTCGAACTAATGGTCCACGCGTAGGAACCGCGCGAACGCGTAGGCGTACGCACGCGTCGCTTGCACGAGCTGCTCGACCTCGACGTACTCATCGACGGTGTGCGCGAGCAGCGGATCGCCCGGACCGAACACGATCGACGGGACGTGCGCCTGGTTGATCAGGAACCGAGCATCGGTGGCACCGGCATAGCCGACTTCTGATCCGTCGATGCCGAAGGCGTTGCGCGCTTCGTCCAAGAGCGCGACGACGGACGTGCCCTCCGGCGTCTGCGATGCTTCCGCGAAATCGTCGATCGCGACGCGGACGCGCAACTCGGGTGAGTGCTCACGGAGCGGCGCGAGTGCCGCTTCGAACTCCGCCACGATCTCGTCGTTGGTCTCGCCGGGGATCGTCCGGCGGTCGATCTCGATCTCGCAGAAGTCGGGGACCATGTTCACCTTCGATCCTCCGCGGATCGTCCCGATGTTGATCGTCGGCGCGCCGAGGGTCTCGTGCAGCTTCCGGAAGCGCATGTGCGAGATGGTGTCGATCACGTGAGCCATGTGCTCGATCGCGTTCGTTCCGAGCTGTGGCGTCGATCCATGCGCCGAGACACCTTCCGTCGAGACGCGGAGCCACACCGCACCGCGTTCTGCGGTGACGAGGTGCATCGCCGTCGGTTCACCGACGAGCGCTTCTGTCGCACCCATGCAGTGACCGTGTTCGACGAGGTAGCGCGTGCCGTGCGTGCCGAGCGCCTCCTCGTCCGCGACGAGATGCATCACGATCTTGCCGTCGGGCTCGAACCCGGCGCGTTGCAACGCCGAGACGGCGCCGATACACGCGGCGATCCCCGCCTTCATGTCGGTTGAGCCGCGGCCGTACAGCTTGCCGTCGGCGACATGGCCCGAGAACGGGGGATGGGGCCAGGCACGTTCGTCGCCCACGGGAACGACGTCGTAGTGACCATTGAAGAGCAACGTGCGATCCGTTCCCGAACCCCACGTCGAGATGGTGCTCACGCGTCCCGGCAACGGTTCGACGAACTCGCAGGTGAGACCGAGCGTGGCGAGGAGCTGCTCGCTGACGCGCGCGACCTCGCGCTCGTCGCCGGGCGGGTTCTCGGACGGAGCGCGCACGAGGGCCTGGCAGATGGAAACGACCTCGTCGGGATCGACGAAGGTCTCGACGAGCGGGGCGAGGTCGGACATCGGGAACAAGGTAACAAGCCCTGCGAGCTGCGGTTTCGGGGCTCCGCCGGCCGGGTACCTGCTTTGTATCCCAAGCAAGGAGGTCGCGGATGCTGCACGTACGCGATGCGACGCAACTCGGCGTCGGGATAGGTGAAAAGGTTGTCGGTCTGTCCGTCGAGATCGCCGGGGCGATCCTCGGCAGCACGCAACTCGTCGATCGTGGCCGTCAACTGGACGTCGTTGGCGCGAAACGGCTCCACGCCGTCGAGGACGGGATGAGGTCCTCGGCCCGACCGAGTCGACCGCACCGAACGACCGCGCGCAAGACGACCGCGCGCAAGACGACCAAGCCGCCGAAGCGAGCCACGGGTGCACAGGTCAGGCGGCCGAGTAAAGCGGCGAAGCGCCCGAGCAAGCGTCGCTCGACTTCGCGCGCGAGCGGCCGCCGGTAAGCAGGCGAACCCAAGCCAGGCAAGGAGGTAACAGATGTTGCGTGTACGCGATGCAACGCAGGTCGGTGTCGGATTCGGTGAGAAGGCGTTCGGACTGTCCTTCGAGTTCGCTGGGACGATCCTCGGCAACGAGCGGCTGCGTGATCGCGGGCGTCAGCTCGGAGCCGCCGGGACCGAACGCCTCGAATCCGTCGAGGAAGAGGTCAAGTCGGCGAGCCGACAGGCCCGGGCGCGCGCGCATGAGGCGAAGGAACGCACGCACCAGAAGGACTATGGTCGGTCGCCCAAGGGTCCGGGCGACGATCCCTCGGCCGCACGGGCGGCCGCCGAGTCGGTGAAAGGCACCGTCAAGGAGATCGCCGGGAGAGCGACGGGCTCGACCGGGCTCCGCGAAGAAGGTCACGAGCAGAAGGAGCGCGGCAAGGACGAAGCGCAAGCCGCCAAACACGAACTGAAGGCCGGCGCCCACCGCGAGAAGGCGGAAGCGCACCGCGACGCCGCCGACCGCCGGTAGACAGACACAACCGTCAGTGTTTCGAGGCAGCCGGGCTACGGCCCGGCTGCCTCGCTAGAACGGGACATCCACGCCGATGACGACAGACGTAGAATCAGGTGTTCGAAGCGGAGGGGCCGCGATGTCCGACAGGGACTCGAGCGCCACGGGGCCGTCTTCGCTCGACTACGACTTCCGAACGGACGAAAGCGCCGCTGTCGTCGTCCTCGACGGCGACGTCGATCTCGCGAACACGTCGGATATCGAGCACGGCATCGAACGGATCCTCGCCACGAACGACGTGGACACGCTCGTGCTCGACCTCGCAGCGGTCGACTTCATGGATTCCACGGGGCTTCGGATGCTGTGGGGCGTCCGGCAGATGGCGCAGGACGCCGAGGCGAGATTCGTCATCCGTGACCCGTCGCACGCCGTGACGCGGTTGCTGAAGCTCACCGGCATGCATCGCATCTTCCAGGTCGAAGCCGAAGAAGCGAACTAGACGCGTCGCGCGAGTCCGGCGACGGCGATGTAGTGCTCGGTGACCTTGCCGTCGAACTCAGCGTCGATGAGCTCACCGAGTCCACCGAGCAGACGCGAGCGCGTGTCGTCATCGAGCGCGGCCTTGTTCGAATGCGTCGCGCAGAGCGCGAGGTACTCGTCGGTCGAAAGCGTCCACTCCCATGCGCTCGTCATCTGTTCGAGATCCTCGAAGAGGGACGACCCGGTGAGCGGATGCTCTGGGAGATCGTCCGGTGCCCGGAACGGGCCCTTGTGTTCCATCCCGGGTGTGTGTTTGCGGTAGACGTCCTGCGCGCGTTCCCAGAACGCGAGATGCTCGCTCGGATTCACCTGCACATTGGCGATGATCGCCGCCGTTCCGTGCGCGTAGAGCACGTCGGCGATCCGTTGCACGCGCGTAGCTTCGTCCAGCCAATGCCACGCTTGTGCGCACGCGAAGAGGCCGAAGGTGTTCAAAGGGAGGTCGGCATCCTCGAAACGCGTTGTGCGCACGTCGACGTTGGAGAACGACGCGAGGTTGCGGCGCGCCGCGTCGGCCATCGCCGGCGCCGGCTCGATCACGACGAACGGATTGCCCCACTCGGCGAAGTGCGTCGTCGCCCGCCCGGTCCCCGCGCCGACCTCGACGATTGAGTCATCCGGCGCGAGATCCGCGTAGCGACGGATGCGCTCGAACAACTCGGCGGGATAGCCCGGACGAACCCGGTCGTAGACGTCAGCCGTGTTCTCGAAGGAGCGCCGCTGGCGCTCCCACACGTCGGAAGCGCTTATGCGTATTCCTTCAGCTTCGCCGGCGCGCTCGGGTGACGGAGCTTCGCGAGCGCCTTCGCCTCGATCTGGCGGATGCGCTCCCGGGTGAGGTTGAACTCCTTGCCGATCTCCTCGAGCGTGCGCGGACGTCCGTCCGCGAGGCCGAAGCGCAGCTCGAGGACGCGGCGCTCGCGATCGGACAGCGTGTCGAGCACCGACCGGAGATCCTCCTGGAGCATCGACGCGAGCGCGGACTCGGACGGCTTCTCCGCGGATTCGTCCTCGATGAAGTGGAGGAGTTCGGTCTCCTCGTCCTCGCCGACCGGCGTTTCGAGCGAGACCGGCTCCGGCATGATGCGGAAGATCTCCTGGACCTTCTCCGGCGGGAAGCCGGCTTCCTTCGCGATCTCCTCGATGAGCGGCTCGCGGCCGAGCTTGTCGAGGAGCTCCTCCTGGATCTTCCGGACCTTCTGGACGGCTTCGACCATGTGGACCGGGATGCGGATCGTCCGGGCGGTGTCGGCGATGGCGCGCGTGATCGCCTGACGGATCCACCACGTCGCGTACGTCGAGAACTTGAACCCCTTGCGCCAGTCGAACTTCTCGACGGCGCGCATCAGGCCGAGGTTGCCTTCCTGGATGAGGTCGAGGAGGGGGAGTCCCATGCCCTGGTACCGGCGGGCGATGGAAACGACGAGACGGAGGTTGGACTGGATGAACCGGCGACGCGCGGCGCGGCCGCCGTCGAGGTCGACCTCGAGGCGCGTGACGGAGCGGACCGAGAGTTTCGCAGCTTCCTTCGCAAGGCGCTGCTTGGCGCGCTCGCCGCCCTCGATGGCCTGGGCGAGCTCGACCTCCTGCTTGTCGGTGAGGAGCGGGTACTGCCCGATCTCGCGGAGGTACATCCGGACGAGGTCGGCCTCGCCCTGCTCGAAGACGTTGTCGCGGTCACGACGGGGCGCGCCCCGGGCGGGAGTGACCTTGGGGGCCGGGCCCTTGGCCTTCTTGGCGGATCCGTTCGCTCCCGCCGCGCCGACGGGAGCGATGTTCGCGGGGGGCTTCGCCTCCGCTTTCGGAGCCTTGGCGGCGGTGGCCTTCCTGGTCGACGTCGGCGTGGTCTTCGTGGCCTTGGTCGCCACCGCGCGTTTCACCGTTCGTGCTCCCGAGGTTGCAGCCGCTCGGGAACCCTTGGCCACCGCCGGACGCTTCACCGTGGTCTGGGCGCGCTTCGGTTTCGGAGCTTGAGCCATAGGTAGTCCAGACTCCTTCATCGCCTGCGGAGACCTAGCGGAGGTCGATTGTACCCCGCACGTGTGCGTTTGTTGAGGTCTCTCAACAGGTTTTCGACAGGTTTTCCGCAGAAGACGCCGTCCGTGTGGCGTTCTCAGTCGTGGTGCGACGCCCATCCCCGGACGGCGAGGAAGTGCGCCACGATACCGATGCCCCAACCCATCAGCGGGTAGAGGAACCAGGGCAGCGGCTGGTGAGCATGCGGCGTCACGGCCCAGATGACGAACAGCATCAGGTTGACCGCCGCGAAG
>Ga0307469_10000181_pt1 | contig 24836 bp, 22 predicted proteins | sample atmos_gasesAM2C__FD_203084 | JGI IMG/M metagenome (GOLD analysis project Ga0307469, IMG submission 203084) | Hardwood forest soil microbial communities from Morgan-Monroe State Forest, Indiana, United States - atmos_gasesAM2C_515 | ecosystem: Environmental > Terrestrial > Soil > Temperate... | reverse complement strand
CCAGCAATCGATCACCTCTCGATCTCCGAAGCTGTGGGCCCGCATGTCGTCATTGGTGCTCTTGATGTAGTCGATCATGGTGGCGCGCAGCGCCTGAAATTTTGACTGGGCCTCACCTAGGTCCTTGTAGGTGTCGACTTTTTCGTGCCCACCGCCGGTCTTGGTATGCACCACACGATCGATGCCGTACCACAGGATGTCGGCGTCGGTGGTTGTCGATTTCTTGTCTTTCATATCGGGCGCGGCCTTGAGGGCTTCCTTGATTTCGCGCCAGTAGTCGGGTTCGGCCACGGCCAGATGGGAAACGACCTGGCGGATGCTCCAGCGATCCGGCGAGGCCTTGTACTCCAGTTGCACCGGCGATAAGCCACGCACCTGCTCGGCCACCATTTGCGTGGTCATTTCAAAGTGCACAAGGAGGTGTTCGCGGTCTTCCTCGGTCATGGGCGCAGCGAACAGGGGCGCGGCCAAAAGACAAACAGTCAGTATGAGAATCGTCCAACACCGGAACAGATACGTTCGGAGCGTGTTCATAGTGAAGAACATGGTCATAGGGAACATTTCCCAAACACTTCACTTGGACGATCAGAGGAGAGGAAGGTCATCACACGCGGAGGAAGGAGGAGAATGTTAGATACCCGCGTCGGTCATGCGGCGCAAGAGGCCGTAACCTCCCCATCTCACTCATCTTCCTCCATACGGGAGATCATCACGAAAGCCGGCGACAGACGGGACACTCCGCCCTTGTCATACTTCAGGAATCGTTAAAGCTGGCCGAAAGCAAGAAAAGAGCGTAAAGCAGATAAATCGCAAATCCGACAAAGAGCAGGCCCACTGCGGACATCTGCATCCGATTCCATTCTTTTCGCAACTCACCGCGCCCATGAGACGCTGCGATGTCCCCCGTTCCACATACTGCCAAATGCAAAGTTCGTTGCCGTCTGGATCCTTGAAATACGAGAGCAGTCCTCCTGGCTCTTCTTTCACTGGAGTTGTCGCCACTCCCCGAGCGCTTAACTCGCGCGTCGCCTGACGGATGTCAGTGACTCCGAGGCTCAGGCGTGCGTTGCCGGTACCCGGCAGCGCATTGTCTGGAGGATTGGGAACAAGCTCGAACAGCACACCTGCCAGGTCGAAGCGAGCGACATGATCCCGAGAAGTGAGATGAAATCCAAGGATATCGCGATAAAAGGCAACTGACTTTTCGATGTCTCGGACCTGGTAGTACACGGCATCAAACATGAGTTTACGTTCTGAAGTTGACAGCGCAGTTGCCCCCTTCATGTCGGCATACCGCAATTTGCAGCGAGTTTCAAGGGCGCGCGGGTCGCCCGACCATGAGTATGAAGGATGGCAGTGGGCGAGAACATTTTTAAAACCCCTAAAGCGCAGTCCACCAGGCTTGGTGCCTCCGGTCGCGGTTAGCCGCTGAGGTTCGCGGCGTCATCCTCCTGCAGCCTTGGCCTGGGCCGCGATAAGATACCGAAAGCAATTCCCATCATGGGGCAAGACATTCTCGACTTCCTTCGCAACCTGATCGCCCAGTATGGCTACTGGGCCGTCGGCACCGCTCTTTTGCTCGAGAACATCGGCATCCCCGTTCCCGGCGAAACCATTTTGTTGCTTGCGAGCTTTCTTGCCTACTCCCGCGAGGAACTGCAACTCCCCTACATCATCCTGATCGGCGTCTGCGCCGCCACGCTGGGCGACAATCTCGGCTACTTCATTGGCTTTCGCGGAGGCCGCCCGCTCCTTGACCGTTATCGCGACGTCTTTCGCATAAAGCCCGAAGCCATCACGCGCGGCGAATACCTGTTCGCGCAATACGGCGCCCTGACCATTTTCTTTGCCCGCTTCATCTTCGGACTGCGCGTGATCGCGGGCCCGCTCGCCGGCGTGCTGCGCATGCACTGGAAGCGCTTCGCGGTTTTCAATTTTTTGGGGGCCCTGCTCTGGGTCACCGTGATTTCTGTCGTCGGCTACAAGTTCGGCAAACACTGGGACCTGCTGATGGAGTACGTCGAACGCCTCAACGTGGTTATCCTGATCGCCGTCGTCGTCGGGATCGTGGTCCTGTGGCTATGGCGCCGCGCCCACGTCGCGAAGCGTTAGCTGCCGTTCCATCGGCCCTTCCTGCTGGACGATTGCCCCCACGTAATCAGCCCAGTTACGAAAGCGTCTTCCCTGCCGGTCCCCGGATTGCTGCCGGTTGCTACGGGTGCTAGGCTCGTCTCTGGTCTCGAATGGCATCCGGCAACCACGAAGCGCAGGACTCCCGATTGGCCCGCCTGCTCGCGCTGTTGCGCCTCGAGCACGCCGACCTCTGGTTCAAGTTCCTGCTTGCCCTTGTCGGCCTGGCCCTGGCGTTCGCTGCCGCGCTGTTCTCGACCGTCTCTCGCGAATCCGGCAATGTGTGGGCCACGCTGATTCTGGCCTCGGCAGCTCTGATTCTCGCAACCCTGGTGGGCCTCACCACGGTTCCACATCTCGCTCGCCGCGTGGTCGTCACGCGCCTGCGCGATGCGGTCGACTACGAAGTGACCCGGGCCGGCATCGTTTACGCGGTGGGCACGCTCCTCATCGGAATCGCGGCACTCAACACCGGCAATAATCTGCTCTACATCATCGTGGCGGCCATGCTGGCGGCGATCCTGGTTTCTGGCATCGTCTCTGCCCTCGTCTTGCGCGAACTGGAACTCGATGTTCGCCTGCCCGAGCACGTCTTTGCGGGACGGCCCGTTGTCGGACGCATTCTGCTGCACAACCCCCGCCGCCGGTTGCCATCGTTCTCCATTCACGTCGTCGCTTCCAAGAAGAAGAAATCCGTGACCCGCTGGCTCTGGGAGCCGACCATTTTTGGTTTTCCTCCCAGGCGTCCGCCGGAGCAACAATGGATCCGTCTCCCCGATCGCCGCGTCCGCCGCATTGTGCACGACGGCAGCGCGACCGGAATCTTCGACGGGTCCGCCTATTTCCCCTACGTGGCGCCACAAGCCGAACTCTCCGCCGACCTGGAGCTGTGCTTCCAGCGGCGCGGCCAGTACTCCGAGAACAGTTTCGGTCTCGCCACGCGCTTTCCGTTCGCGTTCCTCACCAAGACGCGCCGGGTTCCGTTGCAGCGCACGGTGCTCGTTTATCCTGGCGTCGAGCCTACCGACGAGTTTCTCGATGTGCTGCCCATGATCACCGGCGAAGTCGCGGCTTTCGTCAGCGGCCGCGGCTACGACCTCTACCGCATTCGCGAGTACATGCCGGAGGATTCAGCCCGGCACGTCGATTGGAAAGCCAGTGCGAAATCCGGGTCGCTGAAAGTGCGCGAGTTCACGCGCGAAGATGAGCGCAAGCTCCGCCTGGTGTTCGACAATCCCGGCCCGGGCGCGCTTGCGCCAGAACCATACGAACGCGCCATCGCCCTGGCTGCTTCTCTAGGCTGGCACTTCGCGAACGAAGATGCGGACTTGTGCTTCGTCGCCCAGGGCTACAGAGGCGAGCCCGATATCTACAAATTCCTTGCCTACCTCGCCCTGCTCACTCCGCAGGCCGGAGTCTCAATCATCGACACCTTGCCTGTCACGGGGGACTACAACATCGTGCTCACCTGCCGCCCCCGGGGCAGCGTTCCCACCGCTCTCTGGAACCGCTCATACATGATTTTTCTCGGCGACGACATGGCGAAGCAACTGGGACAAAAATCTCGGGTTCCTGAAAAACTGCTGCGCACGCGGTCTTAAACAGCGGGTCGCCTGTCCGAAACCCAGGCATCTGACCCCGATCATTCGCGACTCGCGAGGTCCCATGCCTGATGTCACGGAGCGTGAAACCGTACTCGTGGCGCTCTCGTACCCCATGATTTTCCTGTAGAAACCCGATTCGTTAACCTGATTTCTTGCGAACCCCAACTTTTTTCGGCATATACTTCGCCTCACAAAGCGCCTCGCTCGTCGGTGTGGCGGTTCATCTCGCTTTGGAGGTTGCACCATGTCGTGCATCCACGATCTTGTTAGAAATCAGGACACCTATCGCGCAGACGTAGAGCAGACCGTGCTCGCCGTGGCTCAGGCCATGGTTGAGCGCAACATTGGAGCCGTCCCGGTGCTGCGCGATGGATTTTTAGCTGGAGTTTTTTCCGAGCGCGACTTGATGCGCCGCGTCGTGGTTGAAGGCCGCGATCCGGCCCATACCAAAGTGGGCGACGTCATGACCGCCGATCCGCTCACCGTGCTGCCGAACGCTGACCTGGAAACCTGCAAGTTCCTCATGCGCCGCCACGGTTTCCGTCACCTCCCCGTATGCGACGGGCAGCAACTGCATGGCATGGTTTCCATGCGCGACATCATCCTGCACGACCTGTCCGAAAAGGACGACGAGGTTCGCATGATGCTCGCCTATATTCACTCGACGCCATAAATAGCGCACCCCGACTTGTGTCCGGCGGCCCGAACCCGACCAGTCGTTTCCTCTCGTTACTTTCGTGAGTTACTACCTCGGGCCTAGGTCGTGCCTGCACCCCGACCTACAGCCCTTAATGTATTGGCGAACAATAACTTGCAAGTCTGGCGAGGTAATGATTACCTTGGGTTACTTTGGTACATTGATCTGTCGAGCGGAACTGCTAAGGTTAAGTGGCCAAAGAATTTTGCGCGGGCCGTAGTCCGCCTGGAACGCCGTTTTCGCGATGACGACGAACGCATGAGTCCGACCGCCCAACTCGCGTACTACACGCTGTGGTTTGCTCATCCTGTATTACAGGCAGGCCTCGTGGGCATCCTGCTTTGGCGCAAACTTTATCGGACCTTCCCGGTGTTTTTCAGTTACGTCGCCTTCCAGATCGTGGTGTTCGGTTCTTTGTTTCCCTTGCGCAACGACCGTTTCTACACGGCTTTCTACTACACCTATTGGGGAACCACTGCGGTCAGTGCCATCGTCGGCTTTTTCGTGATTCATGAGCTGTTCCAGGACGTATTTCGTCCATACCATACCCTGCGCGACCTCGGGTCCGTGCTCTTCAAGTGGGCGGCTCTGGTGATGTTGCTGGTTGCCGGCGTGGTGGCCGCCTCAACGGCGTCGGCCACCGACGAGCCGCTGCGTACCGGGATCATGACGCTGCAGCGCAGCGTGCGCGTGGTGCAGTGCGGCCTGATCCTGTTCCTGCTGGTGTTCTCGCGCTATCTGGGCACGAACTGGCGGCAAAAAAGTTTTGGCATTGCGCTGGGTTTTGGTGCTTTCGCCAGCGTCGAACTGGCCCTGGTCGCGCTCAACGCCGCGACCGACAGCGTCTTTAACCAGACGCTAAGCACTTTCCTGAACCTGGCCACCTACGACGTCACGATTCTTACCTGGATCGGCTACATGCTGGTGACGAGCCCGGCCCGCGAGCCCGCGACGCACATGCTGCGGCCGCAGCGTTGGGAACAGGGCCTTAGCGCGATTCAGCATCCGCAATCGGCCGACTCGCTCATCCCCATGTTCGAGAGCATGGTGGATCGCGCCCTGTCGAAAACCACCGATGAGATCGAGACCGCTGCTCCCGTGGTTGAAGAGCTCCCTTTACCAGGCAGTGGATCCCATCGCGTCAAGTTTGAGTACCCCCCGCTTCCGCAGCGCCTCGCATCCAAGGGTTAATCCCAACCCCGCTAGTTACCCCGCGGACCCAAGCATTCTCCCTGGTCGCCTTCAAGTCCTGACCTCTGCCAATAAGCGCCACATCTAACTCCCGCCCCGTCTTAAATTGAGACGAAAAGCAGACCTCAGAGGCCATTTTCAGGAAATCTCGAGAAGAGACGCCGGCAAAAGCGCGTGGAAATGCCGAAGCGGGACCCGGTTTATCTCACCAGTGTTCAAAAACTAAGGAATATTCTGTAAGGGACTTGACGTAGGCCTGTATAATTCGGGCGCGCGTAGGTGACTTTGGTAACAAAGACACACACGAGCAAGGAGAGACCCCAATGAAACGAACCGTCAGGGCATGGTTCCTGATGCTAGCGTTCGTGGCCACTTATGTAGCTGCCGCCGCCCCTAGAGTTGCCGCTCCGGACGGCGGGCCGCTACCTTTGTGTCCACCTCGCAAAGGACCACACTGCAGCCTTAACTAACAAACAGCAAGGTCACGAAAGTAACCTGCTGGTAACTTGCTGATCATCGAAATTTTGGGACCTATGGGCTGATTGGAGCTGAATACTCAATCGGCCCTCTTTTTTGGCCTAAAAACCGCAAAGCGGTACAGGACCTTACGCCGCTGGTGGGTTGGATGCTCGTAACATGCGTTCGAGCTGCACTGGATCGCTGACCGGCGGCTGACAGCTCGCCCCGAAACACACGATGGCGGTCGCCACACTCCCCGTAACTCGCGGAACATTCGGAATCGTCGCGGCCAGCGCCGGCGGTAGATTCTGTGCCACCGCTTCATTGGGTGTCAGACGGACGACCGCTTTGTTGAACGCGAAACTGCTGGCGGCGGCCGAAAACAAACGCTGTGCCTCTTCGCCCTCACCCGTGACTACAACCTGGGTATGCGGCTGCGTGTAGTACACACCTGCGATGCCATACGTCGCGCCAAAAATCCCAAACTGTTCCGCCATCCCCGCGAATACCTCGAGCGTGTCTTCCGCTTTGTCGCGGTAGCTCTCGTCGTTCGTATATCCGTATATGCGGAGCAGTGCGATCGCGGCCATCGAGTTGCCGGCGGGCGACGGCGAATCCTGGAACGGTTTGCGGCGCGTTGCGAGAACCCCCAACTGTTGGCTGCCGGCCTCGATCTTCTCCGTATCGAAAAATCCACCCGAGGTTGGATCGAAGAATTTCTCGATCATCGCGTCCACAATGCGTTGCGCAAATTTGTAGTACGAGAGATCCGCGCTCGCCTCGTAGGCATCCAGACAGGCTATTGTGACAAACGCGTAATCGTCGAGCAGGCCGCGTACCTGGCGCCGGCCCGCCTTGGGATCCGAATACGTCAGCACGTGCAGCAGACCCTCTTCCGCTCGCCACGCCTCCGCTAACACGCGGTCGAGCGAGCGCAGTGCGAAGTGCCGCGCATCCTCCAACCCCAGAACCTTGGCCGCTTCCAGATACGCTGAAATACACAGCCCGTTCCAGCCCGCATACACCGTCTTATCGACGTACGGCGTCGGCCGCTCGAGCCGGGCCGCCAGCATCTTCTCCCGGGCTGAGGCCAGCAATGGCTCGACCTTCTCAGGCGCCAGACTTAGGCGCTTGGCGATATCTTCGACCGAGGCCCGCACGTATAGCACGTTCTTGGCAGGGTCATGATGCATCTCCCCGATTTCGTTGATGTCGTACCGCAGCATCGCAGCCTGCGCTTCTTCCGGAGTCAACACCGCCCGGGTTTCTGCGACTGTCCACGTGAAGTAGTCGCCATCGTCGTCCATGGAGTAGTCGGCGTCCTGTGAGGCATAAAATCCGCCGCGCTCGCGATCGCTGAGCACCTCGTCCATCCATCGAATGATGTCGCGCGCCACGTCCGCGAAGAACCTCGACCCGGTGGCCTGGTACGCGTGCACGTAGTTCTTCAGCAATTCCGAGTTGTCGTAGCACATCTTCTCGAAATGGGGCACGACCCAGCGCTCGTCCACGGAGTAGCGATGAAAGCCGCCAGCCAGTTGGTCATAGACTCCGCCATTGGCCATGCGCTCGAGCGTAGTCACAAATACATTTCGCACCGGCTCATCGCCCGTGCGCGTGTAGTGCTCGATCAGCAAATCGAGCACGCTGGGATGCGGGAACTTCGGAGCCTGTCCAAAGCCGCCATTGCTCGGGTCGAACATGCCGAGCGCTGATTGCACGATGGCATCGATGATGCGCGGCGCAAAGCGCGCGCTGCGTCCCGCGAACGACTCCGACTGCGAAATCGCCTGCTCCACCAATTTCGATTGCTCGGTCACATCGGCGTGTTTTTCACGATAAGCATTCGCAATCGAGGTCAACACTCGTTTGAAACTCGGCCGTCCCCACTGATCCTGGGGAGGGAAATAGGTTCCGCCGTAAAACGGTTTTCCGTCAGGCGTCAGAAACGCCGTGAGCGGCCATCCCCCCTGTCCACTGATCGCGCTCACCGCTGCCTGGTAACGGCTGTCAATGTCCGGACGCTCATCACGATCGACCTTCACCGCGATGAAGTTGTCATTCACAATCTGCGCCACTTCCGGGTCGTCATACGACTCGCGGTCCATGACGTGGCACCAGTGGCACCACACCGCCCCAATATCGAGCAGCATGGGCTTGTTTTCGCGTTGCGCTACAGAGAACGCCTCTTCCCCCCACTCATGCCAGCGGATAGGTTGGTGCATCGCGGAACGCAGGTAGGCCGAGGAAGCTTGCGCGAGGGAATTGGCCGTTTCAGAAGACATGGCTCCCAGTCTAAAGCCTGCGAGGCAGTTCAGTCCGGGAGCCAGGCCGTTACGCGGGGCTTGGACGCGCTAAGCGCCCAGAAATTCCACGTGTACGTACTCACTTGTGCGCACGTTATAGGCGAGATACCAGCCCAGATGATCGGGATCTTCATACAGCACGATGTCGTCCGAATCCCAATACCAATCGCCGCAGTAGGGAATATCGTAGGGCGCTACTGCGAAGTAATAGCCGCTGAACCAGAAGCGCTGCGGCCCGCCCCCGGCCAGCCGCCATCGGTGCTGCGGTCCGAACCCGCCCGTGAAATGTCCGTGCTGCCAGGGCCGATCAAGGTGGTAGTGCGGATCGTCACGGCCACTGTTATGACCGATCCACTCGCCGTTGGGGTGCACGTGCGGTGCGTCCGGATGACCTTCCTGATCCCGGAAATGTCCGCGATCCTGAGCCGCGGGATGTTCGTCGCGCCCACGCTGCTCTTGCGGATGTTGCTCAGGAGCACGCTGCGGTTGCTCTTGCGGTCGATGCTCTTCCGGTCGCGCCGCCGGCGCGGGATGTGCCGGTGCCGGCTCTGGGCCGCGATCGGGGATGTGCATTCCAGCCCCCCCTTGCGGCGCTCCCTGGGGAGGTCCCTGATGCTCATCGTGCTGAGCCATGACCGGCAACGAAAACAGAATACAAACTGCGAGAAAGGCAAGAACGTTCTTCATTTTTTAACCCTCCACCCTTCGGATCAGCGAAGTGTTCTTGGTAGGGATGGCGTTTCTGCGGGTAACGGTTGGCAGCGATAAAGCTGGAGGCTACTTAGTCGATACTAACTGCCGGGTAATCGCGCAATAGAGATCGATCGCGTCGTTCAGTTGTTGCTTCTCGACGTATTCACCGTCGGTGTGCGCCACGTGAATCGAGCCCGGACCTATCAGCAGCGGTTCGCCCCAGTTGCCCAGAGCCGGGATGTCGGTGGTGAAAGCGGCCACCATCGTCGGGAGCTTCCCCACTTTGCGGAATCGCATGAAGGGAATTTCGAGGTAGAAGTCCACCTTGGCCAGATCCCCCACCGTTGCCGCGATCTGCCGCCGCAAATCTTCGGTCGGACCAATCAAGCGGTACAACAGATGCGCGCGCGCGAAGTCCGGAATCACGTTGGGTGCGCGCCCACCCTCAATCAACCCGATATTAAAAGTGCAGTCGCCGATATCTTTCAGCGCAGGCAGCTTCATAGCGCGCAGCTTCGTCAAAGCCACCAGCAATTTGTCGATGGCCGACTCGCCCAGTTCCGGATAAGCCGAATGCGCCATGCGTCCCGACGCGGTCAACTCGACCCGCAGCGTGCCTTTCGAAGCCAGCGCCAGCTTGTTCTCGGTCGGCTCGCCGTTGATCAAAAACCGCGAGCCCACCGGCTGTTCGTTCGCGCTCTTGGCCCCCGTGCTGTCGCGTTCTTCCCCCACCACAAAAAGCAGCCCGACGTGAATCCCTTCGCGCTGCAGGCGTTCCGCGGCTGCAATCTGGATTGCAATGATCCCTTTCGCATCGCAAGCCCCGCGTCCGTAAATGCTCGTCGCATCTTCGGATGACGGAATATAAGGCGGCACCGTATCCATGTGCGTGGAAAAAACCACCGCCGGCCGAGGCTCCTCGGGAGAGGTGGCCATCACATTGAAGCGATCATCCTCCACCGGCATGCGCCGCACGTCATACTTCAGCGCCGCCAGTTCCCGATGCAGCGTCTCGCCCACCGCGGCTTCATGCCCCGTGATCGACTCGATATCCACCAACTGCCGCGTAAAAGACACGACGTCCATGCAGAAGAGAATATCCTAGAAGAGAACGGCTGGCCGTCTGGCGCGGACACTCCTGTCCGCTGACCCGAGCCCGGTGGAGCGGCGGGCGTCCCCGCCCGCCCGGGCGCGCAGCGCCTGTGCCCCGCGTTCGTTGTACTCTAAGCAACGTGCCCGCCTCCTCCAGCGCCATCCGCTCTTTCTTCCTCAACGGACCCGCAGGTCCGTTGGAAGCTCTCCTCAACGCGGGCTCTCCCGATGCCAAGTACGGTGCGCTCGTCTGCCACCCCCATCCACTCTATGGCGGAACGCTGCACAACAAGGTCGTCTTTCATGCCATGAAGGCCCTCAACGCCCTCGGACTCCCCGTGCTGCGTTTCAATTTTCGCGGGGCCGGCCTCAGTCACGGCGAGCACGACCACGGCCGTGGCGAAATCGACGACGCCCGCAGCGCCCTCGACTGGCTTGACCAGGAATTTCATCTCCCCACGGTCTTCGCGGGATTCTCGTTCGGAGCCGCCACTGGGCTCCGGGCCGCCTGTCCCGATCCGCGAGTGCACGTCCTCATCGCCCTGGGCACGCCGATCTCGCCCATCGACGATCGCTCTTACGATTACGGATTTCTTTCCACCTGCACCAAGCCAAAACTGTTCGTGAGTGGCGCGCGCGACCAGTTCGCGTCCAAACCCAAATTGGAGGCTCTGGTCGCATCTCTGCCCGAGCCGAAAAAACTCGTCATCATCGAGGCCGCCGACCATTTTTTCGAGGGCCGATTGCGCGAGATGCGCGAAGCCGTCGAAGCCTGGACAAAGAGCACGCTGCAGCTGTAGTCGCAGCTGAAATCTGCCCCTGCGCTATACTCTTGCCGAATTCGGAACGCTGAAAACTCACGGCGGGACCAACACTTCCTAATGAACGGCACGTCGCTGATCGATCGCAGCAACGTTGTCCTCGGTGTTCTGCTTGCGCTGGGCCTGATCATCGGCGGCTGGGTGCTGGGCGCCGAGATCAAAGCCACGCGCCTGGGCGATCGCTACGTAACAGTCAAAGGCCTCGTCGAACGCAAGGTGAAGTCCGACCTCGCCATTTGGCCGCTCACCTACAAGGAAGCTGGCGACGAACTCACTGCACTCTACTCGAAAACCGAAGCAGACAAAAAAACGGTTCTGCAGTTTCTCGATGAGCAGGGCATTCAGTCTTCCGAGATCGAACTCGGCATCATCCGTGTCGTCGATACGCAAGCGAATGAGTACGGCGGAGGCGTGCGCGCCCCACATCGCTACATCGTCGAGCAGCAGATTACCGTGCATACCTCGCGCGTCGACCAGGTTGCCGCCGCCGCGCAAAAGACTCTGGTCTTGCTGCAGAAGGGAATCGTGCTGGGCGGAAATCCCGGACAAGGCCTGGCCTACAAATTCACCGGTCTGAACGCCATCAAGCCCGACATGATTACAGAAGCCACGCGCAACGCCCGCGCCGCCGCCGCCCGCTTCGCTGCTGATTCCGGCAGCCAGGTCGGTGCCATCCGCACTGCCAATCAAGGCGTCTTCTCCATCCTGCCTGCCGATCAAGCCGGGGACGGAGGAGAAGGCGGATTCGGTGCCGACGCCAGCCTGATGAAAACCGTCCGGGTCGTGACCTCCGTCGAATACTACCTGGAGAAATAGTCGACTTCTCACCCTAAGTCAGGAGAGCTCGGAAATCGATTTCACCACAGAGTCACAGAGACAGATCCGAGCCTCAAAAATCTGCAACCACTCAAAAACCTGTCATCTTGAGCGAAGTGAGGCGACCGCCGAACGTAGTCGAAAGACCCCGCTGCCACGTGCGATCACGCGAGCCTCTCGAAATTCTTCATCCGAGGGTTGCCCTCGGCATACCGGTCCATGCCAGAGTCATCAAAGCAGTCCTCCCAAGCCTGTCTCTACGCTTCTGTAGTGCATCAATCCATCCTCAGAATGGTATTTTGATATCAGAATGCTCCTCCCGACCATGCGCGACGCAGCCCGTGAAATCTTCCAGCATGCTCTCAGCGAATCCTCGATCGCGAAGGCCTTTTCCCGCCACGTGAGTTGCGAGCGCGGAATCTTGCGCGTGCGTGAAGACCTCTACGACTTGAACGCTTACACTCGCGTGTTCGTCGTCTCGATCGGCAAAGCCGGGCACACCATGGTCGAAGCGCTAGAAGGCCAGGTCGGCAGCCGGTTCGAAGGCATCGTCGCCAGTTCGGTCGATCCCGGCTCGCAGGTGCATGGCTTCCGCTATTTCCGCGGCGGCCATCCCACGCCGAATGCGGATTCGGTCCGCGCCGCCGAGGCGATTCTGAAATCGCTCAACGCCCAAACAGCGTCGTCCCTGGTGATTTTCATGCTGAGTGGCGGTGGCTCGGCGATCGCCGAGAAGCCCATCGACGACGAAATTTCTCTCGATGACCTGATGGCCACCTATCGCGCGCTGGTTTTGTCGGGAGCGCCCATCGCCGAGATCAACGCGATCCGCAAGCATCTTTCCGCCGTCAAAGGCGGGCGCCTGGCGCAGGCCGCCTATCCCGCCCAGCAAGTCTCGTTGATGGTTTCCGACGTCCCCGACACCACCCCCGATGCGCTTGCCTCCGGCCCTACCATGCCCGACTCCACCAGCATTGCTGACTGCTATGCCATTCTCGGCAGGTATGCGCTGCTCGAACAGTTTCCCGCCTCGGTGCGCGAGTTGTTCCAGCGCCACGCCCTGGAAGAAACACCGAAGTCCGATGACCCGGCTTTCGTGCGAGCCCGCTGGTGGCCCGTGCTTTCCAATAAAAGCGCCGTCGACGAAGCCGGAGTGGCTGCCACGCAGCAGGGTTTCGCCGTCGATGTCGACAACAGTTGCGATGATTGGGACTACGAGCGCGCCGCCGATTACTTGTTGGGGCGGCTAAGAAAACTGCGCAAAAGCGTCACCCGTGTCTGTCTGATATCGGGCGGTGAAGTCACGGTGAAGGTGACCAACGGCGGCACGGGAGGCCGCAATCAACAATTCGCGCTGGCCTGCGCCCAGAAAATTGCCGGAGAGAACATCACGGTGCTGAGTGCCGGGACCGATGGCATCGACGGCAACAGTCCCGCGGCTGGCGCGGTGGTGGATGGAACTACGGTAGAAAGAGCGAAAGCCACGGGCTTTGACTGCGTGACCGCTCTTCGGAGTTTCAATGCCTATCCGCTGTTTGACGCGTTAGGCGACGCCATCATGACCGGTCCAACCGGCACCAACGTACGCGATGTCCGAACCCTGCTGGCGTACTAGCGTGTCGCCCGACTGTGGCTGCTGCCCAGCATTATTTATGGAGCGACGGGCATCCCCGTCGGGCGCGAAGCGCCTGCTACACGTATCAAGACTCGAAAATTAAGGGCTTAAAAAATAGTTCCGTGAAGGGCGGGCGGGGACGCCCGCCACTCCGCCGGATATCTAAGCAATGGCTTCCTCTGTGACTCTCTGTGTCCTCTGTGGTGAAGGGTTATGCGGTTTTCTTCTGCGGCATATGCGCCGCCATTTCCTTTTGCGCTCTCTCCATCTCTTCCGGAGAAACATCGCGCAAGTGCGTAGCCAGCGCCCACTTAAAGCCGTAGGGATCGACAATGTGTCCATAGCGGTCGCCCCAGAATTGATCCATCAGCGGCATCTTCACCACCGAGCCGGCTGCAACCGCCTGGGCGAACAGCTTGTCGACATCGTCGACGTACACGTGGATCGCGAATCCCGAGACCTCGCCGCGCGGCGCCAGCGCTCCACCCATCTCGGGAAATTCGTCGTTCAACATCAGGATGGAGTCGCCGATCTTCAGCGAAGCATGCAGCACCTTGCCGTTCGGCATCTGGCTGACATGCAAGGCCTGCGCATTCAGGGCTTTCTTGTAGAACTCAATGGCGCCTGCCGCATCGCGGACTGTGATGTGAGGAGTAAGCGTGTGGAAGCCTTCGGGAATGGGTTTTACGTTAGCCATAGAACCTCCATGAGGGAAAATTTCGAGGTGACTGGTCCGAAGCGGGAACCGACTCGAGCAGTCTACGCCCGTACGAAAAGGGTGTTCAAGTCGGGAGAAAGCACTCGCTGTAAGCGGCGAGCCACCAGCCATGAGCCACAAGCCACCAGCTGCAGAAGAAAAGTTAGACCGAAATTAGGAATGGAAAAACGAAGAATGGCGGTGCAGTCTTTCCCTGAGACCTGCTCTAAAAAAACTTCGTCAGTCCTTCTTCCAGCACGACCACCCGGTCCTTCACACCCGCTTTCCGGGCTTCGGAGTCCAGAAGCTGCAAGGGTTCGTCGACGGGTTCGTGAGAAAGCCGGAACGATCCGTAGTGCATGGGCACCATCCAGCGCGCGTTCAGGTCGAGGAAGGCGCGCGTCGCATCTTCCGGGTTGGTGTGCACGGTGCGGAATTGTTCAGGGTTGTACGCGCCGATGGGCAGCAATGCCACTTCCGGCGACAGCCGCTGTCCAATTTCGCGGAAGCCGGAAAAATACGCGGTATCCCCAGCGTGATAGACCGAATGCTTTTCAGATTGCAGCACGTAGCCGCCGTACCCGCGATGTGAATCTTTGAGAATGCGCGCGCCCCAGTGTCTCGAGGGCACGTGGGTCACGGTCAATCCGCCATGACGATAGTGGTTCCACCAATCCAGTTCGATGATCTCGTCAAAGCCCAGGTCGGACACCAGGTCAAACACGTGGTGCGGAATCACCAGCGTCGGCGCCTTTCCGGTGATTCTGCGCGTATGGTTGACGATGGCGCGCAGCGAAGGCCGGTGCAGGTGATCGAAATGCGCGTGCGTGACCAATACCAGGTCGATCGCGGGGAGATCCTCAATGCGCAATCCGGGTTTCCGAACCCGCTTCAGCAGGAACAGCCAGCGCGCGAAGTTCGGATCGATGAGCACGCTCTGCCCGCCCATTTGTAAGAAAAACGCCGCATGTCCGATAAAGGTCACACCGAGGCCACCATTGCTGACGAGCCTGGGTTTGTAGGTGCTCCCGGCGCGGGGAGTGACCGCGGAGTGGCGGACCAGGCGTCCGAATTGCTGTGCCCGCTTGCGCAAGGCAGGATTTCGAAGAGTCGCTTTAATCATCGAGCCAGTTAGATCCGAGAATCCGCCCCTGATTCCGACTACTTGTTAGATGTCCTGCCGGCGCGAACGACCCTCTTTTCGCAGCGCGTCCGGCAGAGACTCGTAATTTAGAAGACAGTAAACCTATTTTACGGCAAGTCCATCGCAGATTGCTTGACCGTCGTTACGATCGTCATTTCTAATTCGGATACTTGTACACGGCCACAGACGGGCTTTTCCCGTCTTGTTTTTCCGTCTGCCCCGGCCCTCGCGTCGGGACCACAACCGAAACTCGGAGACCTCGATGCGCGTTGCTTTTTTGGGCTTAGGGATCATGGGACGGCCGATGGCGGCGAACCTGGCGAAAGCGGGCCACGAAGTTTCCGTCTGGAACCGCACGCCCGGAAAAACCGTTGAGGGCGCACGCACCGCGGAATCGCCCGCTGACGCCGCCAATGGCGCCGAAGTGGTGTGGATCTGCGTCTCCGATACAAAAGCCGTCGAGGCCGTGTTGTTCGGCTCGCAGGGAGTCGAATCTTCCATCGGCGCGGGAGCCACAGTCGTCGACTCGAGCACGATTTCGCCTTCCGCTGAACATCAGTTCGCCGAGCGGCTGCGCGCCAAAGGCGTCGACTACGTGGATGCGCCCGTGACTGGATCGAAGGTCGCCGCTGAGAGTGGCAGCCTCATTTTTATGGTCGGCGGCGACGAAGCGGTGCTGGCCAGGATTGACCCTCTCTTTAAGACGATGGGCAAGCAGGTCTTTCGTATGGGCGAGACCAGCAAGGGCCAGGCCGCCAAGCTCGTGATGAATCTGCAGATCGCGCTGATCTACGAAGGATTCGCCGAGGCGCTCACGCTGGCCACCAAGCTGGGCGTGAACGTGGACGCGCTGCTCCCGCTCATTCAAGCCTCGATGGTGAAGTCGGGAGTCGTGGAATACAAGGCGCCCTTTGTCCTAAAGCGTGACTTCACGCCCAACTTTCCCTTACGCCTGATGCTGAAAGACATTCATCTCGCGCTGGCGGCCGCCAAGGAAGCCCGCGTGAAGTTGCCCGCGCTCGAAACCGTCGAGGAAGTCTACGAAATGGCCGCTGAAGACGGACACGAAGACCTGGACTACGCCGCCACGCTCACCCTGCTCGAGAAGTGGGCAGGCATCGAAGTCAAAGGCGCCGCCTGAACGTACGTCGATCCATGCGTACCCCATTCTGCAGACGTGACCCGAGCGACGCTCCCAGGCCCAGTGGTCAAGTCATCACAACCCAGTCGGTGGAGCGACGGGCGCCCCCCCGTCGGTTGCCTTTGTATTAGCCAAAAGTTAACGAATGCTTCGCCAGTCGTTTGTCGGCTCGATCCAGCACTTGGGTGAACCAAGAAAAGCCCCCACGACCTGCAACTGCGCGCCTATGGGGCTCTAAACGCAATTGCGAGGCATTTTAGAAGCGGCCTGGACCCGGTTCCGCCGTCGTGGGCGCTGGTTTTTAGAATCACCTCTTATAACTACAAGATTTCATTGGATCGGAGGCTTGAATGGCCACCCGTTTAGAATGCTGCCTCCGAAATCGCTGGCAAAATTCTCCCATAGGTCCAATCGAATGAGCGTTCTTCTGCAGCTTCTGGTGGGCGCAGTGGTGGGCATCCTGGTCGGCATCACCGGGACGGGCGGCGCGTTTGTCATCCCCGCGCTGATGTATGTGTTTCGCATGGAGCAGTTGCGCGCGCAAGGCACGGCGTTGATGATCTCGTCTCTTCCGATTTGGTTTATCGCGTTCATCCCGTACGCGCGCGCGCGCCACTTCGATCTGCAACTCGGATTGCTGATTGCACTGGGAATCTGTGTCGGCAGCTATTTTGGCGCGAGCTGGGCACAACATCTGCCGTTGCCTGTGTTGCGCAGAATTCTCGGGAGCGTACTGGTACTGATCGGCGCCCGATTTCTGTATCAGGGATAGCGCGCCATTAGGAAAGAAGCTTTTTTCGTTCGAGAACCCCCCATCCTTTCGTCGCCCGCTGTTGTGGACGGCGCGATCTAGTTTTTTTGGCGGCAGCACGGAAGGAAATTTGTACGCGATCCACCAGAGGCCGGGATTGAGGCGCTATCACAAATGTTATCGATGGAGCGACGGGCGTCCCCGCCCGTCGACCGCGCGCGGGACGCCTACACCTCCCATCGACGAAGCCGCCGTCCCCTGAAGGGGACTCTGGTCGTTTTTCTGGCGGCATCTCCCCGCACTGACGTGCGGGGCTAATTTCTGGTGTCGCTGCGCGGCTGGGATACGAATGCGGTTGTGTTCATAGGATCAGTTCGCTTGAAATCGAGGTGACGGTCCATCGCGAATCGCAATGGCCCGTTCGGTGATTGCGCATTACCCTCGTAACGTCCCAAGTGATTGCTATTACACAAGTATTACAGAGGCCTATCACCTTCCCTTGATACCTTAACCGTGCACCTTCCAAACGGGGAACTATCAATGGAATTGGAAACCATCGCGCGCGAACACGCCGGCGACGATCAGATCAACTGGGTCACAGCCATCTTCATGGGGCTATTTCACGTAGGCGCTATTGCGGCGCTGTTCTTTTTTACGTGGCAAGCATTCTTTGTCGCTTGCTTTCTGTGGTGGGTGTCGGGCTCGCTCGGCATCGGGATGAGCTACCACCGCCTGCTCACGCACCGTGGCTACAAGACGCCCAGGTGGGTCGAGTATTTCCTGACCGTCTGCGCAACCCTGGCCCTCGAGGGTGGACCGATCTTCTGGGTCGCCACGCATCGCATTCATCACAAGTTCTCCGACCAGGAAGGCGATCCGCATTCTCCGATCGACGGCACCTGGTGGGCGCACATGGGCTGGATTCTCATGGGCAAGTCCATGCACCATGACACGACCACGCTGGCGCGCTACGTTCCCGACCTCGCCAAAGATAAGTTCCATGTTTGGATCACCAAATATCACTACGTTCCCATGATCGTGCTGGGCGTGATCCTGTTCGCGATCGGTGGTTGGCCCTTCCTGCTGTGGGGCATCTTCATGCGCACGGTGGTTGGCCTGCACGCGACGTGGATGGTGAATTCCATCACGCACATGTGGGGCTCGCGCCGGTTTAGCACACGCGATCTTTCCACCAACAATTTCCTGGTGGCCATCCTCACCTTCGGCGAAGGTTGGCACAATAACCACCACGCGCATCCGACGTCGGCACGGCACGGCTTGACCTGGTACGAAGTGGATCTGAACTGGTACGGGATTTGGGCGTTGAAAAAGCTTGGCCTGGCCTGGAACGTTCAGAAAGTGAACTTAACCGAGATCAAGCAAGGGCTGGTGGCCGCGCCGAATGGGCAGCTGGCGGCACCGCAGTTCACGGATTAGTGATCTCGGGAGTTTCTGAAGGCGGCCTCCATCGAGGCCGCCTTTTTTATTGTCGATGAAGCGACGGGTGTCCCGCGCCCGTCGCCTGCGGGCGGGACGCCCGCAACCCCACCGACATGAGTGGCGTCCCCTGAAGGGGACTCAGTCATTTTTCTCGATCGTTCCCCACGCTGACGTGCGGGGCTAATCTCTGGCGTCGCTGCGCGACTGGGGTGACCTCTTGGATGAACAGGTATTGAGGCGGCAAGCCGATATGGATACAATCGCGACCTTGTATTCGTCGGGTTCATTCGCCGAGCTGTACTCTGGTCGGACTGATGAAGAACTGCGAACTCTAGCCGGGCAAATGTCCTCTCTGACTCCGGAAGCTGGAGCCGCTTTACAGGACGAGTTGCGGCGCCGCAGTCTTCAGTCGATTGAACGCAGTGCGGTCGGGGAGGCGACCGTTGACGGTCCCGGCGCACGATTCCACGCTGAGCGCATTCTGTCGTTCTCGAGATTTCCTCGCTCAAGTTGGTCATGGATCCATCTCGTCCTGATCGGGATATGTCTCCCTCTCCTTGTCCAGTATTTTCTCTTCAACCTTTGGCCGGTGCTCCGGGCGATCCCCTTCTTTTATCGTTCGAACATGCTGGCGATTCCATTCTTTCCCGTCCAATCACTCATTGGTCTGGCCGTTGGCGTCGCGGCAGCACGGTCTCGCAATGTCTTTTGGGAGAATAAGGTGGCTGAGAGGGTGTGGGTGCTCCCCGCCGTATGGATGCTTTTTCTACTAATGAGCTATAAACCCCAGTCCTTGATCGATGAAGATCGATGGCGACATTTCTTCTGGCCGGACTTACACGGAGTACCTTTGTTTCAGAAACTAACCAGCCTTCCGTTGCTTGTGTCCGCAAGCTACGCTGTGGGCCATTTGGCTGGCCGCAAGCTCTTCCCTCAAAAGACGCAATAGCAGGGTAGAATTTTGTGCACGAGACGTTCTATGCGCATCACCTCTCGCCGTCGAACGATCGCTTTCTTCCTGACGCTGGGCGTTGGGCTGGCGGCGCTGGCTCTGGCGGTCGGTAGCGGCTGGATCATTCTCAACTGGCAGGAAGGCGTCAAAGTCTTCCTGGGCTTTATCTTCTTCTGCGCGATTGCGGCGGGCATCATCCTGAACACGATCTTCCTGGTGCGCGAGGTCCGGCGTAATGAGCAGCATGACAGCTTCATCAATGCGGTTACGCATGAATTGAAAACACCGATTGCGTCCATCCGGCTTTATCTTGAAACTCTGCAGAGCCGGGCGGTCGACGATCAGCGCCGCCAGGAGTTTTATGGGCTTATGCTCAGCGACACGGATCGCCTGCTCGGCACCGTGGAGCAAGTTCTCAAGGCCGGGCAAGCCGGGCAGAGGGGTGCGAAACATCAGCGGGTCAATGTGGAGTTCGACGGGTTGGTGCGGGAGTGCATGGAACTGGTGCGTACGCGGCACCACCTGCAGGCAGACTCGCTGCACTACGAGGCATCGACGCAAAACGGCAACGGATTCAGAGTATTCGGAGACGTGGACGAACTACGCACCGCCGTATCAAACCTGCTCGATAACGCTGTGAAATATTCCGGGGCCAACGTGGACGTCGCCGTTCGGGTGCAGACCGACGCGAAGAATGTCGTGTTGCGAGTCCGGGACAGCGGCGTTGGCATTGCGCAGGAAGAGTTGAAGCGCATCTTCAAGCGCTTCTACCGTGTCACCAATCGTTCGCTGGCGCAGGTAAAGGGAACCGGCTTGGGACTGTTCATCGTGCGTTCCATCGTGCGCAAACATGGCGGGAAGGTTTTCGCCGAGAGCGCGGGAGAAGGCCACGGGACCACCGTCACCGTGGAATTGCCGCGGAGCTCGACCTAGATGGAGACCGCATGAGCCGAGTGCTGGTGGTCGAAGACGAAGCGCATCTGGCCAAGGGCCTCTCCTACAACCTCGAGGCCGAGGGCCATTCCGTCGAAGTGGTGGGCGACGGGGAAGCGGCACTCGACCGTCTGCTCGAGAAGCAAGAGAATTTTGATGCAGTGGTGCTCGACGTGATGCTGCCCGGCAAAGACGGCTTCGAAGTCGCCACCGAACTGCGTGCCCAACGAAATTTTGTTCCCGTGCTGATGCTGACGGCGCGCGGGCGTCCGGAAGATGTGCTGAAGGGATTCGCTTCGGGCGCGGATGATTACCTGGCCAAGCCCTTCGAACTTGCGATCTTGTTGGCGCGCTTGAAGGGGTTGCTGCGCCGCAGCCAGTGGTTGCGAGGCAAGGATGGGAAAGAGAGTGCGGCGACCATTGGGAACTTGGTGGACGCCACGAGGCCCGCCGATACTTTTTCTTTCCGCGGCAAGACCATCGATTTCAGCACGCTCGAATTGAGCACAGCGCAAGGAAGGATTCAGTTGACGCTGATGGAAGCGGACCTGTTGCGGCATCTCATTCGGAGCGAAGGCCGGATCGTTTCGCGGAAATCGATTCTCGAGGAAGTCTGGGGCTTGAAGGAAGACACGGACACGCGCGCGATCGACAATTTCGTGGTTCGATTGCGCCGTTACATCGAGGAAGATCCGGCGCGGCCGCGGCACCTGCTCACCGTGCGGGGCGTTGGATACCGCTTTCTCGCGGAACCGGAGCCGCCTGAGTAGAACCGAACCAGATGCACGCGCTTACCCTCTAAAAGCAAAATCTTGCGTCCTGCTCGGGGGTATCGTTCTAGTACTGAGGGCGTGAATTACCAAAGGCTCAGAACCCGGGTTTTTTCCTGCTAACTTATTGCTGCGAATGCAATTTAGTGGCGACCTCGTACCTTTGAGTTCAGCGTAAATTTCCATTGCCCTTCCCAGCGTAAGTCTCTTAGTATCGGAGAGATGGAGAGACACAAGCGGATCCGGTGCAAACGGCAAGCTTCGTGCATCCAACTAAAGGAAATACCGGGGTCCAGCAAGGGGTCCGATGTCCGCTAAGGCCAGTAACGTACTGCGAATCTTATTGTTAGCTATCGCGACGATGGCGATGGCTCATTTTGCCCTCGCCGCCAACGTCAATACCCGGTCACTTACTGGCAAGTCCAAGTCACATAAAGTGGCAGAAAGTGCAAAAGCGGGCCGGCGCATGAGCCGTCTCGCCCGCAAGCGTGCGGTTACTCCCGCGAGCAAACGCACAGCGGTTCGCCGCCGTCGTCATCGCTATTACGAGCGTTTCTACACGAGTTCGTACGCGGAAGACATCGCGGAAGGTGACGTGACCACGGGCGAAGACCCGGTGGTTCGTCAGGCTGCTCTGGATGCTTTGGGCAACATGAACGGGACGGTGGTTGCGATTGAGCCGACCAGCGGACGCATTCTCGCCATGGTGAATCAGAAGTTGGCCCTGTCGAGCGGCGCGCAGCCTTGTTCCACCATTAAAGTTGCGGTCGCGCTGGCAGCACTCAGCGAAGGGCTCATCGACAAAGACACGCCGGTCACCCTGGGCCGCCGCAGCCGGATGACTCTTACCACCGCGCTCGCGCGTTCCAACAACGCGTACTTTGAAGCGCTCGGACGCAAACTTGGTTTTGAGAAGGTTCGGTATTACGCGAACGAGTATGGCCTGGGCGAATTAGCCGGTTACAACATCGACGGCGAACATCTCGGGACGTATCCGGAAGCAGAAATCTCGTCCAAGCTGGGCGGCGTCGGGAAGATGTGCTCGTTCGGCGAAGGCGTTTCCATGACCCCGCTGCAATTGGGCGCGATGGTTTCTGCGATCGCCAATGGCGGAACGCTTTACTACGTGCAGCATCCGACGACGGCGGAAGAGATCGCCAATTTTCAACCGCGGGTGAAACGGCACCTGGATATCGCTCCCATCATTCCGGAAATTTCTGACGGCATGGCGGGCGCGGTGCAGTATGGTACGGCGCGCAGCGTGCGCTACAACTTCTCGGAAGAACAAATACTCGGCAAGACGGGAACCTGTTCCCGCTCAGGCACTCGTTACGGCTGGTTCGCTTCCTATGCGAATACGGATATCGGGCGCATTGTGACCGTGGTGTTCCTGCAAGGCGGACGGCCAACGTTCGGTCCAAAAGCAGCCGAGATTGCCGGACGCATGTATCGAAATCTTTACGATCACAACTTCTTTGCCGCGCAGCCTACGCCCACGGATACGGCAGGCGTGCAGTCCGTGCCCGCGTCGCAGTAGTCCTTAGCCTCGTCACACGCCGTGTCCCGCCTGCCTTTCGCGATTACGGACATTTGTCTCCATCCTGACAACAATATTGCGGAAACGGGACAATTCCGTGACACAACGCACGAACTACGAGGCCTACCGTTGCTCCACTGCCCAGGAGGTGACGCGGCCGCATCACGCGCCATTTCAAAAAACGTCCCAAAAGTTCAGTGGAGAGACATTATGCGGATCTCAGCCGATCGCCGACTTATGTTTGCCGCCACCCTTTTCGCGCTGCTGCTGCCCAGCCTAAGTAGCGCTCAGAAATATCATCGCACCGACATCACAACCGACTCATCCAGCGTTTCGGGCGCTCCGAACGTCGACCCGCAACTCGTAAACCCCTGGGGAATGTCGCGGGGAAGCGGGGGACCTTGGTGGATTTCCGACAACGGCATGGGCCTGACTACGGTATATGACGGAGCCGGAGCTCCGTTCGTACCGAACGGCGCTAGTTCGCCGCTCGTCGTCAAAATCGCAACGCCCGATGGCACCGGCACGGCCGCGCCGACGGGAACTGTCTTCAATGCGACCTCGGGCTTTCCAGTGGCACCGGGGGTGAAAGCAGTGTTCCTGTTCGTGACGGAAGATGGCACGATCTCGGGCTGGAATCCAGCTGTGAATTTTGCCAGCAGCGTCATCATCAAGAACAATGCCGGGAAAGCTGTCTACAAGGGTTGTGCGATCTCCACGCCCAGCTTCGGAGCGCGGTTTTATGCGACCAACTTCCAATCCGGCAAAGTGGAAACCTACAACGCGAACTTCGTCCGCATCGAACCCAACAAGCAGGACGCCTTCCGCATCCCCGGCATCCCGAAGAACTACGCGCCCTTCAACATTCAGAATGTCGGCGGGAACCTGGTCGTGACGTTTGCACGCCGGGCCCCCGGCAGCCTCGATGAAGACCACGGCGCGGGCCTGGGGTACGTGGGAGTCTTCAGCCCGACCGGCAATTTCCTGATGGAACTGCAGCATGGTCCCTGGTTCAACGCGCCCTGGGGCATCGCGCAGGCGCCCGGAGACTTCGGGAAGTTCACGCATAGGCTGTTGATTGGAAACTTCGGGGACGGAGCCATTCACGCCTTCAACCTGGCAACCGGGAAGCATGAGGGGGCGATGGTCGACGACACCAGCGGCCAGACGCTGAGCATCTCGGGGTTGTGGGGCTTGAGTTTTGGTGGCGATTCTACGAATGACGGAATGGCGACCACTCTCTACTTCACGGCAGGCCCGAATGACGAAGGCGACGGTGTGCTGGGGACTTTGACAGCAGTAGCTCCTGACCAGCCGGGCAACAGCCAATAGAATTTTGCCTGCCTACAAAACAAATCCCCTTCCGAGGGAAGGGGATTGTTTTTTGCGGGGCCCGAAAAACGTTAAGCAGACTTCTTGTCCCGTTCAATATCACCTTGCTGGCCCTGACCCGGTTTGCGGTCTTTCTGCGGATCATTCTGGCCGGAGCGCTGCTGACCGCTCTTTTCGTTGTCCCGGTCGCGCTGCGACGGGTCCTGCGGGTTGGACTGTTGTCCAGGCTTTTCGGTATTCATAGATTCCCTTTCAGTCATTTGATTTGTCTGGGCCCCCACGCGTTTGGCGTGAGGTTCAGAAATTGGCGGTCTGTGAGGGCGCCGTTCACGATCAAAGCGGGTTAGCTTTTCAGGAACAGCTTCCTCAAGGGACCTACGTCACCATAGGCGCGGTGGGAATGGAGTGGCCATCGGGAGTATCGGGTAGAAGTGAATCGCGCGAGCCGCAGGCAGAAAAGATTCCGCCCGATTCGTCTTCTTGATAAGCTCACCCAGGCTTTGTGTTTTCGCTGAGGGACTTGCGGCTGACGCCCGACTTGAGCTTGGGGATGTCGCGGCCGGGCATCATTCTGGTCGGGGTTTATTGTGTTGGTTGCGATGCAGGAACTGTCTCGAGGAAAGGGCCAATACTTCCATGCTGCGTGCCATCGTCGCGGTTCTGCTGATTCTATGGCTGCTTGGCTTCGTCCTGCACATCGCCGGATCGGTCATCC
>Ga0307469_10000180_pt1 | contig 24877 bp, 18 predicted proteins | sample atmos_gasesAM2C__FD_203084 | JGI IMG/M metagenome (GOLD analysis project Ga0307469, IMG submission 203084) | Hardwood forest soil microbial communities from Morgan-Monroe State Forest, Indiana, United States - atmos_gasesAM2C_515 | ecosystem: Environmental > Terrestrial > Soil > Temperate... | reverse complement strand
CATCTTCCTGAACGACATCACGGTCTCGCGGCGTCACGCCGAGCTCCACCGGAGCGGGACGCGCTACACGGTGCAGGACCTGGGCTCCCTCAACGGCACCTACGTGAACCGCGCACGCGTTGATCAGAGCAAGCTCGCGTCGGGGGACGAGCTGCAGATCGGCAAGTTCAGGTTGTTGTTCCTATCAAAGGATTAGCGGTGACGTTAGAGGCGGGGCGGCCGTACTTCTCGATTGGTGAGGTCTTGAACGTCCTCAAAGACTCCTTCCCGGACGTCACCGTGTCCAAGATCCGATTCCTCGAGAGCGAGGGGCTCATCCAGCCCGAGCGCACGCAGTCGGGTTACCGGAAATTCACCGAGTCCGACATCGAGCGGCTGCGCTTCATCCTTCGCCTGCAGCGGGAGCACTTCCTGCCGCTGAAGGTGATCCGCGAGCGGCTCGACGAGGTCGACGCCGCCGGGAGCGGAGCAGGGCAGACGCGCCTCGCCCTCGACCAGATCGAAGCGGCCGCGTCCGAACCGAAGACCGTCGTGGACATGTCCGGCGGCGGGGTGTCGATGTCGGGCCTCGAGCTCTCGAACGCGAGCGGACTGACCGACGACCAGATCCAGGAGCTAACGCTCCACCGGCTGCTGCATCCGACCGAGATACGCGAGCAGCGCGACGGGACGGACCAGGGGACGCCGATCCTTCGCTACGACGAGAACGACCTCGAGGTCGCGAAGCTCTGCCGCGCGATGCTCGATCTCGGGCTCGAGCCACGACACCTCAAGGTGTTTCGCAACGCCGCCGACAGATGGGCCGACCTCGCGGAGCAAGTGGGGCTGCCTCTCTCCCGCCAGCGCCACCCTGAAGCGCGCCGGGCAGCGCAAGAGAAGACGCGCGAGGTCGTCCGCATCGGCAGCAAACTCGTGCGCGCGCTGCTGCGCGAAGCCGTCGGTCCGCTCGGCTAAAGCCGCGTCCCACGCCGCGGGTAGGGTATACGCTCGGTGCAATCGACTATCCGTTAAGGGTGGTGGTGAGGACGTGATCGAGCTCCAGTTGGTCGGCGTCCGCGTCGAGCTGCCGACCAACCAACCGATCGTTCTGCTCAAGGAACGTGAAGGGGAGCGGTACCTTCCGATCTGGATCGGCCCCGTCGAAGCGACGGCGATCGCGCTCGGCATGCAAGGGATCGAGACGCAGCGCCCGATGACGCACGACCTCATGCGCGATCTGCTGCAAGGGCTGTCGGTCGCCGTCGATCGCATCGTGATCACCGAGCTCCGCGACGGAACGTTCTACGCCGAGATCCAGATGCACAGCAACGGCGGCGAGACAGTGGCGATCTCGAGCCGGCCGTCCGATGCCCTGGCGCTCGCGGTACGCATGGGGCTCAACATCTTCGCGAACGAAGACGTGCTCGAGGAGGCGTCGATCGCCGTGAAGGACGAGGACGAACCCGACGCGGAGCAGGAAGTGGAGAAGTTCCGCGCGTTCCTCGAAGAAGTCAGCCCCGAAGACTTCAAATAGCCCCGTCCGGCTCTCTCTGCAGCGCCCTCGCGTACCCTCTGCGCGCTCCAAGCTACCCCTGGGGGGTAGCGTCTTACCCAACAGGTACCCCCGTCGAGCTCGCACCTACCCCCGAGGGGTTCGTTGACTCGGAAGCGCGGAACCGCGATAGTCATAGGTCCGGGAATCCTCCGGATGTAGTTCGGGCCATCGCAGTGAGAGAAGGGGAAGACGGACATGGACGAAGGTTTCCGCGGCCCGCAGGCCTGTGCGATCGTTGGGATCACCTACCGGCAGCTCGACTACTGGGCCCGTACCGGCCTCGTACGTCCGGAGCTCCGGGACGCCAACGGCTCGGGGACGCAGCGGCTGTATTCCTTCACGGACCTCGTCCATCTCCGCGTCATCAAGAACCTGCTCGACACGGGCGTCGCGCTCCCGAAGATCCGCCGCGCGATCCGCTACATCGCCGATGAGCTCCGGACGCCGCTCGAGAACGTGACCCTCATGTCCGACGGCAAGTCGATCTTCGCGGCCACGTCGGACAGCGAGATCGTCGACCTGCTGCGCAAGGGCCAGGGGGTCTTCGGGATCGCCCTCGGCCGCGTGTACCAGGAGCTCAAAGGCGCCGTCGGACGCATCGCCGAGGTCGCCGAGCCGGTCCTGGCGCCGACCAGCCACGCCAGCAGCCTCTAAGACAGGGGAGCCGGCTCCACGCACCACGTAGAGACCCCATACATCCTGTGTCCGGTCTGGTTAACAGAACGGGGATTATAGGCGCTAGGCCTCAGGAGACTCCGTGCCCTCCACGGAGGCGTCCGGGCGCCGGATCGTGGGCGGGTTCGTAGCCGTCGCGAACTATTCCTGTCCCCGCTGCGTAACTAGTCGTAGGGATAGGTCGTTTCCTGAGGTAGGAAATGAAGTACGCCGTCGCTACCTTTTCGTAGGTTGTTTGCGGATAGGCGGAAAGGTAGAGTCGCGCGGAGGCGTGGGAGCGCCTGCAGTCGGGGTATATGTGCGCACAAGCGCACCTCGTGGGTCAGCAGGCATGACAGGAGGAACGTCAATGGGTATGAAACGACGGTGGCGTTTTGTTGCACCGTTTGGGGCGGCGGTGCTCGTTGCCGCTTCTCTGCTGAATTTCGCTCCCATCGCGGGCGCGCAAAGCGCAGGACAGCCGGTCGAAGGGCTGAAGGGCTTCGCAACTGGTCAGGACGTCCACGCAACGGCATTGGACGGAAACCCACAAACGGGGATGCGTCCCATCAACGCCGACGAGGCGTGGTCGGGGGCGGCCGTCGACGCCGGGGCTTCCGGTCTCTCCGGCGCGAAGTTCGACGAGGAGGACCGCATCTTCCAGCCGTCCAAGGCCGGGAAGCTCACCTACGCCCGCGGCTCGGGCTTGGAGGTGGGTCTCGGAACCAATCCGACGGACCCGAACACGATCATCGTCGATGCACTCGCCGAGGCCGCGGCTCCGCCGCCCTCGAAGCAGGACAAGGACCTCCTCGGACCAACGACGATCCCTGGGCTCGCGTACGCCTCCGCGCTTCGCGGAACGGCGATCGCGAACGGCAACGAGAGCGGTCTCGTCCCGGACGTCTGTGTCGTCGGTGACGACCTCTCGCGCGGCCTCGGCCTCGCCGCGGACGCTCAGCTGATCGACACCGGAACCGGCAGCGGCCCAGGCGGCACGCTGAACACCCCACTCGTCGCAACCGACGCGCCGCAGCCGCCGAACACGGAGGCTGTCGCGCAGACCATCTCGCATGAGTTCCTGGTGCCGAACGGCACGCCGAACGGCTTCGGTCTCGCTTCGGAGGTTCGCGAGGAGATCGCGCCGGTGAGCATCCTTGCCAACGAGGCCTCGGGAGCGAAGACGCTCACGATCGAAGTCGCCGGCGAGTGGGTGCTCCGTGCGGTGGCCGGCGGCGAGCCGGGCACGGCTTCGATCCACTACGGCAAGGGCACGGTCAGTCCGCAGACGGCCATCGTCAGCGTGAACGGCAACCCGGTCATCACGGCGCAACAGCTCCTCAACTCGAACAAGGGTCTGAACGTGCCGATCGACCCGCTCATCAACATCTCCGTCGGTGAGGCACCGCGCGCGATCGCGAAGCCGGGCACGCTGCCGGTCTTCGGATCGAACCCGACGGCAACGGCCAACGGGACGACCGCATCAGCTGCGGTCGACGTGGTGAGGGTCTACAGCCAGGCGCTCGGCATCGACGTCCGCCTGGGTCACATGGAGGTCTCGGCGTCGGCCCCGGTCGGCGGTGTGAAGTGCCCGATCCCTGTGACGAAGACGGCAGACCCATCGTCGATCAACATCCGCTCGACGCCGGACACGTCGCACATCACGATCACGGCTCACAACACCTACGACTGTGATCTGACGAACGTCGTCCTCACGGACCACATCACGAAGAAGCCTGTCGCCGACGCCGGCGACCCGGACTTCCAGCTCACGGCGGCGAACCCGACACCGGACTCCCCGGCCATACCAACGGGGACGATAAAGGTCGCTGATGTGAAATGGAGCCTCGGGACGATACCCAAGGGCGGTACGAAGAGCGTGACCCTCGACCTGAAGTCGGCGACGTCAGCCGGCATCATCGAGGACATCGCGACCGCCGGAGGCAAGCTGGCGAACTGTACAGGTGGCGCGCAGATCGGGGTCGCGGTCAACGGACTCTCGATCGCGAACCTGAGCTTGGCCGGGTCGTCAGTGCCGGTCGATGTCTTGGTCGCCGGCGAGATCCCACGCACCGGTGCCGAGGCGAAGAACACGATCGCTGCGGGCGCCGGTCTCATCGGCCTCGCGCTGGCCGGCGGCATCGCGATGCGCCGTCGTCGCCGGGCTCCAGGAACCATCTAGTCAGTCGTTCGTTCTGAGAAGGGGGCCTTCGGGCCCCCTTCTTCTTTTCCGCCAACTTGCTTCCGACGCGAAGAGGCAGCAAAGTAGTCGTCGCATGCTCTGGGAGGTGGGGAGGCTCCTCCTCGGTGCGTTCCGAATGGCAGCATCCGGCGTACGACGCCGTGCCTTGCCGTTCCTGCGCGTCCGTATCCGCGGTGCGGGCGGAGCGCGCCACGTCGCCTCCGGCGCGGCGCTCGCGCTCCTGACGTCGCTCGTCATCCTCTCGCACCCCGGCGGTTCGTCCGACACGGAACGCCCGCGTGGGCCTGCGTCGACCTTCGACCTCGCCGAGGGGGATGCCGTCGACCTTGGCGGGTCCGCGAGCGTCTCGGTGAGCGGCGCGTCCCACCTCTCCCCCGGCACGGCGCCCGCGGTGGTCCCCGACGAACGGCATGCACTCCTCGTCGGCATCAATACCGCTCCCGGTGCATCACCCCTCGAAGGCGCCGTGACAGACGCCCTGAACGTGAAGCAGGCACTCCTCGCCTACGGGTTCCCCGCCGGCAACATCACGACGCTCCTGGATAGCCAGGCCTCCAGGGACGCGATCCTGCAGGGCCTCGATGACCTCGCTCGGCGGACACCGGCCTCCGGCATCGCCGTCGTCGTCTTCGCCGCTCACTCGCGGCGCCACGACGGCGTCGATCAGCTCCTTGCAGGGGACGGAGCACGTATCAACTCCACGGAGATCGCCGGCCACCTCCAGCACCTGCGCTCGCGGGCCTGGATCGCGCTCCCGACGTGCTACGCCGGGGGGTACGCCCTCCCGGGGATCGTCGGACACAACCGCATCGCGACTTTCGCCTCATCGGCCGATCAGGAGTCCTACGAGCTCGGGTCGGCCGGCAGCTACCTGATCATCGACATGGTCCGGGAAGCGATGATCGAGCGCCGCGCACCGTACTCCGTCGAGGCCGCCTTCAACTGGGCGCAGCAGACCCTCGAGCGGACGCATCCGAACCGGGTTCCCAGCATGAGCGACGGGATCCCGGGCGATCTCGTCCTCGGAGAGATGGCCGGGATGACCGACGAGGCCCCGCCTTCCCCGCCCCACCCTCGCGGCACCAACGTGTATGAGGCTCAGCCACCGGGTCGCGGCGATCCGCAACCGCAGCAACCAGAGCCCTCCCCGAGCGACGGCCGGCGTTACTCGGTCACGGTCTGCAGTAACCGGGCCAACGTGAACTGCAGCTCGCCTTAGAGGAACGCCCAGGCGAGAACCAGGGCGATCAGGACGGCGAATCCGACCACGAAGAGCATGTCCCCGCGGCGCGTCGTCCGACGGCGCCGGACACGACGGTACGGGTCGAATCCCACGTCCGAAGTCTAGTGACCCAGACGCTGGACGCTGTCCGTGGGACGGTGTAGGGTTTGCCGAGTTACACCATTGAGATTCATCCGGCGGCCGGGTCGGGCCCCCCTTCCCCTCCGACCCGGCCGCTGCACTTCCGCGGCGTTTCTGCTGGTCAGGAGGGGCGTACTGCGCTAGGCGCAGTCCAGGCAGAGCATCTTCCTGCGGTCCTTCAGCTGCGATCGGTGCTTCACGAGGAAGCATCGCCGGCACGTGAATTCGTCCGGCTGTTCCGGCACGACCTTCACCGTGAGGGACTCGGCACCGCGGCCCTCGCGCTCCTCCATGGCTTCGAGGAGCGCCTCTTCGTCGTCGGCGTCTTCGCCTCGGGACGAAGCCTTGCGCTCCCGCCGCTGGAGGAATTCCTCCAGGCTGGTCTCGACCGCGCCCTCTTCTGAAGTCTGTTCGTTGTCGTCGTCGTCTTTAGCCATCGCTATCCCCTATTGAGCGGCGAAACGGTAACACAGGGTGTCAACCCCTATTCCGAACCTACGACCGGCAGATCTCGAGGACGGACCCCCGCCGTTCGTCCTTGGTCACACGGATCTGCGTCCCGAACGCGTCCTTGAGGTCGTCGAGGTGCGTGATCACGAGAACCTTTCGGAACTCACGCTGCGCCAGCTTGATCGCGGCGATGAGGCGCTCGCGGCCCTCTGGGTCCTGCGTACCGAAGCCCTCGTCGATGACCAGCGTCTCGAGTTGGGCCCCCGAGCGGCGGACGAGGAGCTTCGACATCGCGAGCCGGACGGCGAAGGCGATCCGGAACGCCTCCCCGCCCGAGAACATCGCGAAGTCGCGGGGCTGCCCGCCCGCTTGGTGGATGCGGACGTCGAAGGTGTCGCGCTCCTTCCCGGCCTTCGTCGGACGCTTCAGATCGAACTGCACGTACATCTCGTAGTTCGAGAGCTCACCGAGGAGGTCGTTCGCTTCCTCGGTGAGGTCGGGCAGGACGTTGTCCATGATGAGGGCCGGGATGCCGTTGCGGCCGAAGGCTTGCACGAGACGCCCGTAGCGGCGGGCCTCGGTCGCCGCCGCGAGTTCTGTCTCCCGTGCTTCGTTGAGTTCACCGGCGACGCGCTCGGCAACGGCAAGCCGCTCCTCGAGCCTCGCGGCCTCGATCGCGGTCTGCTGCGCGTCGGCCTGAACTGCCCGGAGGGCATCGTCCGCCCGCCGGAGCCGTTCGTTCGCCGCAGGAAGTTCTGTGAGCAACGCTCCGAGGGACTCGAGCCGGACGTTATGCTCGGCGATCTGCGCGGCGACGTCCGTCGCATGCGCTTCCGCGACGTCGATCTCTCGCACGAGGACGGCGCGCTGTTCTGAGCCGTGCGTGATGCGGACCCAGAGCTCCTCCACGCCACGCAGCTCCGCGATCCGGCGAGCGACGCTCTCGTGCACATCGGCGTCGTACGTCGCGACGCGCTCCTTCGAGATCTTCGTCAGCTCCGCTTCGAGCTCGGGAGCAACGATGCCGTCTGCAACGCGCTTGGCGTCTGCGTCGATCGCCGCCTGCAGCCGGTCGGCGTCCGCGACCACGATCGGGAGCCGCTCTAGCCGCGCACGTAAGGTCTCGACCGTTGCGCTCAAGCGCTCGCGCTCCTGGTTCGCCTTCATCAACCGCGCGACGTCCTCCAATGCCCTCTTCCCTTCCTTGCGGGCGACATCGAGCGACGCCATGTGCGTTGTGCGGCCTTTCGTGTGCTCGCGAAGGTCGGCCCGCAGCAGCGTTGCCGCCTGCTTCCGGTGCTCCGCGTCGAGCGCCGTACCACACACCGGACACTTCCCTTCGCCGCGCGCGAGCACCTTCAGGTGTTCCTCGAGTTCCTCGACCCGTACGTCGAGGTTGCGGATCGTTTCGGTGATGCGGGCTTCGTCCGCCTTGAAAGAATCGGCTTCACCGCGCGCGGCTTCGAGCGCCTTCGGCACATCGCGGACGTCATCGAGCCCCGCCTCCGCCTTCGCGAGATCGCGTGTCGCACGCTCGAGCTGCGAGCGTTCGGTGTTGAGGGATGCGACTTCACGCGTGTTGTCGTTGATCCGTCGGTGTATCTCGTCTCCCGCGGCTTTGATCGCGGTGCGAAGTTCGGCCTCACGTTCGCGGAGCTTCGCTGCTTCGCGTTCGCTGGCGCGGAGGGTCTCGTCCTGTTCACGCACGCGCACCAACTCCTGATGCGCTTCGCGGACCTCGTCGGTGCGCGACAACAGTTCGTCGAGAGTCGAGAGCTCGCGGCGCTTCGTCGCGATCGTCTCGGCCGCGCGGCGAGCGGAGCCTTCGAGGTTCGCGATGAGCTTCGCCTCGCCATCGGCTTCCGCTTGGACCGCGGCGAGCGACGCGGCGTCGTCCCGAACCCTCGCGAGCTCCGTCTCGGCCTCTCCCGCCCGTGTCGCGAGGTCGCGCGCGCGGACGCCGACCACTTCGAGTTCGCTCCGGACGAGTGATGCGTCCTCGCTCATCGACGTCAACCGCTCGATGCGCTCGGCCGCGTCGACGCGGGCCTTCTCCGCGTCGCGTCCGCGCGCACGGGCTGCCTCCTCGAGCTTCTCGTAGACGCCGAGGTCGAGCAGGCTCGCGAAGACCTCCTTGCGTTGTTCGGCCTTCATGCGGGCGAGGAAGTCCTCGGCATGTCCCTGCACGAAGAAAGCGGACGCTGTGAAGGTGTCGTAGTCCATCCGGAGCGTCGACGAGATGCGCGCCTCGGTGTCGCGCATCGTCTCCCCGGCGATGTTCGTCCAGTCGTCGCCGTCGGCGATCATGAACCGGACGTCGCCCTTCGTCTTCGAACGCTTCCGGACGATGCGATACGTCGCGTCGCCGAGCGAGAAGGTGAAGTCGACCAGCGTCTCGTCGGCGCCGTCGCGGATCAACCGGTCCTGGTTCTGGCCGTTCTCGCACCCGCGCGCCGCGCCGAACAGCGCCCACGAGATCGCGTCGAGGAACGCGGACTTCCCGACGCCGTTGTCGCCGGTGAGACACGCCACGTCGAACCCCGTGAAGTCGATCGGTTGCGGGTCGCCGTACGAGAGGAAGTCCTTCAAGACGAGACGGACGGGGATCACGACGTGACCTCGTCGATCAGGGCGCGGCCAAGTGCGGTGAGCTCCGTCCGGTCGTCTTCCCAATCGTCGCGCGCTTCGATGTAGCTCGTCAGCGCTTCGACCTCGGACATGCGCCGCGCGAAGCGCGGATCGCGACGGTCGCCGCGCTCCGGCGACTCGAGCGAGAGCCGGACGTCGTAGGCGTCCGGGATCAGTTCTCGCGCGGCACCGAGCGGCACGCGGCCGCGATCGCTCCGCTCGAGGGTCGCGATGATGTGGACGAATGCGCCGGTCGTGCGATGCCCGGCGCGCACGTACTCGATGCGGCGTCCGAGATCTGCGAACGGGTCGTGGCGGTCGAGGTCGGGCATGCGCACGGTGTAGAAGTTGCGAGCGGCGACGGGACGGAACTCCGGCGATTCCGCGAGGATCCAGCCGTCGCTCTGCTGCACGAGGTCGAAGCGGTAGAACCCTTTCGCCTCGGCCTCCTTCGCGTCGATCCGTCCGTCGCTCGTGACGGTGAGCCGCGAGCCCTCGCCGTGGTCGACTCGTTCGAGCGAACCGGAGTACACGACGAACGGTTCGTCCGACAGGACCTGACGTTCGTGGATGTGTCCGAGCGCGTAGTACGGGAACGGCTGGCCGGACGTGAGCGTCGAGAGCGATACCTCGACGTCCGAGTAGTCGAACATGCGCTGCCCGCCCTCGATCTTCGCTTGCGTGACGTGGCAATGTCCGACGAAGACGGACGGAGCGCTCGGGTCGGTCGCTTCGCCGAGCGCGCGGATGCGCGACGCGAGCTCGCGCTCGATCACCTCGGCGGCGTCCCCGTTGCCTTCCTCGACGCGCGCGAGCACCTGCTGCTTCGAGAAGTGCGGGAGCGCCGCGACCTGGACACCTCCGACGCGATAGACGTCGGGACGCTCGGCGGTGACGACGCCGTCGACCTCGAGCGCGTCGTAGATCGAGAACGGATGGCGATGGTTCTTCATCTTCGGGAGGTCGTGGTTCCCGACGACGAGGAACACCGACGCCCCGGCGCGCGCCATCCGTCTGATGCGCTCCGCGAAGAGCGACTGCAACGTCGGGCTCGGGTGCTGGTTCTTGAAGGCGTCCCCGGCGAAGAGCACGACATGGACGCGCTCCCGCTCGACCGTCTCGCAGACCTCGTCCAGGCGGTCGCAGACGTCGACCACGCGCTGATTCAGACCCGACGCCGGGTCGATCCGTCCGCCAGACTCGACACCGAGGTGGAGGTCGGCGAAATGCAGGAGCCGCAGCATGTCCGCTGCCACCGAGGCAGGCTATGGAGTGCCAGTGACAGAGCGAGGAGGGCCAGATGGACATCGCGGAGCTGATGGAGAAGGCGAAGGACACCGTCACCGTGAAGCGGGTGTTCGGTGAGCCCATCGAGAAGGACGGCGTCGTGATCGTGCCGTGCGCCTGGGTCGCGGGCGGCGGTGGTGGCGGCAGCGGCGGTGAGGGCGCGACGGCCGGGAGCGGCGGCGGATTCGGCTTCCACGCCCGCCCCCTTGGCGTCTACGTCATCTCCGGCGGGACGGTGCGCTTCCGGCCGACGATCGAGTTCGGCACCCTGGTCGCCGCCGGCCTCGGACTCCTCCGGATCGTGCTCGGCGTGGGCCGGAGGCGGAAGCACAAGAAGCACCGCTAGTCCTCGCGGCCCATCCACGACGACCCTGTCCTGGGTCCTCCTGACTAGACATCCGTGCTGCTCACGCACGGAATACCGGGTTCTCCACGAATCCGACGGACGGACTAGTCGACCGACTCGACCCCTGTAGGGGGCAACAGCGGTGTTGCCGGGACCAACTAGGGGGTCCCCGAGCCGGGTACGGAGGCACCTGGCGCGCCCACACAGGAGCCAAAGGGGTGCGCCATGTCTGTTCCCGCACGCGCGGAAACGGTTCTCAAGAAGATCTTCAGCGCTCAAGTCGCGCTGGGAGTCGCGTTGGTCGTCCTGATCTCGGCCGTCGGTGCGTACTTCGCCGCTGCTGGGAGCACGACCCCGACGCAGCAGCTCCAGATGTTCGCGCCGGCCGCTCCCCCGACAGCCGCGCCCCAGGTCGCGCCGCCCGCGAAGAAGCCGGCACCCAAGTTCATCGTCAAGGTCGCGCCGAAGGTCGTCTACCGCGCGCCGGTTCGCGCGGCAGCGCCCGTCGTCGCGCGCAGCGCGCCGGTCGCGTCCGGTTCCGAGACGAGGACGGCACTGATCATCGGCGTCGGCAACCCGGTCGGTGCCACGGCGCTCCCCGGCGCGGACGCCGATGCGCGCAACGAGCGCCAGGCGTTGATCAACGACGGGTTCCCAGCTCCGAACATCCAGATGCTCCTCGACTCGCAGGCGACACGGAACAACATCCTCGCCGCACTCGCGTCACTCGCGAACCGGACGAGCCGCAACGGCATCGCAGTCTTCGGCGTCTCGACACACTCCAGCCAGACGTCGTTTAGGACATACGAAGGCAATCGGATCCAGCGCTCCGAGGTCGCGAGTGCGCTCGGGCGGGTCCCCGGACGCGTCCTCTCGATCTTTGCGGTGTGCTACGCCGACTCCTACAACACGCCCGGCGTCACGGGAGCGAATCACCTCGCGGTGTTCTCGTCGGCCGGCGGTGAAGAGACCTGGGAGAACTCGGCGGGTTCGGACTTCATCCGCGCCTTCGTCGGCGAAGCGATGCTCCAGCACAAAGCCGGCAACTCCGTCGAGGCGGCGTTCGCCTACGCCCAGCACGAGATGCTCGCGAACAACTCCGGACACCCCTCGATGAGCGACGGGGTGCCGGGAAGCTTCGTCCTGTAAGAACGAGAGCCTTTGGCTACCCCGGGGGTCGGTCGGACGCGACCGGCCCCCGCCTCCCCTTCTAGCGCTCCCAGAGGTCGACGTCCCGCTTGCGCTCCCCCGCCGCCCGCCTGGTCGCCTTCGCGAAGTCGTAGTAGTCGCGGACCTCGACGACGATCGGCATCGGCAGCGCGTAGCCGCCGAGGAGTACCTGCTTCTTGGGCTCGAGGTTGTTGAGCAGCACACGGAGCGCCCGCGCATCCGGGACACCTTCCAGGACGGAGCTCTGATCCCGCTCGTCGTCGAGCGCGCCGATCACGCGGGTACCGAGCTGCGACGCGATCTCGGCGTCGATCCCCGACGGACGCTGATCGACGACGAGCAGCGTGACGTTGTACTTGCGCATCTCGCGCGCGATCGTGCCGAAGATCGTCTGGTGCGCAGCTTCCGGCGACAAGAACTTGTGCGCCTCCTCGAGCGTGATGACGAGTTGCGGCGGGTGACCGAGGCGTCCGTCGGCAGACGCCTTCTCCTTCTCCTCACGCCAGCGCTCGTGGATGCGTCGCGTGACGATGCTCGACACGAGCATGTACGACAGGAAGTCGGTCTTGCCCCCGAACTCGATGACGACATGCCGCCGCTCGAGGAGCGCTTTCAGCATCCGGTCGGCCGAGTGGTCGGTCACTGACTCCTTCACGAACTCTTTCCGCGCAACCTTCTGCAGGTTGCGGGCGAGCGCCTTCACCGACTGGGCGTGCACGCCGGGGATCGACTCGACCTCGTCGTCGAGTGATCCGTCCGCTTGGGCTTGTAGGAGGCGCTGCAGCCACGACTTGGTCCCCCACCGCTCGGCGAGCGTTTCCATGTCGCGCACCTGGGCGTCGGCCAGGTTCAATTCGCTGCGGAGCAGCACGAGATCGTCGACCTCGATGTCGGAGAGCGCGATCTGCACCTCGTAGTCGGGCGTGACGCTGCGTCGTCGTGACGATGCGGGGTCGACGGAGAAGATCAGCACTTTCTGTCCGAAGATCTCCTTCAGGGCCGGCGCCTTGCGCTTCGTCTCCTCGTCCTCCGACCACATCCCGTACTCGTTGTGCATGTCGAAGACGAGCACGGATGCGAGGTCGGCCTTGATGATCCCGGCGAGCAGCATCCGCGTGAGGAACGATTTGCCGGTGCCCGTCTTGCCGAAGACGGCGTTGGAGCGCTCGACGAAGCGTTCGAGGTTGATGCACACGTCGGAGCTCATCTCGAGCGGCTTGCCGATGGGGAGCGACGTCGGGCCTTCGGCACCGAAGACCGTCGCGACGTCCGCATCGGAGGCCTCGCGCACCGTCGCGAAGTGCGGCGGGATCGTTTTGACCGGACGCACCCCGTCCTCGCCGTGCGCGATCAATAGCTTCGGGCGCAGATCGATCGTGGCGTAGGTGTTCGTCCCGCGCAGGACCTCCTGGACGAACCCGTCGTCCGGGGGCCGCAGCAGGACGTCTTCGTTCGTGTTCGCGAGCTTGACGTTGTGCACGGCCGAGAAGAACCGGTTTCGCGCGCCGTCGACCACGACGAAACGCCCGACCCGGACGTCTTCGACCGTCACGTCGTCGTCGAGGCGGGCCTCGATGCCCTCGAGCAGCGAGCCGCGGATGATCCGTCCGAGGGGACGACCCGACAGGTCGGCGGTCAGCGCGTTGAACGCTTCCTCGGTCCTGCTCATCGTCGGGCCTTCTGCCCGTCGGAGACGCGGATGCGACGGATGATCGAGCTCGCGAGCTCGTAATCCTGCCGAAAGAGGTCGGCGACCTCGCGACCGGCGCGGACGAGGTACACGCGCTGGTCGTGATGATGGCCGGCGGCGCTGCGGATGGCGGCGGCGATCAACTCCGTGACGATCGGGATACCCGTCGCGCCGAGCGTGCGGATGAAGCTGAGATCTTCGGTGAGGTCGACGATCTCCGCCGGCGTGCACGCTTCGACGAAGTCGTGGACGCGGGGCGGCACGGGCGGCAGATACGCACAGAGGGCTCCGTCCTGCTCGGCGAAGGCCACGCAGCACGCTTCGAACTCCGTCGTGAGCAGCTCGAGCACCTGCGGTTGCTCCCGCCGCAGCTCCTCCCACGTGCGGCCGAGCGGGATCGCTCGCCGGGACGGATCGATGGACACGTGCTCGACGTGTGCGACGACGCCGTACGTCGTGCGAGATCCGTCCGACGTCTTCACGAAGGAGCCGAAGGCCGGGCCCTCGAACGTCTGTGGAGCCACGGCGCGGAGTCGCGTCGTCGACGCTTCGACGATCTCGCCGAGACGGTTCATAGCACTCCTTGTCGTTTGCGAGCGAGCTTCGCGCTCGGACGTGACACGCCATTCCGACGCGCGAGCTCGATGAAGGATCGCCTGTCGGCTGCACGCACGACCGCTTGCTCGTGCGCCTCAGCGAGGGCGACCGGGTACCCCAGGCCTTTGTTGCACTGGTCGAAGACGGCGCCGACGAGGCGTTCGAGCGCCGACGGGGTCGTCCATGCCGGGAATTCGAGGCGCGAGATCTCGCCGCCAACGTGCAGGTACACGAAGTCGATGGGCACGTCGTAGGCGCGCGCCACCTTCGCGTGTGAGCGGAACCGCGCCGAACGCTGTCCGGGCGCGAGCAGCGAACGGAAGAGCGACGCGTCCGTGACGGGGTGCGCCTCCTCGCACGGCTTGCTCGGAACGGGCAGCAGAGACGCTCCGGCGATCTCGAGCTGCGCGTGCCACGCTTTCGCGCCCGAGTCGTACGGGCACCGGTCGCAGTCGACGGGGTCCTCCGTGCAGAGAACGACCTTGAGCATCGACACGACGTCGTTCGTTCGCGGCGACGACAGGTAGCTGCCGACGAGCGCGCCGACGGTGAGTGCTTCGCCGAGAAAGTCGTTCAGCGCCGCGAACGTCTGCGTCTTCACGTCGTCGGGATGCAGCCCCCGGAGGCGGTCCGGCTCGGGCTCGAGCCACCACAGCAGGAGCGTCCCGTCCATCAGCGCGACCGTGTGTTCGGCGATCGCGTCCTTGAGCGCATCGCATTCGGCCGCGAAACGACGCGCGCCCACGACGCGTCCGTCAGCTTCCTGCCGCGAGCCCCCGACGAACGGATAGACCTCGTCGGGAGACCACGAGACGCTGGGCGTGCTCGTCAGACGCGCGGTGCCTTCGATGTAGGAGATGTCGACGAGGCCCACGTTCACGAGGAAGCACGGGATGTGATCGTGGCGGTCCGGGAGGATCTGCGATCCGTCCGAGGCGAGGACCCGGTACACGCCGACCGGCGTGCAGTCGTAGGCATGCAGCTCCTCGAGCGGCTCGGCCACCAGCCAGCTCGTCTTCGCCGCGTTGACGCGGTCGCGGAGCTCCGGGCCGAGCAGCGCCGCTCGCTCCCAGGCGACGAGGGCCTGCGCGAGGCGGGGCGCGGTCTCCTGGCTGAGCGCCGCCAGGCCGACCCCCATCTTCTTCACCTGTCCCGCTACGGCTACGAGGTCGAGCACGGGGGCACTATAGGGTCCGGTACCGACAAGCTTTCGTCGGTAGATGGCGGTTGACCTGGGCATATGGACCGATCTGGCAACCTCGCACGACACGCCGACGAGGAGTTCGACCTCCTCGTCATCGGCGGCGGCATCACGGGGGCCGGGGTCGCGCTGGACGCCGCGTACCGCGGGCTCGCCGTCGCGCTCGTCGAGCGTGACGACGTCGCGTCCGGAACGTCGTCCCGGTCGTCCAAGCTGATCCACGGCGGCCTCCGGTACCTGCAGCGTCTCCATCTCGGGCAGGTGCGCCAAGGTCTCCGCGAGCGGCGGATGCTGGAGCTCCTCGCGCCGCATCTCGTGCTACGCACTCCGTTCCTCTTCCCGCGTTTCGGTGGCGCGCATCCGTTCGTCCGAGCCGGGCTCACGCTCTACGACACGCTCGCCGCCGGGACGGGCTATCCGCGTCACCACCTCCTTCCGGCGGACCTCGTCGCCGAGGAATCGCCCGCACTCCGCGAGACGAACGGCGCATTCGAGTACTTCGATGCGCGAACGGACGATGCACGGCTCGTGTGGACCGTGATCCGTTCGGCGCTCGAGAAGGGCGCGGCGGTCGCGAATCACGCTGAGGTGACCGCGCTCTCGGGTTCCGTCGCGACGGTGCGTGATACCGAGTCCGCGTCGACGTTCGAGGTCCGTGCCAAGGTCGTGGTCAACGCGACGGGCGTGTGGGTCGATCGCATCCGCGAGCTCGAGACGCCCGGCGTCGCGCGCGATGTACGTCCGTCGAAGGGCATCCACATCGTCGTGCCGCTCGGACGCGTCCCGACGAAGTCCGCACTGATCCTCCCGACCCCCGACGGACGCTTCCTCTTCGCGATCCCGTGGGTCAACGACACGGTGATCGTCGGTACGACCGACGCCGACTACGACGGCCCGCTGGACGAGCCACACGCAGACGAGAGCGAGATCGAGTGGGTGCTCGGTGTCGTGAACAACGCATTGAAGGAACCGCTGACACGGGACGACGTGATCGCATCGTTCGCGGGGCTTCGGCCGCTGATCGCACACGGCGGGCTCACGAAGAACCTGTCACGCAAGCCGTTGATCGATGTGTCGTCCGGAGGCTTGATCACTGCGACCGGTGGGAAATTGACGGCGTGGCGTCCGATGGCGGTCGCGGCCGTTGACCGCGCGTTAAAGCTGCTCGATCGGAAGGCGCCGTCGAAGCTGGACGAGACACGCCTCGTCGGCGCTGCGTCCTACGACGGCGTCGTCCCGGCCCTCGAGGTGGTGCTCGCCGATCTACGGCTCGATCGCGTTCACGCCGAGCGCTTGTATCGCCGCTACGGTTCACTGGCGTCGCAGGTACTGCGTCTCGCGCGGGACGAACCCGTCTTCGGGGAGCCGCTGCATCCTGCGCTCCCCTACCTGCGAGCCGAGGCGGAGTACGCCATCCGGAGCGAGGGGGCCCGAACCGTCGAGGACGTGCTGGCACGTCGCCTGCGCGCGGGTCTGACGTCGCGCGACGGCGGAGCGTCCGCCGCGGACTGGATCCGAGGCCGCCTGATCCTGAGCGGTTAGCGGCGCTGCGTCTCCAGGCGCCACAGTTCGACGTTGCCGAACCCCTTGAGCTCGGAGGAGCCCATCGCCGTCGTTTCGAAACCCACGGTGGCGAGTTGAGCTCGCATCCGTCCTTCGACGACGACCTCGCCTGCGCTCGCTACGTTCACGACACGGCTCGCGAGGTTCACGGTTGGCCCGAAGCAGTCACCCTGGCGAACGAGCACCGGCCCCCACCCGAGTCCGACGCGGAGCGCAGGCTGATCACGGCTCGGCTGTGCGCCGAGCTCCAGCGCGAAGGTCGCAGCGATCCCTGGCTCTTCGAAGACGAACATGACCTCGTCGCCGATCGTCTTCACGACACGTCCCCCCATCTTGGCCGCGAGGTCGTAGGTCCGCTGCTCGAAGCTCACAACGAGTCGAGTCAGCTCCCGCGCATCGAGCGATTGCGACATCGTCGTGTAACCGGCGATATCGGCGAACCCGATAGCGAGCGATGGCTGACCCTCGCGTTGCGCGCGATCGTGCAGCGCGCTGCGCCGGTAGATCGCCGCGACGATCTGGGCGCGCAACAGATGCAGAAGGAGCCACTCGATCCGATCGACGTCGATCGACGTGCCTATCTGGCCGAGGGCTTGCGTCTGTGTCTCGCCGGCGCTGAAGTTCTTGTCCCACATCTCGTCGGTGAAGACTTCCGCGATGCGTGTCAGTGACGCGCTGATAACCCGAGCCTCGTGGAGCGTGTAGTCCGAGACGGTCGTGCCGTCGGCGAACAACGTCTCCAGAACTTTGACGTCCCCTGTGCTGAGCGCCTTCTCGTCCGGCAGCGGCTGCGGGAAGCCCAGCGCGAGCCACAGCTTGTTCAACTCGTCGAGCGTGATACCGACCTCGGACGCGACTTCGCGCGCCGTCAGCGTTCGCTCTCCCGGGAGCAAGAAACGCTCAGCGGCGAGTGCGAGGAGCGTCCCGTTCGCTTCGGCGACGTCGAGATCGGCTTCATCGACGCCCAGCGCCGCGATGAACCGACGAACATCACTCACGACGTCATCGTACGTGCGCCTCAGAGGTGCTTCGCCAGGAACTCCTCGGCCGCCGCGTAGAACTTCAGGCGGTTCTCCGGCTTCGCAAACCCGTGGCCCTCATCCGGGAAGAGCATGTAGGAGTGCGGGATGCCCTTCTCCTTCATCGCCGCCACGATCTGCTCGGACTCGGCTTGCTTCACGCGCGGATCGTTCGCACCCTGTGCGATGAGCATCGGGATCTTGATGCTGTCCACCTTCGAGAGCGGTGACCGCGACCAGAGGAAGTCCTTGTCCTTCTCCGGGTCGCCGAGCCGGCGGTGGAAGCGAGCGATCGTCGGCTTCCAGTACGGCGGGACCGTCTCGAGCAGCGTGATGAGATTCGACGGACCGACGATGTCGACGGCGCAGCGGAAGACGTCCGGTGTGAACGTCGCTCCGACGAGCGCCGCGTAGCCGCCGTACGAGCCGCCGTAGATGGCCACGCGCGAGCGGTCGATGTATCCCCGATCCACGGCCCAGTCCACGGCGTCCAGCAGGTCGTTGTGCATCGTCCCGGCCCATTCGCGGTCCCCCGCGTTCAGGAACTCCTTGCCGTACCCGATCGACCCGCGGTAGTTCACTTGCAGACAGACGTAGCCGCGGTTCGCGAACCACTGTGCTTCAGGGTTGTAGCCCCACGTGTCGCGCGCCCACGGCCCGCCGTGCACGTCGAGCACGCACGGAAGGTTCGCACGCTCAGCGCCGACCGGGAACGTGATGTAGCCGTGGACCTCGAGACCGTCCCGCGACGTGAACGCGAACGGTTCCATGTGCGCGAGCTCGTAGGCGCCCAGCTCCGGACGAGACTCGAAGAGGTACGTCGCCGTCTTCGTCGTCCGGTCCCACGCGTGATACCGCGTCGGCCCGTCGTCGTGCGTGAACGCGACGATCCACGTCTCGTCCGCATGGTCGCGGTCGACGATGGTGAGTTCGCCGTCCTCCAGAGCTTCGAGCGCGCGTATGTCGGCGGCCATCGCCTCGTCGAAGACGATGCGCTCGACCTTATCCTTCAGGAACGTGACCATCTCGACATCCCATGTGTCCTGGTGCCGCGCGACGCCGGCGACGTCGTAGACCGGATCGGAGGCGAGAACCTCTTCGGCACCGGTGGCAAGATCGCGAGAGACGAGCCGTGCGGCGTTGACGCCTTCGGCACTGCGCAACAGGAGCGACTGGCCATCGCGCGAGAAGCCGACGGGGCCCGCCATGTCGCCATCGTCGGCATCGATCGTGACAACAACGCGCCAGTCGTCGTCATCCGAGTCACGCACGTAGATCTCGCGTGATCCGTCCGGCAGCATCTTCAGCGCGCCGCGGATGATCATGTCGTAATCGCCGAACCAGCCGGCGAACCCCGGGTTGTCGATCAGCTTCGCCAGTTCACCCGTCCGCAGGTCGAGGTGATAGATGTCGTGCAACTCCTTCCGGTCCTTGTTCAGACCGACGAGGAGCTCGTACGGACGGCGCTTGCTCATGCCGTTGATGCGTGCCTGCACGCCGTCGAACGGCGTGCGATCCCGGACGTCGCCCGTGTCGAGATCGACGGTGTAGAGCCGCCAGTTCTCGTCGCCGCCTTCGTCCTGGATGTAGAGCAGGTGGCGGTTGTCGTGCGCCCAGGCGTAGGAACGGATCCCGCGATCGGTGTCGCTCGTGACCGGCTTGAAGTCATCCGTACCGACCTTGCCCACCCAGACGTTCAACACGCCGTCGACGGGCGCGATGTACGCGAGCCGTGTTCCGTCCGGAGAGATCTGCGGCGAGACCTTCTCCGGGTTGCCGAAGAGCACTTCCAGCGGGATCTGCTTGACGGTCATTCCGTACGCCCTCCGAGGTGGCGCGCCAGGGACTTCTCGGCGGCCGCGTAGAACTTCAGACGGTTCTCCGGCTTCGCGAAGCCGTGGCCTTCGTCTTCGAACACCATCAGCTCGTGGTCGATGCCCTTCTTCTTCATCGCCTCGGCGATCTGCTCGGTCTCCGCGAGCTTCACTCGCGGGTCGTTCGCGCCGTGCGCGATGAACAGCGGGATCGAGATGTTGTCGACCTTCGACAGCGGCGACCGCGACCAGAGGAACGCTGCTTCGGTCTCAGGGTTGCCGACGCGCTTGTGCATCAGGGCGATCTGCGGGACCCAGTACGGCGGGATCGTCTCGATGAACGTCTTCAGGTTGGACGGACCGACGATGTCGACCGCACACCGGTACAGCTCAGGCGTGAACGTCGCACCGACGAGCGTGGCGTAACCGCCGTACGAACCTCCGTAGATGCAGATGCGCTCGGCGTCTGCGTACCCCTGCTCGACGACCCACTTCGCGACATCGCTGATGTCGTCTTGCATCTTGCCGCCCCACTCTTTGTCGCCGGCGTTGACGAAGTCCTTGCCGTATCCGGTGGAGCCGCGGAAGTTGATCTGGACGCAGAGGTAGCCGCGATTCGCGAGCCACTGAGCCTCAGGGTTGAAGCCCCACGTGTCGCGCGCCCACGGCCCGCCGTGCACGTTGATGACCGTCGGGAGGTTCGTCCGGTCGATGCCGAGCGGGAACGACAGGTACCCGTGCACTTCGAGGCCGTCGCGCGCCTTGTAGCTGAACGGCTCCATGGGTGCGAGGTCGTAATCGTTCAGATCCGGACGGTGCTCGAAGAGGAACGTCGCCTGCTTCGAGTCGCGATCGAACCCGTAGTACTTCACGGGACCGTCATCGACGTCGAAGGCGATCAGCCATGTCTTGTCGGCATGATCGCGGTCGGTGAGCGCGAAGTCGCCGTCGGAGATCTTCCGGATCGCGTCCATGTCTGCCTGGATGGACGGATCGATCACAACGGTTTCGAGCTTCTCCTTGAGGAAGAACGCCGCCTGCGGTTCGCGTGTGTCGGGGTTGACGATCGCACCGACGACGTCGTACGTCGGATCTTCAGCGAGCACCTCGACGTCACCGGTCGCGATGTCCATCTTCACGAGACGGGATGCGTTCGCGTCGATCGGACTCGCCAGGTACATCCCCGCGCCATCCTTCGTGAATCCAAGCGGCCCGAACGCGATGGCATCGTCCGACTCGACGACCACCAGCGGACGCCAATCGGCCTGTTCGTTCTCCCGCACGACCAGGACGAATCCACCGTCGGGCTGCGGCGCGACCGCGCCCCGCACTTGGAGTTCGTCGTCGACGATCCACGCCAGGAATCCGGGGTTCTCGACCCGCTTGGAGAGCTCCCCCGTCGTGAGGTCGAGGTGGTACACGTCGTGCAGTTGCTCGTTGTCCTTGTTCAGACCGATCAGGATCTCGTTCGGAAACTTCTTGCGGTGAGCGATGAGCTGCGCCTGCACGTTCGCGAACGGCGTTCGATCCACGGTCTCGCCGGACTCCAGGTCGACGGTGTACACGCGCCAGTTCTCGTCGCCGCCTTGGTCCTGAACGTACAGGAGGTGCTTGTTGTCGTGACACCAGCTGTAATCGCGGATCCCGCGGTCGGTGTCCTTCGTCACGGGCGCGAAGTTGTCGGCCCCGACATCGCCAACCCACACGTTCAGGACGCCGTCGACGGGCGCGAGGTACGACATGCGCTTCCCGTCGGGCGAGATCTGGGGCGCCGCTTTGTCCGGATTCCCCAGAAGTACTTCGAGCGGAATGATGCCCACCGTCATGGATCCCTCCCCTGCCTCATGGACGAGGGCACATCCTAAACCTCGGCGGCTGCCCACCCCGTCCAGTCGGTGACCGCGATCCTGATCACGGGACCGCTCGGTCTGACCTCGCGGTACTGCTGGTAGCGCGCGACGAGGGCGTCGACGGCATGCTCGAACTCCGCGCCTTGGTAGATGACGCGGGCAGTGCCGGAGAGCAAGCACCACCAGAGCCGCGTCCAGTCGTCCTCGTAGTGGTCGACGAGGACCGTCACGTCGTGGTTCCGTTCGATGTTCCCGATGCGACGGAGCAACCGCGAACGCTTCGGCTTGTGATCCACGGAGGTGACGATGAGGTCGTCAACAAGTGCGAACGTGATCGGGATGACGTGCGCGCCGCGAACGTGATCGACCGTCCCGAGGTGCGCGACGCGGGCGCCCGAGATGAGACGGCGGATCTGGTCCAGCTCGAGCGACGGCATGTCAGACGGCGCCGCCGGCGGCGGTCCGGAAGAAGCTCTCCCACGACACGTGTTCGACGCCGAGGTCCGCGAGCCGCGAGCGCGCGTCGACGAGTTCCGGTCCGCCGTCCCACCCGCGGATCTCGGTGACGACGGCTTCTGCGAGCCGGACGAGGCTCCGGTGCAACTGGTCCTCGGTCGCGGAGGCGATGCGCTGCGCCGAACCGAGCGCCGCCCGAGCCTCGATGTCCATCGCGAGGCGCGCGAACCCGAGCGCGCGACCGAGGTGCGCGCGGAGCTGATCGAGGTACGACCCACCGACGCGTCCGACCTCCTCACCGACGCGGACGGCATCGTCCGGTTTGCCGGCCGCGGCCGCCGCGAGGGCGAACGCCGATGCGGTATTCGCGCGCGCACCGATCTCCTCGGGATCGAGCTGCCATGCGCGGAGCGCGCAATCGAAGGCATCCATCGGACGACCAGCGACGAGCAAGGCGAGCGCGCGCGTCGAGAGCAGGTCCGAGTCGTCGATGTTCTCATCCACTCCGAACTCGTCGAGGATCGAAACGGCTCGAGTGCCGTGGCCCGTGAGCAGGTGCAGCATCGCGAGCGTGATCCCGTTGGTGAACGCGTTCCCCGCGAACTGGATCGTTGTCGCGCGCTCACGCATGCGTTCGGCGACCTCCAGTCCTTCGTCGGGGTCCCCGGTGAGGACCAGCGATGTCGCACGCGTCACGCTTGCGAACGACAGGCCCATCGCATCGTCCATCTCTTCGAAGAGCCGCACCGCCTCTTTCGAGCGGGCGCGCGCTTCGCCCGTCTGTCCTTGCCACAGCCGGACTCCTGCGAGAAGGTTCAGCATCATGCCGTACGCCCAGCGGTCCCCGAACTCGTGGGACAGACGCACGCTGTTCTCGGCGACGACGCCGGCTTCGTTCAAACGTCCCTTGAAGTACCAGACGTAGCCGAGGAGACCGATGGCCCACGCACGTCCGCCGTAGTCGCCGATCTGCTCGAAGAGGTTGGCCGAATCGTGCAAGCGTTCCTCGGCGACGTCGTAATCGCCGCGCGAGAACGAAGCCCATGCGAGGTTCCGAAGCGACCACGCCTCACCACGCGTGTCGCCCAACTCCCGTGAGATCGCCAGCGCCTCGGTGATGGCCTTCTCTGCTTCGTCCAGCTCACCGCGGTGCACGGACGTGAATCCCCACTGTCGGAGCGCCTCGGCTTCCCCGCGCCTGTCACCGAGCGCCCTCCATGCAGCGACGGCTTCGTCGAGGGTCGTGATCGAGCGGTCGTACTGGGCCTCTCGTTGTTCGATCTCGCCTCGGAGTGTCAGGCCCCGCGCGCCGAGCGCGGCGTCACCGGTGCGGACCGCGATCCCGATGGTCTCCTCGATGTCCCGGTAGGCAGCCGCCATCTGATGCACGGCCGCACACCCGCGGGCGCGATGCAGCAGGAAGTCCGCGCGACGCGTCGAGTCCGTATCGTCGATCAGTCGGAGCGCGTGGTCGAGGAGATGCATCGAGACGCCGGGCGTCTCTCGCGCTTCGGAGCGCTTCGCCGCGCGTTCGAGCCAGTCGAGGCTCTGCGCGGCGACGTCCGGCGGAACGCCGTCGACCGTCCCGACGTCGCGGACGAGTTGCGCGGCTTGCGCGTAGTGATGTGCTATGCGCTCGAGATGCTCGTCTTCACGCTCGGTCATGCTCGCGTACTCCGCGAGCCACTTCCCGACGGCGGCATGACGTCGGGCTCGTTCGCTCTTCGTCAGCGTCTCGTATGCGACGTCGCGCACGATATCCGACTTGAACTCGAACGTGCCGTCGGCGATCCCGAGCAGGTCTTTGTTCTGGAGCGCGGCGAGCTTGCCCTTCGTGCCGTCCTGTCCCCGCGAATCCGCGAGCGCCATGATCGCTTTGAGGGGGCCGCTGCGTCCGACGACGGCCGCATCCTCGAGGACGGAACGCTCCGTCGGATCGAGCGCGTCCAGCCGAGCGGCGACGAGTCCCCGAAGTGTCGCCGGGAGCTCCGTCCCGTCGAGGGTGTCGGATCCGACCCGGACCTCGGACTCGCCAAGGATCGCGATCAATTCTTCGAGGAAGAGCGGGTTGCCCCCGGCGCGTTCGACCACGAGATCGACGAGGTGCGGTGACGGATCGGAGCCCATCAACGTCCGCACGAGATCGGAGGCTGCCTCCGCTTCGAGGGGTTGCAGGTTGATCACGTGGAGGTCGTAGCGGCCGAGCTTGGGCGTCCACCGGTCGTGCAGCTCGGGACGCGCCGTTGCGAGCAAGACGATCGGAAGATTGCGGAGACGTTCGAGCATCGTATCGATGAGATCGAGCACGACCTTGTCCGCCCAGTGGATCTCGGACAACACGACGACGAGCGGACGGAGCCGCGCGTTCGCCGCGAGCGAATGCTGGATGGAGCGGATCGCTTCTTCCCGGGCGCGAGAGGGATCGAGGTCGGTCAGCGCTTCCTCATACCCCATGAGGTACAGGAGGCCGTCGGAGACGCGTCCCGCTTCGGCGCCTTCGCCGGCCGCGCCGAGCACGGCGGCAACGGACTTACGGCATTTGGTCGCGGCGACGTCCGCGGGGTCGTCCGGCTCGATCGTGCACGCCTGTCGCAACGCCTCCGCGATCGGCCACATCGGATTCGCCTCACCGTACGGAAGGCAGCGTCCCTCGATGACGAGTGCGTCGTGCTGCGAACGCGCGATCTCGACCGCTTCTTCGACGAGACGCGTCTTGCCGACGCCGGCGTCACCGACCAGCAGCACGAGATGCGGAAGCCGCTGTGCGACGGACGAACCGAGCGTCTGCCAGAGCATCCCGAGTTCGGCCTTGCGCCCGAACAGCGGCGTCCGGATCCGCCCCGGACGGAACCCCGGAGGGCCGAGCGGTTCGACCGCGCGCCACGCCTCGACGGTGCCCTCGCGGCCCTTCACCTGGAGCGGACCGATCCCCTCGTAGGAGATGACGTCCTTAGTCGAGTTGTGCGTCGCCGGTCCGGCGTAGATGGCCCCCGGCGGCGACTCGGTCTGCAGACGCTTCGCGATGTTCACGACGTCGCCCAGCGCGGTGACG
>Ga0307469_10000179_pt1 | contig 24931 bp, 27 predicted proteins | sample atmos_gasesAM2C__FD_203084 | JGI IMG/M metagenome (GOLD analysis project Ga0307469, IMG submission 203084) | Hardwood forest soil microbial communities from Morgan-Monroe State Forest, Indiana, United States - atmos_gasesAM2C_515 | ecosystem: Environmental > Terrestrial > Soil > Temperate... | reverse complement strand
CATCGCGACCTTCACGTTCGCCGGCGGGGGCACGCCCTTGACGGACGACACCCTCACGCGGTGCGGCGCTTCCTCTTCGAGCTTGATCGTGTCGAAGCGTGCGCTCACATCGGGGTTGAGGTAGAGCGGTGATCCGATCTCGTACAGGAGTTGCGCGGTAACGGTGCCGACGGAGACGAGACCTCCGTGCGACTCGTGCTTCGTGATGACGGATGATCCGTCCGGGGAGATGTCCGCGATCGGGAACCCGGGATGCTCGAGGCCCGGCACTTCCTGGAAGAACGCGTAGTTGCCACCGGTGCACTGCGCGCCGCACTCGATGATGTGTCCGGCGACGAGCGCGCCTGCGAGCTTGTCCCAATCGGCTCGTTCCCAGCCGTGTTTCCATGCGGCGGGACCCATGACGACGGCGGCGTCGGTGACGCGTCCGGTGATGACGATGTCAGCGCCGCGGTTCAGCGCTTCGACGATGCCCCAGCAGCCGACGTACGCGTTCGCTGTCAGGACGGGACGATCGCCGAGTTCCTCGCCGGTGTCGATGTTGTCGAAGAGGTGCGCCGTCGAGCGCATCTCATCGATGAACGGCATGAGATCGTCGCCTTCGATGTACGCGATCTTCGGGTGGAGGCCGAGCTTGTCGGCGACCTCCTCGACGGCGGCCGCGCAACTGGAGGGATTGAGACCGCCGGCATTCGACACGACCTTGATGCCGCGATCGAGGCAGGTGCCCATCGTCTGTTCCATCTGACGGATGAACGAACGTGCGTAGCCGCGCGACGCGTCCCGGGCTTTGTGTCCGGCGAGGATGAGCATCGTGAGCTCGGCGAGCCAGTCCCCCGTGAGGGCATCGATCGGCCCGCCTTCGACCATCTCCTGTGCGGCGGACATCCGGTCGCCGTAGAACCCCGAGCAGTTCGCGATGCGCACGGGGCAATACTGCCGTGGCGACGCTACGGGTGCACGCGCGCGTTAGAGCTCGTAGACCGTCCCGGACTCGCCGGTCGTGACGCGAACGGTCTCGCCGACGATGCTTCGTCCGGACAGCTTCTCGGGGATCGCGGCGTCGGCGGGGACCGCGACGACGCGCCGTCCGTCGGTGAGCGTCGCGTAGATCGGCGCGCGCACGGGTCCGTGGTCGCGGTCGTGTTCGACGGTGAACGCGTCGACGACGGCGTCGCCGGACGCATCACTCGCCGTCGACAGCGCCGCCCGGTCGATGCGCGCCTGCGCGTCCTTCGTGCTCGCGAAGATCCAGCCCTTCGGCGGAGGCTCGGACGAGTACAGCCCGATCGAGTGCTTCGACATGTACCACGACACACCGGTCGTAACGCCGAGGGCTCCGTCCGTTCCGCGTAGCTTCGTCGCCATCGTCGCGATGGAGTGTGTCATGTAATTGTTCCCCGGGCCCCCGAACGACGGAAGCCCGCCGGTCACCGTCAGCCCGCGGGGATCGTCGAGCGCGACGCCGAGCGCGGACGCTCCCATCTGCACCGCGGACGGGAAGCACGAATAGAAGTCGAAGAACGCGACATCGTCGGCGCCGACGCCCACCGCCGCGAACGTCGCTTCCGCCGCCGCCTCGATCCCGGCCGCGCGCGTGAGGTCCGGACGCTCCACCACGAGATACACGTCATCGCACTTCGCGCCGGCCCACGGGAAGATCCACTGCTCTCGCGGGACACCCGCTGCGTCGGCGGCTTCAGCGGACAAGATGATGAGTGCCGCGCTCATGTCCACCTGCAGGATCGAGTTCAGGTTCTTCGTGTACGGCTCGGCGACCATGCGGTTGTCCGGTCCGACATCGGCGAGGAAGGACGCGTCGCGCACCTTCGGGAACCACGAGAGTTCGGGATGCGTCGCGGCGACGTCGGTGAACGGTGACATCAGGCGACCGAGCCATCTGCGTTGTTCGTCCGGGGTTCGTCCGTCTCGATGCGCGAGCGCCTGCTCGAACATCGGATAGATCGTCGCCGGAGCCACGACGCCGGCACGCATCTCGGCGTTGTTCACCGGGGGCCGGTCGTCGCCGATGGTGGTGTCCTCGCCGTCCACCGGAGTCGGGGCGGGCAACTCGATGCCTTCCTTCGCCGCGCGCCGCGCAGAGTCGAGCGCTTCCGCCCCCGTGATGAGCACACCGTCGATCTCGCCGCGCGAGATGCGATCGCACGCTTCGCAGACGAGCCACTGTGGCGTCGATCCGCCGACGGTCGTTGAGATGCGCTCGACGCCGTCGAGCTTCAGGCGCGCGGCGAGCTCCGTCGCGGAGGCAGAGTACCGGCGCGACACTACCGACAACACCTGCACCGAGTTCAAGCGTGCTAGTGCGCGCCCACCAGCGTCCGTGTTCGCGAGCGCGACGGCTTCGTCCATCAACGTCATGGGATCGACGATGCGTTCGCGACGGTTCGTCACCTGTCCGACGCCGACGATGACGGGGGTGCGTGGGTCCATGCGCGGGACAGCGTAGCCGTCTCCGCTGCGCGAGCGCCCACGCGCCCACGAACGATAAGGCGTAGCCTGCGGGGACCGACGAAACGGGGGGTTCCCATGGAGGGCAGACTCGACGGCAAGGTCGCCGTCATCACCGGTGGCGGCAGTGGGATGGGACGTTCCACGGTCCTCCGCTTCCTCGACGAGGGTGCGTCCGTCGTGTTCGGGGAGCTGAACGAAGAGACGGCGTTCCAGACCCTCGAGCTCGCCGGCGATTACGAGAAGAACGTCCGCTTCATCAAGACCGACGTTGCCGAGGAGAAGGATGTCGCGGCGATGATCGATCTCGCCGTCGCCGAGTTCGGACGACTCGACATCGTCTTCAACAACGCGGGCGTCGGGGGAGCGTTCGGTCCCATCGATCAGATCCCGCTCGAGGACTGGGACTACACGTTCAGCGTGCTCACGCGTGGGCCGTTCCTCGGTATCAAGCACGGTGCGCGTGTGTTGAAGGAACAGGGCTGGGGCGGTTCGATCATCAACACCGCGTCGATCGCGGCGCTGTCCGGCGGCGCCGGACCGCAGGCGTATTCGGCGGCGAAGGCCGCCGTCGTGAGCCTGACCATGGCGGCGGCCGTCGAGCTCGGTCCGAACCGGATCCGTGTGAATGCGATCTGTCCGGGCGGCATCGCGACGCCACTGATCTCGATGGGACGAGACATCCAGGACGTCGAGAAGAGCCTCGAAGCGCTTCAGCCGCTGCCGATCTCCGGCAAGCCCGAGCACATCGCCGCGGCGGCGCTGTTCCTCGCGAGCGACGACGCCGCGTTCATCAGCGGACACGCGCTCGTCGTCGACGGCGGCCTCGAAGCGGCCGGACCGAGACTGTTCCCGGGGGTGTCGATCTTCGGCGGGATGTCCGGTGTCAGCCGCGGATCGACCGGTCAGGAACCGACGATCCGGTCGTAGCGGCAGCAAGTGTTGTGTGACTTGTGAACGTTCCTGTCCGCTGTCATATGGACCAGATCGCTTCTGAGGTGTACGCTCGCGCGGGGGAAGAACATGCGGACCAGGGCGGCGCGGTTCCTGCTGGGTCTCTTCACGCTAACGGCGGCGCTGAACATCGCCATCGCCGGGGTCGGCCACGCGACGAGCGGTAGCTGCAACGACGCGCCGAACGACGTCCAGGACCAGAACGGGGATCCCGCCGGGACCGGCCCGCTCGACATCGTCAAGGTCTCGCACTCGGACACGCCGACGACGGTGACCTATGGACTCGACACCCTCAGCGGGTTCAAGACAAGCGACGTCGACTTCATCGTCTGGGGGATCGACACCAACGGTGACTCGCGCTTCGAGGGCTACATCGCCGTCGAGGGCAACCCGCTCAAGGCGGCGCTGCTCGACAGCAACAACCAGGTCGTCGAGACGGGGAGCGTCACTCACACGGACGGAACGTCGTCGCTGTCCGTAACGATCGGCAGCTCGGGGCTGAAGACCATCGGCGTCGTCCAGACGTATCGCTATTTCGTCGTTACGCAGCAGTCGTACTACGAGGACGACGGCGCGGGCCCGTGCACCCACACGCTGACCGTCGCACTCGTCACCTCGCCGACCATCAAACTGAGCTCGACTTCGGCCGGCGTCGGCGGAACGATCGGTGGGACGGTAACCGGTTACAAGCCGGGAACAAACGTGACGGTCTACGTGCACTCGACGCGCGTGCTCCTCGGTACGGCCGCGGTGACGTCGTCCGGTTCCGCGACGTTCAACTTCGGCCTCCCATCGAGCGTCGGTCCCGGGACACACACGGTCGAGGTCGACGGCGTCGATCCGGCGGGCAAGGCGCTCGTGCAGAGTGCGTCGTTCGTCGTCGTCGGTGCAGCGGCCACCCCTGCGACGTTGCAGAAGACGGGGGCTCCCATCGGCCGCGACATCGCGATGGGCGTGACGATCTTGCTGCTCGGCGTGTCGTGGATCTGGCTCGCGTCGATCGGCCGCCGCCAAGCGGTCGCTGACGAGATCGTGCCTGTGCTGCCGCTCCCCGCCGCCGAGCTCACCGGTCCGCTGCCGGTGGTGCCGCTCTACACGCGTATCCCGCTCCTGCCGCGCGAAACGGATTAGATCATGCGGTGGTTGCGCGCGTACTCCTCCGCGAGTTTCGGGGGCGCCTTCGCGAGCCAGGCGTCGATCAGCGCGTCGCGGAGTTCCTTCTTCGTCACCTTCTTCAACTGGATGAGCACAGAGGGGTACCCGTCGAAGTGCACGATCGTGAAGAACGCCTTGGCGTGTGCCGCGAGCACGGCTTCCTTCTCGACGAGATCCTCGACGCTCACGGCGAGGAGCGGTCCGTCCGGCGGGGTTTCGTCCCCATAGCGTTTGATGTCCGCTTTGCCGAGCGGACGCTCCCACGCGAACACCTTGCCCCGGACGCCCCACGTGCGCCCGCCGTGACGTTCGCCCTCGACAACCTCGGGGAGCTCGAGGGCCATCTTCGCGACGTCATCGAACGTGGCCGGCACGAGCGACACCGTAATGCATGCGTTAGCCTCGTCGCTCCTTCGATGACGATCACGTACCGGGCAGCCACGTTCGAGGACGCGCAAGCGGTCGCGCATCTGCATGCGCTGAGCTGGACGACCGCGTATCGGGGCGGATACACGGACGAGTTCCTCGACGGTCCGGTGTGGGAAGACCGCCGCGCGTTCTGGACGGGTCGTCTCGCGGAGCTGCCGGCCGATCAGTACGTCGTCGTCGCCGAGGAGGACGGAGCGATCGTCGGGTTCGCATGCGTCACCGGTGCGCACCATGCGGAGCTCGGTTCGTACCTCGACAACCTGCACGTCGCGCCCGATCAGCACCGCAAGGGCATCGGGACGGAGCTCATGGCCGCGGTGCGCGACTGGTGCGTGACGAACTACCCGGAATGCGGGCTGTACCTCGGTGTGCTCGAGCAGAACGCGAGAGCGCAAACGTTCTATCGCTCGCTCGGCGCGTCGGACCGGTACGGCGAAGTCGTCGAGGCAACCGGCGGGGGCACGGTCGCGGTTCGCCGTTACGCCTGGGACTCGCTCGACGACGTACGGGCATGAGCGATCTCCCGGACTACGTCCTTCGCAATCGCGCGCACTGGGACGCGCGGGCGCACGACTTCGTGGCGCCCGCGGAGCGTCATTGGGTGCAGGAGGAACCGACGTGGGGCATATTCGCCGTCCCCGAGTCGGACCTTCGCATGATTCCCGACGACATCGCCGGCTTGGACGCGATCGAGCTCGGCTGCGGTTCCGCATACGTCTCGTCGTGGCTCGCGCGGCGCGGTGCAAAGGTGGTCGGCATCGACAACTCGGAGGCGCAACTTGCGACGGCGCGGCGCATGCAGGCAGAGCACGGGATCGAGTTCCCGCTCCTGCATGGGAATGCGGAGACGGTCCCGTATCCGGACGCGAGCTTCGACTTCGCGATCTCCGAGTACGGCGCCTGTCTGTGGGCCGACCCGTACAAGTGGATCCCGGAGGCCGCACGCCTGCTTCGTCCGGGCGGAAGGCTCGTGTTCCTCACGAACTCGTTCCTGATGGCGCTCTGTACGCCGGACGAAGACGGCATCGCGGCGGACGAGCGACTGATCCGTCCGGCGTTCGGGATGCATCGCGTCGAATACCCGGACGATCCGGGCGTCGAGTTCCATCTGTCCCACGCCGACTGGCTCGCTCTCTTCCGGTCGAACGGGTTCGAGGTCGAAGAGCAGATCGACGTCCGCCCGCGCGAAGGTGCGACGACCCCGTATCCGTTCGTGACGCTCGAGTGGGCGATGAAGTGGCCGTGCGAAGAGGTGTGGAAGGTCAGGAAACGGACGTGACGTCGCGCCCGTCGGACGAGGCGCTCTCGGCCTTCGACGCGCACGGCCCGTTGCGGATGGTTGACGAGCGCGGGGGCCGGACGTGGATCGGCGAGCGCGTCGTGCTCAAACGGGACATCGGCGAACGCGAATGGACGTGGATCGCCGAGAACCTCAACGACTTCCGGACGGAGCGGTTCCGCGTTCCGAAGGTCTTCCGCGCGCGCGACGGACGTTTGTTCGTCGATGGGTGGTGCGCCCAGGAGCGCGTCGACGGGTTCCACGCGAAGGATCGATGGCCGGACGTGATCGATGCCGGCGAACGATTCCATCGTCACATCGCGGACGTGCCGCGTCCGGACTATCTCGAAGCGGAGACGCATCCGTGGGCCGTCGCCGACCGCGTCGCGTTCGACGAGGAACGCGTCGAGGTGCCGGGGCCTATCGCCTCCGAGGTCGCGCGGCTTCAGTCTTTTCTCGCGCCGTGCACGCTTCCGGCACAGGTCATCCACTCCGACCTCACGAACAACGTGCTGTTCCACGATGACCTGCCGCCGGCGATCATCGACCTGACGCCACGGTTCCGTCCGGCCGGGTTCGCGATCGGCATCGTCGTGTTCGATGCGCTGGCGTACGAGAGCGCGTCGCCTGCGTTGTTCGACGCCGCCGCGCACGTCGACGCGTTCGACGAACTGCTCGCGCGAGCCGCGATCTGTCGGCTCATCACCGCGGGGATCGCGTTCCGAGACGATCAGTCGCGGATCGAAGAGCATGCGCGTACGGCGCGTCCCGTCGTGGACCTCATCGTGTCGCGCTTCACGTCATGATGCGTTCGTCTCCGTTCACGACGAGGACCTGTCCGTCGCGGAACGTGCGATAGGGGACGCCTTCGCGCTCGTAGTACGCGACGACGTGGTTCATGGACTCCGTTTCCGGATGACCGGGCGTGTCGTAGTGCGGGACGAAGGCGAAGTCGAGGATGCCGAGTCCGTCGAAGATCACCGGCTCGCCGTACAGCTTCTCGACGACGTCGGTCTCGTCGCAGAGCTCGAGCCCGCGGAGACTCGGCGCGAGCACGCACGGCCCGGCGCTGTACCCGCCGTACACGACCGCGTCGCGACGCAGGAGATCGAGGATCGCCTCGTCCGCTCCGCTCTTGGCCATCGCCTGACGCAGGGCGAAGACGTTGCCGCCGCGGAACCAGAGGAGGTCGAAGCTCGCGAGATCGTCTGCGATCGGGTCGTCCGGATCGAAGTAGTCACGGAGGTCGAGCTCTTCGGCATCGATACCGAGCTCGGCGAGTGCAGGAAACTCCGTCTCGAGACCGCGCGTCTCGTAGGGATCCATGGAGTTCGCGATGACCGCCGCGCGCCGTCCGGCTCCGAGGAGGCTGAGCAGGTGCTCCGGATGGTCACCGGTGCGGAACGAGGACAAGTACAGACGCACGAGCCGAGCCTGCCATAGGGCAGCATCGTGCGATGCCCGGAAGGCGAATGACCGACGTCGCCGGACGTGAACCTTGGCCGCGCTCTCTCGCTTGTCCGGCGTGACGAACTGTGGGTCAGACGGTGCGGTCCGCGAGCAGGACGAGGGCGGCTGCCGCGAGATACGCGAGGGACATCGGGACACCCCACAACACGAGCGGTTGCGGTGTGAAGTACGTCGGCGCGTAGGCGAGCACCGCACCCGCGACCAGCTCCCACGCTGCGATGCGGGGCGCGGTGATCGCTCGGCGCGACGCCATGACGCCGACGCCCGCGCAGGCGACCAACAGTCCGGACGCAGCCCACGGGTGGATCGGCCCGCTCACGAGGTGCACATGCCGGAACGGGTTCCACCATGTCGGCGATCGAGGTTCGTCCGGCTGGCCGTCCACCCACAGATTGATGGCATAGAGGAGGGCGGCGAGCGAGACGAAGGTGTCCAGGACCATGGCGGCGATGAGGTAGCCGAGCGACGTCCGGGACCGCGGCGTCTCCATGTCCCGTCGGCCGGTACGTGCGGCGCTCATCTATTGAGGATGCGCCTCCGTCACCGAAGAGGAAAAGAGAACGGGCCCCCGAGGGGGCCCGTTCTCGAAACGAAAGAACCGTCGATCAGATGCTGATACCCGGGCTGACGTTCAGGCCCGTGAAGGACGAGTCCGTGTTGAAGAATCGTCCATCACCGGTGTCCGTGCTCGAGTTCGTCGACGTGTTGGCGAGCACAAGGTCCGCCGAACCACCAGCCGACGTCACAACACCAGCGACTTCGCCGGCGACCGAGTCGCCGGACGTCGCCGAAGCGTCCTGGGTGAGGTTCTTCGAGTTCGAACCTTCCTGGACGTTCGACGCCGCGCCACCGCTCAGGATGTCGGCTGCAGCGATCCCCGTTGCGGACGCCTGGTTCAGACCGACGAACGACGCGAAGTCGTTCCCCGTACGCGCATCTCCCGTGGAGATGTCGTTGTGGTCGGAACTGTTCGTCGCATCAACGGACGCGGCGCCGGCGGAAACGATGCCGAGCACCTGACCGCCAACTCCATCGCCACTCTTCGACGTCGCCGTCTGACCGGCGTTCAGCTTGTTGTCCCCTTCCTGCACGTTCGTCGCGGAAGCCGTGTTGAGCACGTCAGCCGCCACGCCCGTCGCGGACGAGGAGTTCAAACCGACGAACGCAGCGGCGTCGTTGAACGCACGCGCGTCGCCCGTCGAGATGTCGATGTTCGTTGATGTGTTCGCGGCGACAACGGAGGCCGATCCACCGCCGGAAGTAACAACGCCGATGACCTGACCGCCGACGCCGTCACCGCTCGTCGCGGTCAGCGTCTGGTTCAGCTCGTAGCGGTTGTCGCCTTCCTGCAGGTTGGTGACCGGAGCGTTGTTGAGGATGTCCGCCGCGCCGCCGACCGCAGTCGCCGTCGAGGAGTTCAGCCCTACGAACGCGGCCGAACTGTTCGCGCCGCGAGCGTCACCTGTCGAGATGTCCACGTTGTCAGACTTGTTGGTCGCATCTACGGAAGTCCGACCGGACGAAACGACACCGGTCACCTGTCCAGCAACGGCGTCGCCGGACTTCGACGTACCGTTCTGGTTGGTGCTCGACTTGTTGTCGCCTTGCTGCACATTCGTGGCGGAAGCGTTGTTCGCCACGTCCGCGTGTGCCATGGTGCCGAGCACGGTCGCGGGCGCGAGAACGATCGCCGCCACTGCTACCCATCGAAATGCTTTCGTCATGTTGTTCGCACCTCCCTTCTCTGACGGGATTTTCCCGGACGGTGCGCTGCCCGGCTGATGCCGGAACCGCGCGCCGTCCGAAGCGTGACTGTCTAGCAGCGCTCCATCTCCTTCGCAAGCCGTTTATGACGGATCTGTGACAAACACGGCGTTAACGCCCGATGCCACTCTGAGGTTCCGGCGGATCTTCGAGCGGACATGCGTTCGCCCCGGCGGCGCCGACGGACCCAGACAGGCGCGACGGTTCGCCTTGGTTCCCGCGGCGATCGCACGCCTATAGTTCTCGGAAATCGTTCAGGGGGAGGAACGCATGGACTACGTCAACCTCGGCAACTCGGGCCTCAAGGTCAGTCGCGCCTGCCTGGGCGCTATGAACTTCGGTGAGGAAGGGGCGCCGTGCGAGGAAGCGGAAGCGCGTCGCGTCATCGATTCGTTCCTGGACGGCGGGAACAACTTCATCGATACCGCGAACGTGTACACCGCCGGCGCGTCCGAGCGTGTCGTCGGCCGAGCGGTGTCCGGCAGGCGCGACGACGTGGTCATCGCGACGAAGGCGCGCGGGCCGCAGGGCAGTGGTCCGAACGATGTCGGGACATCGCGACTTCATCTCACGCGTGCACTCGAAGCGAGCCTCCGCCGTCTCGGCACCGACTACATCGACCTCTATCAGATGCACGCGTGGGACCCGGCCACGCCGATCGACGAAACCATGGCCACGCTCGACACGTTCGTCCGGTCGGGCAAGGTGCGTTACATCGGCTGCTCGAACTACACGGGAAGCCAGATCGTCGAGGCGCAGTGGGCGGCAGAGCGGCTCGGCGGGACGAGGTTCGTGAGCTTGCAACCGCGTTACTCGCTCGTCGCCAGGGACATCGAAGGTGACGTTTTGCCGGCCGCGCAGCGCCACGGCCTCGGGACGATGATCTATAGCCCGCTCGGCGGCGGCGTGCTGACCGGCAAGTATCGACGGGGTGAGGAGCCTCCCGAGGGCTCACGTCTCGCCCGCTGGGGCTCGCAGCGCTCCGAGCGTGCGCTCAGCGAGCGCAACTTCCAGATCATCGACGCGCTCGAGATCGCGGCGAAGGAGCTCGAGTCGACACCGACGGCGGTGGCGCTCGCGTGGGTCTTGTCCAGACGCGGAGTGACGTCGGTGATCATCGGCCCGCGCGGCCTCGCTCAGCTCGAGGAGAACATGCCGGGCTTCGATCTCGAACTTTCGAGGGAGATCATCTCCGCACTGAACGACGCATCGCGCCCGGAAGGCAGGTCGTGATGACGGACACGATCACGTGGACCGATCACACCTTCACCGTCTCCGATGGCACGACGCTGCACTTCGCCGAGATGGGATCCGGCACCCCGGTGGTGTTGATCCACGGTGCCGGGGGGAGCGCCGTCGGAAACTGGTTCCTCAACGGCATCGCTCCGGCGTTGGCGCCGACCAACCGTGTCATCGGGATCGACATGCGGGGACACGGTAAGAGCGAAGCCGGCCCGCAGGGCGCCCTCGAGCACATGCATGAAGACGTGATCGAGTTCCTCGATCAGCAGAAGATCGACAAAGCGCACATCGGTGGCTACTCGATGGGCGGGGGAGTGACACTGCGGTTGCTCGCTGCGTGTCCGGAGCGCTTCATCTCCGCGTCGTTCGGTGGTTCGGGTATCCCCGAGACGCCCGACTTCGAGGGCCTGATCCCGCCGGACAAGGAAGGCGAAGATCCTGAAGGTGCCGCCGCTCGCGAAGCCTTCCGCGCGCCGAGGCCGCATGGGGAAGAGGTCGGCAACGCCGGTCGTCCGCGCGTGTTCGCTGAGATGACCGAGGAGCAGCGCGCGGCCTTCATGCGCCGACGTGCTGCGATGGCGGCGTCCATCGATCTATCGAGCATCGACTTCCCGGTGCTGGCGGTGAACGGTGAGTTCGATCGTCCTCATGCGAAGACACATCGCATGTGGCGTGAGCTCCGCGACTTCACGAACGTAATCTTGCCGGGCAAGGGTCATCTGTCGGCCGTGATGGCGGGATTCATCCCGCAGTCCTACATCGACGCGATGGTTCGCTTCATCACGACGAACAACCCCGTTACGTAGTCGGTCTCACTCGCGCGAAATCACAGAGCACGTGAAGATCCAGCAGGTGTACGGCGACGCCAAGCTGTCGGGTGTGCCGGGGATCGCGTTCGGCGCGCAGCGCATGCTCGCCGCCATTACCGCCGACGACGTGCCGACGTACAAGGCAGCGGCGACGAGCTTCGTCGCGGCGTGCTCGGGGTAGAAGTTCGCCCCCGCGCATCGCCCGGCCTGACCTCCCCGACGATTCCCTGCTGACCCTTCTCGAAGCGCCTGGATCGAGCGGGTCCTGATCTGTCGTTTTCTGCCGTTCGTCGAAGGGAAGGCGCCGTGGCTGTCGGCGACCCCACCTACCCTTACAAGCGGAGGAAACCCATGTCCGATCAGGATCTCGCCAGGCATCGCGCGGCATTGCTCGAAGGGGACCGTGCGCAGTCCGAGTTGTTCGACAAGACGCTCATCACGTTGTCTGGCGGCGCGCTTGCGGTCTCGTTGACCTTCCTCCACGACATCGTGGGCGGCGTTCCTGCTCACGGTACGCGGTGCGCCCTCCTTGCTGCTTGGGTGCTCTTGGTCGTGAGCCTCTTCTCGACACTCTTCTCCTTCAAGGCGTCGCAACGCGCCCTCCGCGCCGAGGCGAAGGCCATCGATATGGGCACCGAGCCGAGCGGCAGGGCAGTGGCTTATGGGCGCGCGCTGAACGCAGTTGCGCTCGGCGCGTTGATCGTCGGTGTTGTGTTTCTCATGCTGTTCGCGTATTGGAACATCGGGAAGGGGGTGACGCCGTGAGTGAGGACAAGATCGAGAAGGTGCCGGAGCCGAGCAAGCCGGTGCCCGTCAAGCCGCACGAAGAGAAAGGTTGGACGGGTTTCCCGCGCCCGGAACTGCCGGGGCAGCCGCCAGCGGAGGCGGTCGTGGAGCCCACGCCAACGCCCGGAGCACCGCCCGAACAACAGCCGTCGGCACCGAGCGAGCCGCCCTCAGACACCACGTCGGACGAGAGCGAGTAGGTGCGCACCGTGCATACGTCCCTGGAGTAGTTGCTTGGGCATCCCTGAGTGCCGGAAGGTTCTCGCGATGGTCGGCGAGCTTCATGCGCGGGGCTACGAGCTTCTCCGCATCATGCCGGGCATGTCACCGTCCGGCGTCTACTGGCGCACCGCCATCACCGCCGCGAAGCACATCACGCGCGAGAACGGCGCGCGGATGGACGACCTCGAGGCTCCGGCGGCGTACTACAGCATCGCGGCCGAGGATCAGTTCTTCGGGTGGGACGACGCTGATGATGCGGGCGCCGTCAGACTCGCCGATCTCTTCGTTGCACGCTGCGCCGAGGTCGCCGAGGAAGCGCGTGGCTCCGATCCCGCGTATGTCGAGTGGTACCGCGACATGCTCGCGCGAACGGACCCAGATCACCTACCCGTCGCCTACACCGATTCGAGCATTCCCGACGACGGCTTGCGCACGTTCAGCGAGGACGGCCGCGACATCACGGTTCCGCTTCCACCGCCCGGCCTCGGCAGGCTGCGTGCGCGCGAGTTTGACTCATACGACGAGTAGTTCCAACTCGGCCCACAGCGCAGAGTGATCAGAAGCCTTCGACGTACGCCAGTCGTCGTAGTACCCGGCGTCTCGCACCGCGAAGTGCCGGGAGATGAGCAGGTGATCGAAGAACCTGTTGTTCGCGCGGGTGACATGCGTCACCGGCTTCGTCCAGCCCGGCACTTCGAGGTAGGCGAGCCGCAGGCCGTGCGCATCTGTGCCATCGAGTACCGATCGAACGCCAGCATCCCACTCGGCGCGCGGACGCGATTCGCCCTGGCGCCGCCACATGCCCGCCGTCGTGTAGGTCCCGTCCTTGCGAGGCCGCTGGCCGAAGGTGACCACCTCGCCCGTCGGCAGAACGTCGCGGGGCTCGTTGAAGTCACCGGCGACGACGCGTGGCGCGTCCGGTGCGGCGTTCAGATATGACGCGAGGGACTCAAACGTCTCGATCTTCTTCCACCCGTTGGCGGAGCCGTTCGGTATGTGAACGTTCAGCACGTCCACGGGTATCTCATCCACTTCGATCTCGGCGCGTGCGATGAGTTGTGGCCAAGGCGATGGCGTCACCCACGGCGTGGTCCGCACCGGCCATCTGCTCGCGATGACGTTCCCGTAGGGCTTCGCCGTGGATGGCGTGGCGCTACACACGCAGTAGGCGAGGCCGAGGTCCGCGAGGCCGTCGGCCATCTGCGCCGCCGCCGTCCCTGCGTGGACCTCTTGCAGAAGTACCACGTCCGGCGATGCGCTTCGCAAACGGTCCAGGACGGCGGCGAGGCGCGGAGTCGCGATGCCGCTCTTGCCGTTCACGTTCCACGAGACGACTAGCAGAACGTCCTCCGCATCCCTCCATCATGCCGTTGGCGACCTCGCGGACGTGCGACGTAGATTCGATGGCGCCCGGCCGCGAAGGGAGGGTCGCCACCGTGGGAATCCTCATCCGCTCCCCATCGAGCGGGGGTTGGCAGGCTGTCGATTCATCGCCGTTCTCGCTCGAAGCGGATCTGCGCGACCTGATCGTCGAGACACCATCGCTCGTTCCTATCGAGGACATCCGTGAGGGCTCGGCTGCGTTCATCGTCGCCGTCCCGGAGTTCGGACTCCCCGGCGCGGGCTACACCGACGTGGTCCTCTTCGCACCGGACGGCGTCGTTGCTGTTGTTGAGTGCAAACTCGCACGCAACGCGCAGATCAAGCGCGAGGTCGTCGGGCAAGTCTTCGAGTACGCCGCCTTCCTGTGGCAGATGCCCTACGACGACTTCGATCAGCGTGTGGCGAGCAGGACCGGTAAGCACATCGTCGATCTCGTCCGCGATGCCGTGAGCGATCAAGCATGGGATGAGCACGCCTTCCGCGACGGCGTCGAGGCGGCGCTTCACGATGGGACCTTCGTGCTCGTCATCGCGGTGGACGAGATCAACCCGGAGCTTGATCGCACGGTGAGCTTCCTGAACGGGTGCGGCGAGCCGAAGTTCTCGTTCGCCGCGCTTGAGATGCGGCGGTCGCAGTGGCAGGACACGGAGATCCTCGTTCCTCACCTGTACGGGCCCGGCATCGGGGCGTCGGCTACACCCCGATCGGCGTCACGCGTCTGGACGCGCGACACGTTCCTGGCGGCTGTCACCGAACAGTCGCCCACAGGCGTGGCAGCGGTTGTCTCCGACCTTCTTGACTGGTCTGGCTCGTCGGACGGTCAGGTCTTCTTCGGTCATGGAACACAGACAGGCTCGTTCACGCTGACGTGCACCTTCGCGAACGGTAAGCGACAAGCTCTGTTCGCTGTCTACGACACCGGCGTCGTGGCGATGAACCTTGGCGGATTCACGAACCGACCAGACTTCTACCAGCGCTACGTGGACGGACTCGCACAGATCCCCGGCTTCGCGGACGCCGCTCACTCGGGGAAGGCCCAGCCGTCGGTGCGAGTTGCCGACGCGCTGGTCGGCCATGGTGACGCACTCGCTGCGTTCAAGGCGCTTATAGAAGATCTCGTGGCCCGTGCGACCCAGATCACCAACGGCACATGACCGGGGAATCGCGCGAGCGGCAGCGAACACTCACGCCTGAGCAGAAGGCTCGTGTCGAGATCGACCGCATGCTCGACCTCGCGGGCTGGGTTGTGCAGGACGCCCGCGACATCAACCCGACCGCGGCGCAGGGCGTCGCCGTGCGGGAGTTCGTCCTCCCAGTCCCTGCCGGGCGTGTGGACTACTTGCTCTTCGTCGATGGCCAGCCCGTCGGCGTCATCGAAGCCAAACCCGTCGGCATCCCGCTCACAGGCGTCGAGTGGCAGTCGGCGCGGTACGCGAAGGCCATCCCCGAACCGTTCAAGCCTTCGTTCACGCCGCTGCCGTTCGTCTACGAAGCCACGGGCGCCGAGACGGCCTTCACCAACACCTTGGACCCGGAGCCGACGAGCCGGTTGGTCTACTGGTTCCACCAGCCGAGGACGCTCGCGGAATGGCTCCGGTTCGCCGAGATCAACCCGGACGCACCCACCGTGCGTGCGCGTTTGCAGGTCATGCCACCGGTGGATGCCGCCGATCTGTGGCGTCCGAAGGACGAAGCCGTTCGGAACCTTGAGAAGTCGCTCCGGGAGAACCGTCCGCGTGCCCTCATCCAGATGTCCACCGGCGCGGGCAAGACCAAGCTGGCCGCGTTTCAGACCTACCGGCTCGTCAAGCACGCGGGAGCCAAGCGCGTCCTGTTCCTCGTGGACCGCGCGAACCTCGGTCGTCAGGCCGAGGGTGAGTTCCAGAGCTACGAGACGCCGGACACCGGCAAGAAGTTCACCGAGTTGTACACGGTGCAGCGCCTGACCTCGAACGTCATCGATCCCGTGGCGCGGGTGTGCATCACCACCATCCAGCGTTTGTACTCGATCCTCAGCGGCGAGCCCGAGCTTCCGCCCGAGAGAGATGAAGAGTCACCGTGGGACGCCGATGTCATGCCTGCCGGAGGCGTGACAGTGAACTACAACCCGTTCGTGCCCATCGAGTCCTTCGACTTCATCATCGTCGATGAGTGCCACCGCTCGATCTTCGGCCTGTGGCGACAGGTGCTCGACTACTTCGATGCCTTCATCGTCGGACTCACCGCGACACCGAACAAGGCAGCGTTCGGCTTCTTCAACCGCAACCTCGTCATCGAGTACCCCTACGAGCAAGCCGTGGCGGACAGGGTCAACGTGGACTTCGATGTCTTCCGCATCCGCACGAAGATGACGGAGCAAGGCGGCGAGATCGAGAGTGGGGAAGAGGTCGGGTACCGGAGCCGCGAGTCGCGCAAGACGCGGTGGGCCTACGCCGAGGACGAACTGACCTACGACGCAACGGATCTCGACAGAGAGATCGTCGCTCCCGACCAGATCCGCACGGTCATCGCCACGTTCCGCGACCACCTCCCGATGATGTTCCCGGACAGACACCGCGAGGACAACGGGCTGCTCAAGCACATCCCGAAGACCCTGATCTTCGCGAAGGATGACGCGCACGCCGATGACATCGTGCGCGCGGTGCGCGAAGAGTTCGGCAAGGGGAACGACTTCTGTCGGAAGATCACCTACAAGGCGACCGGCAACACAGAAGATCTCATCAAGTCCTTCCGCATCGACTACCCCTTACGCATCGCGGTGACGGTGGACATGATCGCCACTGGGACCGACATCAAGCCGCTTGAGTGTCTGTTGTTCATGCGCACCGTCAGGTCACGCACCTTCTTCGAGCAGATGCGCGGGCGCGGGGTGCGCGTCATCAGCCCCACCGATCTGCGAGCCGTCACACCCGATGCTGTGACGAAGGACCGCTTCGTCCTCGTCGATGCCGTGGGCGTGACCGACGCGGCGCTGGTTGACAACCCGCCGCTCGAACGGAAGAACTCGGTGCCCTTCCCGCAACTGGTTCAGATGATCGTCGATGGGAACCGCGACGCCGATGTCATCTCGTCGCTCGCGAGCCGCCTCGCGCGTCTCGACGACCGGATCAGTAAGGCTGACCGAGAAGAGCTTCGCGCCATCGCGGGAGACCGCGACCTCGGGGATCTGTCACTCGCACTCGTGGACGCCATCGATCCCGACTTGCAACGTGCTGCCGCGCAACGGGCGACGAAGAAGGAAGAGCCGTCGGAGGCCGAGATCGTGGAAGCTGCGGCCAAGCTCATCGACCAGGCCGTGCGGCCCATCGTCGAGGGCGAGCCACTACGGGCGAAGCTGGTGGCGGTGCGAACGTCGTACGAGCAGGCCATCGATGTCGGGGCTGAGGATGTCGTACTCGCCGCCGAGTTCACACGTGACTCGGCCCGCGAGCTTGTCCAGTCGTTCAAGGACTTCATCGAAGAACACAAGGACGAGATCGTGGCCCTTGAGGTGCTCTACAGCCGAGGGTACGGGAAGCCTCCGACCTTCGAACAGGTGAAGGAGTTGGCCAGCGCCATCGCGCGGCCACCGAGAGCGTGGACAGCGGCCCGGCTGTGGGCGGCGTACGAGCGCGTGGATAAGTCGAAGGTGCGGGGATCAGGTCGTCGCGCCCTGACGGATCTCGTGTCCTTGGTGCGCTTCACCCTTGAGCACGACGGCGAGCTAGTCCCGTACGCGGAGCAGGTGACTGAGCGATATGTCGCGTGGTTGACGGCGCAGGAGCAGGCAGGGACGAGGTTCACGCCGGAGCAGAAGGCTTGGCTCGATGGGATCAAGGATGTCGTGGCTGCTTCGATGAACGTGTCGAAGGAAGACTTCGACTACGCGCCGCTGATCGAACGCGGTGGACTTGGCGGGGCGTACGCGGTGTTCGGGGATCAGCTTGACCGCGTGCTCGAAGAGTTGAACGAGGCGTTGGCTGCATGAGCGCGCTGCCACTGGGGTGGCAGGAGTTCGAGTTTGGGTCGGCTTTCCAGGTCGTTTCAGACGGTGGTAGGAGGCTCGCGGCATCACAGTACAAGCCGGAAGGTCGATTCCCTGTCATCGACCAAGGTGAGCAGTTTGTCGGCGGATACACCGATGACGCCACGCTGTTGTATGACGGCCCGTTGCCGGTCATCGTGTTCGGAGATCACACGCGCCGCGTCAAGCTGGTATGGCGTGAGTTTGTCGTCGGCGCACAGGGCGTGAGACTGCTCGCGCCGCGTGAGTGCTTGGACGCAGCGTTCGCCGCATACCAGCTAAGTACTAAGGAAGTCCCGAACCGTGGCTACAGCCGCCACTTCCAGTTTCTGCGGAAGATGTCTGTGCTCGTGCCGCCGCGTTCGGAGCAAGCGCGGATCGTCGCGGCCCTCGAAGAGCAGTTCTCCCGCATTGACGCCGGGGTCGCATCGCTTGAGCGCGTTGGTCGCAACCTCAAGCGCATGCGCGCGGCGGTGTTGCAAGCAGCGGTGACCGGGCGGCTTGTTCCGCCCTCTGCGGACGAAGAGTCAGCGGCGGAACTGATGAAGCGGGTTGCAGGCGAGCGACATCATGCTTGGACGGTGGGACCTCAGCGCCGACGATATGCCGAGCCAGAGTCGCCGGCTAACCCATCGCCGAGGGGCTTACCCCCGTCTTGGGTCTGGGCTACCGTCGCGCAAGTGTCAACGGTCGTGACGGATGGAGTTCACAAGAAGCCGAACTACGTTGAAAGGGGCGTCCCGTTCGTGACGGTGCGGAACCTCACGGCAGGGAACGGGATCGACTTCACCAGGTTGAACTACGTCTCGCAAGCCGATCATGAAGAGTTCTGCAAGCGAACTCACCCCGAGCAGGGTGACCTCTTGGTGTCGAAGGACGGAACGCTCGGCGTAGTGCGCGCCGTGCGAACGTCGGAGGCGTTCAGCATCTTCGTGTCCGTCGCACTCATCAAGCCTGTGCTTCGCTCGATGACCGACTACTTGGAACTGGCGCTATCGTCACCACTTGTTCAGGCTCAGATGGTGCCCAAGGGTTCCGGTCTACAGCACATCCACCTTGAGGACTTGCGAGAGGACTGCGTGCCGGTGCCGCCCCTGCGGGAGCAAGAACGAATCGTTCGCGAAGCGCATCGCCTCCTGTCTGAGGTGGATCGCCTTGAGAGTCTCTGTGAACAAGCGGTGAGTCGATCTAGCGCCCTACGACGCGCGGTCCTCACCGCCGCATTCAGCGGACGACTGGTTCCTCATGAGACGACTTAGTCCGATGCTGACAGCGTGAGTTGTTGAGGGGTGCTTGAGGTTGACTGACGAGTCTGCGCTGGTTCAGAAGTTGTGGAACTACTGCAACGTCTTGCGCGACGTTGGTCTGTCGTACCAGGACTACATCGAGCAACTCACGTTCCTGCTCTTCCTCAAGATGGCCGACGAGCAGACGAAGCCGCCCTTCAAGCGCAAGCCCATTACGCCGAAGGGGCTGGACTGGCAGTCCCTTCTCGACCGCGACGGTGACGATCTTGAGGTTCACTACCGCCACGTCCTCGCGGAACTCGCGAAGCACCCGGGCACGCTCGGCGTGATCTTCCGCAAGGCTGACAACAAGGTCCAAGACCCGGCCCTGCTGCGGAAGCTCGTCGTGGACCTCATCGACGGCGAGAAGTGGATGTCGCTCGACGCCGACGTGAAGGGCGCGGCGTACGAGGGGCTCCTACAGAAGAACGCGGAGGACGTGAAGACGGGCGCTGGCCAGTACTTCACCCCGCGTGCGCTCATCAAGGCCATCGTCGCCGTCATGGAACCCACTCCTGACATGACCATCTGCGACCCGGCGTGCGGCACGGGTGGGTTCTTCCTCGGTGCTCACGACTACATCGTGGAGAACTTCACCCTCGATCCCGACGAGAAGCGTCACCTCAAGAACGACGCGTTCACGGGCTGGGAGATCGTGCCGACGACGGCGCGCCTCTGCCAGATGAACATGCTGCTGCACGGCATCGGAGCGCCCGAAGCGGAGAGCCGTATCACGGTGGACGACTCGTTGCGTTGCGATCCCGGTGACCGCTTCGACATGATCCTCACGAATCCACCGTTCGGGAAGAAGTCGGCCATCACCGTCATCAACGCCGAGGGCGACCGCGACCGGCAAGACACGACGGTGCTCCGGGACGACTTCTGGACGACCACGTCCAACAAGCAGTTGAACTTCGTCCAGCATGTGAAGACCCTGCTCGGCATCGATGGACGCGCCGCCATCGTCGTGCCGGACAACGTGCTCTTCGAGGGTGGGGCAGGGGAGACGGTACGTCGGAAGCTCCTGCACGCCTACGAAGTGCACACGTTGCTCCGGCTCCCGACGGGCATCTTCTACGCGGGCGGCGTCAAAGCGAACGTGTTGTTCTTCGACCGCAAGCCCGCGTCGGAGGATCCGTGGACGAAGACCCTCTGGATCTACGACCTGCGAACGAACAACCACTTCACCTTGAAGGAGCGGCCGCTGCGCTTCGAGGACTTGTCCGAGTTCATCAAGGCGTACAACCCGGACAACCGGCTCAAGCGCAAGAAGTCCGAGCGCTTCCAGCCTTACACCTACGACGAACTCATCGCGCGCGATAAGGCGTCGCTTGACATCACCTGGTTGCGGGATGAATCGCTTGAGGATGCGGCCGATCTGCCGCTGCCGGACGTGATCGCACGCGAGATCGTCGAGGACTTGGAGGCGGCGCTGTTGGAGTTCGCTGAGGTGGCCGCGACTCTTCCAGCGAGCGCAGAGACCGAAGGGACTTGATCGGCGATGTGTCGGTGGAGACGCTCTAGTCAACGGCAGGAAGAGCGGTCGCGTACGGCGTGTCCAGCTTGTAGTAGGTAGGGGCACCTTCTGGGATCTCTTCAACGAGGCCGTCGGCTCGCCTGACCCAGTGCGTTCCGCGTCGATCGGTGAATGCAAGCTCGATCCCCGGCTGTCGCATCATGCCGCCCCAACCACTTCGGACGTGAGTGCGCCAGCGACCGGGAGGGAGGATCGTCATGACGACGCGATATCCGGGGTCGGCGACAGCTTCGCCGACGTGCGGACCTGCTCCAAGCACGATGACGAGCGTGGCGACGACGTTGTACACAGGTTCGTCCGAGCGGTTGAGCACCACGACCGGCGTGTCCGTCCCGGTCTGATCTGCACTCACCCACGCGGAGAGCCGTTCCGCTTGCGAGCGATGCTCGCGTTGCGCCCGGCGCCTGCGCTCGGCTCCGATCTGCCACAGAGCAGCGAAGAGGGCGCCCACGGTACCGATCGCGGCTGTCCACGTAGGCGCGTCGCCCCAGTGCATTCCTAAGACGCACTCACTTCGGGAGCCGCACCGCCGGACGGAAGCGTCTGATTCGCGAGGAACGCTGAAAGTCCGTCCCGCTGCGCCACGGCGGGAAAGTCGATGAACGCAACGTTCGAGTACGGCCACTCCATCGTGATGGAGAACCCGACGCACTTCGTCACGGTGTCGGCGTCGTCCGCAGTCACGGTGATCTCGATCGCGAAGTCCGCCATGCGGTAGGGGAGTTCGTGCCAGCCGCGGTCACCGACGACGCGCAGGTCATCGACCATGAGCCGAGGCTTGCCGTCACGGTGGTTGTGGATGAGGTCTATGAACTCGCGGCCGTCCGGGACGATGTCGAGCACCGGCGGCGTTCCGTTCCTCGGTTCGGCCGACGGCATGCTCGACCAGTGGAGAGCTACGGGATCAACATCGCGCTCCGTCCACTCGCCCACAGGACCAGTTGTGTCGCGTTCACGGTAGGCGCACCGGCTCAGCTTCACCTGCACATCGTGCGCGGTGCTCCGTCCAACGTTCATGATCGCGCACCGAAGGGTTGCGCCGCGCAGCGCGTTGGTCGGACGCACGAACGGCTCGAAGGGCTTGGTGTCGCCGAGCGCGATGTCGATCACAGGCTTCCTGTACGACCCCCGAAGGGCTGGGAGCGCTGCGGCGATGAACAGCGCGACGCCGGAAGCGGTGAACGTTCCGATGGCGCTCCACGCTGCGGCGGTCATGGACTATCAGTGTTGAAGGTGTCACCGACATGGCTCGGCACGTCGCCCGGGTCGCAACGCGACACGTCGATTCGTCCGCGGACCACCGGTACCCGCGCTGCACCTCGGATCCGGCTTGGCCGCGCCTCGCGCGCATCCGCCTGACCGCTCGGAGTCGAGCCCATCCCGCCGTTTCAGCGCGTCTCAACCGAGTTCATCTGGCGGGTTCCGCATGAGCGGCTGGAAGTCTCCGAGTGCCTCGCCGGTCTCATCGATGAAGGACGTGTCGAGGCCCACGTCCTTGAACACGTCGTGCGCGAGGTGCCCGACGAGGATCGCTCCCATAAGAATGCGTGAGTCCGCGATCTCCACATCTGTAGGACGGGTCAGTCCCACCGCGTGACCTTCCCCGTCTTCGTGCATGTACAGGCCGAGCCCTTGGAGACTGGGGTGAACGCCGAGGTAGGACTCACTTCGGTACAGGGTGTTGTACGCGTCGGAGAACAAGGTGGAGAACCCGCTCCCGCGCTCGCCGAGAAGTTCGCCGACGAGCCGACACATCTCCTTGAACGTCAGCCGGTCGTCTGTGCCTTCTTCGGGCTCAGCGAGGGTCAGATCCCAGTCTGCTTCCTGAGCGATTACGGATCGCTGACGGATCTCATGTTTGCGTAGACGCTCCATCGCATCGTCTGCGCCGAAGAGGGCGTACTGGCTGTAGACGAGCGTTTCGTACAAGAGTCGGAGGTCAGCGCCCATCAGGTCGTGGAGGCCTTCACGTTCGTGGCTGAGCATCGAACGAAGAAACGATCGGCAACGCACGAGCCCGGCGAGTGGCGTCATCGGGTATGCGTCGCTGCACCGGACGGTGGGGACCTTCTCGTCGATGTGTGAAACGAGACGTTCGGCTACAAGTCGAAGGTCATCGGGATTCAAGTCGGACATCGTTCCAGTTGGTTTCTCCCAGCATCCCGTTCCTCCTTGGCTCGAGTGAGCACAAGTGGAGCAGGTGGGACAGATCAGCCGGAGCCGGTGTCGCCCATCAGCCGAAGCCGGGTCGTGTTGTGTGACACATCTCCCGGAGCCGATGTGGGACACATCAGGCGAACTTCTACAAACTCGCGCGACATCACAGAGAGCGGACGATGGGACTCGAACCCACGACCCCCACGTTGGCAACGTGGCGCTCTACCAACTGAGCTACGTCCGCAACAGAACCCGTCGATTATACGAGCGGCCCTAACGCAGGGCCTGCAGCCCGTGTCCGATCTTCACGAGCTCCTTGGCCTGCGGATCCCTGTCGTTCGAGAACACCTGATACCGCGCGCAGCGCGAGCTGCCGAGGCGGAAGTTGATCGCGTTTCCACCGGTCGTCGGTCCGATCGACCCCGTCCGGTTCATCACGATGATCCCCACGGACCCGTTCAGGATGCCCCGCTTCCCGCCGCGCAGGATCTCGATGTACTTCCCGCCCGGGGCCATCAGATGGAAGATCGTCACGTTCTTGATCGGCGGTTTGCCCGGCTCCGGACCCGGCTGGAGCTGCCTCGAGAAGCCGGCCGGGAGATAGCCGACCGTGAATGGCAGTTGGTCCGAGCAGGGCTTGTTCGGCGCGGACTTCGGCACGAGAGTTCCCGGGGTCTCCGACTTGCCGCAGGCCGCCGCCACGACGGCCACGAGCAGGCAGAACGAGAGGGTCAGGCGGCGCATCCGGGGGACTCTACCAATCCGCCTAGGTGCCTGCGGCGATAAGGATGAAGTCGGTGGCGAACCCGAGCGCCAGCCCGAGAAGCAGCCCCCACGCGGCGAGCTCGCGGTATCCGATGCTCCGTCCGACGTGGAGCAGTTCGAGGATCACGTACAGGATCGAGCCCGCGGCGAGCGCCAGGAACGCGACGAAGATCGTGTCGTTGACGAAGCTCCGTCCGACGATCGTCCCGAGGAACGTCGGGCCCCCGCCGATCAACCCGCACAACGCGAGGAAGCCCCAACTCGGACGCTCGTCGTGTCCCGTCAACGGCCCCACGATCCCGAACCCCTCGGTCGCGTTGTGTGCGCCGAACCCGATGATGAGCAGCAGCGCAAGGGTGATCTCGCCCTTGGCGGCGGACTGTCCGATGGCGAGGCCCTCGGAGAAGTTGTGCAGGCCGATCCCGACGGCGATCGACAGCGCGAGCCGGCGAGCGTTCGCCGCGGGATCGACGACGAGCTTCTGGAACTCTTCGACGCTCGCCGCGCCCGGCCCGACCGACTTCTTCTTCTGGCGCTTGATCGCGAAGCGGTCGTAGTAAACGAGGCTCATGAGGCCGATGGCGACGAAGATGATGGCCGTCCCGCCGAGCGTGGCCACGCGGCCCCACGAACCCTGGTGCGCCTGCGCCACCTTGATCGCGCGCTCGACGGGCTCCGTCGCGTTCGCGAGGACGTCCCACAGCAGGAAGATGAGGATGCCGGTGGCCGTCGCGTTCAGGAACGCCTTCGTCCGGACGCCGACCTTCCGCATCCGGCCCATCGGGAGCCCGAGGAAGATGGTCGAGCCGGCGATGGCTCCGAGGAGGAGGATGCGTGCTGTGGACATGGTCAATATAAATACAACGGCCATGAGATTAAGAAGGACGGGCTGAGCTTTGTCAAGGGCCCGCGTCTTCGTGTCCGGCATGGTCCAGGGCGTGAGTTTCCGCTGGTACACGGTCCAGGAGGCGCGTGCGCGGGGCCTCGGGGGGTTCGTCCGGAACCTGCCGGACGGCCGCGTCGAAGCCGTCTTCGAGGGCCCGGACGAAGCCGTCGAGCAGATGGTCGCCTGGTGCCACCACGGCCCCCGGCATGCCCGGGTGAGCCGCGTCGACGTCGAACACGAGGAGCCCGAGGGCCTCTTCGAGTTCGACGTCGAGGGGTACTAAGGAGCCGCGTCCGCGGTCCGGCAGGTGTCGCCGGCGCACTTCGCCAAGGCGG
>Ga0307469_10000178_pt1 | contig 25005 bp, 21 predicted proteins | sample atmos_gasesAM2C__FD_203084 | JGI IMG/M metagenome (GOLD analysis project Ga0307469, IMG submission 203084) | Hardwood forest soil microbial communities from Morgan-Monroe State Forest, Indiana, United States - atmos_gasesAM2C_515 | ecosystem: Environmental > Terrestrial > Soil > Temperate... | reverse complement strand
ACGAAAGGAATCTCAATATGCGGCGTCGAAATTCGCTGGGGGCGGCCTGCATGGCTCCCTGATGGCGGGCTTTCGGAACCAGCCAGAGTTCTTTCGGACCGGAGGCGGCTGTGAAGATGGCTTCGGCGTGCCGCTTGGGAATGTTGTGATCGCTGAGTCCCGAGATCAGCAGCACCGGAAATTTCCGGATGGCAACCGACGCTTCCGGAGAGACTTCGTCGAAACGAAAGCCGGCTTGTTGCTCCGCCTCGTGCACGGCCACCATGGCAGCCGGTCGGAATAAGGTTTTGCCCAGCAATGCGCTGACGCGCAAGCCGGCGTAATCGAACATTACTTCGTGCAGGTTGCGAAAAGCGCCTTCTGCCACGACTGCCTGGATGCGTGGATCAATCGCGGCGGCTTGCAGGGCGATGGCTGCTCCCATCGACTCGCCAAACGCAAATACGCGGGTCACCTGTTCGCTCGCGATGAGCGCATCTATGACAGCGCTCACGTCGTAGCGCTCCAGATGTCCGTAGGTCGCGACCGAGCCTCCGCTTTCTCCGTGAGCGCGCGAATCCATCATCACCACGCTGTACCCGGAGGCGAGGAGGAAGTCTGCATACCCGAGCATCGAGAGCCGGTTTTGCGATCGGCCGTGTAGCAGGAGGATCCAGTCCCCGCTCGGGTGCGCGGCGCGCACTCTCCACCCGCTTAGCACAGTGCCATCGTGAGCGGTCACCACCAGATCCGCGCGCGTCGCGTTCTCACGGGAAAACGCCTGGTCGGCAGCCGATACCTGGGGAGCAGTAATTTCGCGTCGGAGGGGGTGGAGAATGAAGGGTGCAAAAATTCCGCCCGCTTTCGCCGGCAGAGGCAGACATAGGAGTGCTACCAGTACGGCTCGAATGACGTAATGGACCTTCGCTTGCACCCGAGTCACCCCCAGGCAGTACGACCCTAAACTTCCACCCTCTGCAACCATCGTTCCAAACGGCAGCCATCCTCCTGCAGAAGGAACGTGCCCACGCCATGACACTCGCCGACGATGCGATGCGACTCGGCATCCCGGGCCGCGCGTGTGATCCATTGCTGCCCCACCCGGTATTGTGCCGCCGTGAACCACTTCTGCGGCAGAACCTCCACCAACCCGGCGTGCAGGTAAAAAACGAACAGGGCAAAGGCTGGGTTGTCGGTCGACATCGCCTTGTAGCTGGTCGGAACGATCAGCTCCTCGACGCCGCTGAATTCAGGGGGGACGTTAATTTTGTGCGTGCCCGGGGCCAGATCGAGCGGTACCTCGAATTCCGCGACCGGAGCGGTATGAGCGTAAATCCGGTCGCTCGACTGCTTGAACCATCCCGCCAGCTCCGCGATCTCGAAAGCCTTCAGCGTATCGGGGTCGAAACAAGCCAGGCGCACGGCGCGGCCCTCCGGGCACCATATCCCCAGGTAAGAAGGCGGCACGAAGAATGGCCGGCAGTACGTATTCAACGCGAGCCGAGGCTTCTCCGGCTCCTGCTCGAGTCCGAGCGTCACAACATAGCCCGTGGGACCTAGTTCGCCCTGGTGTTTCCAGTCAAAGCGCTGGCGGGCCACAGAAGTGATGGCAGGGAAAGTCTGCCAGTACCAGGGCGTCGGCCCAATGGTATGCGCGAGGATCTCTTGCAGCCGGCTTACGGATAAATCCGTCATGGGGTTGGCTTACTCGGAAGGACCCTGGAAAAAATCGCTTCTGAGAAAGAAGATGCAGAAATGCTAAGTGAGCTTCAGTATTTTCCTAATGCGCCGGGATTCCGCGGGGTTTTACGTGTTCGCGAATAAATTTCACGATGTCGTCCATGGCGGTGCCGGGCTGAAAAATTGCCGCTACGCCAATCTTCTTCAGGCCCTCCACGTCCTGGTCTGGGATGATGCCGCCGACCAGCAGTACGACGTCGTCCATCTTGTTCTGGCGGAGCAGGTCGGACACGCGCGGCACGATCGCGTTGTGCGCGCCGGAGAGGATCGAAAGGCCGATGACGTCGACGTCTTCCTGCAGCGCCGCCGAGACTACCATCTCGGGAGTCTGCCGCAGGCCGGTGTAGATCACTTCCATGCCGGCATCGCGTAGCGCGCGAGCAATGACTTTCGCCCCGCGATCGTGCCCGTCCAACCCGGGCTTGGCCACCAGCACGCGGATTTTATGCTCTTCTGCCACCATGGTCATTTAAACACAGAGGACGCAGGGGATCACAGAGGGACCGTCAGTTTCTTCGCTCGGCCGGAACCGTTTTGAATCAAACCGTCTTGATATCCAAGCTCCGCCAGAGGTACCAGCAGGCAATCGAACGGTAGGGTGCCCACGCTTTCGCGATCTTTTCCATGTCCTTGGGCTTGGGCAACTTGCGCTTGCGATAGTGCTTCTTGATGGCGACCTGGATGCCATAGTCACCGGTCGGCAGAACATCCGGCCGCCGCATGGTGAACATCAAGAACATGTGCGCGGTCCAGACCCCGACGCCCTTGACCTGGGTGAGGTGTTCGATGACATCGGCTTCCGCCATGTCGGCGAGCTTTTCGAAGCTGAGCTCGCCTGATTTCGTCTTGGCCGCGAGATCTTTCAGATACGAAGACTTCTGTTTCGACAAGCCTACGGCCCGCAACTGCTGGTCCGACAATTTCAGGATTCCCTCGGGAGTGACCGGCGTACCGGTGGCGTCGGTAAAGCGCTTGAAGATGGTCACGGCAGCTTTGCCATTCAGTTGCTGGTAGACGATTGCTTCCGCGAGGCTATGAAAGTTGGGCTCGCCAAACTCCATGCGGCAGGCTCCCACACGTTCAATAATGCCCCGCATCACAGGGTCGGATTTCTTCAAATGATTGATCGCTTTTCGCATGGTCCACGGTTTTATCACGAAAATTGCGCGTAGGCGAATAAAACACGAAACACCCCACTGGTGTCAAATGGATGCAGAAAAGTCGCAGGGCGATTCACCTTGGGGCGTGGAGGCTTCAGGCCTTGTGCTTCACTGGCGGCAACTGGAAGCCGATCTTGCGGCCGGTGGCTGGCTCGGGCGCCATGAGCTCCCGAATGGCCTCGATAAGCTCCTGGATGGAAGCGTCGTGGGTGTCCAGCCGCTGCTCCAGTTCGTCGATCTTGCTGGCCAGTTGCTGGTTGGTCGACAGCATTTCGCGGAGCCGCACAAAGGCACGGACAACAAAGACACTCATTTCCACCGCGCGCTCGGAATTCAGCACGGTGGCGGCCATGATGGCGCCATGCTCGGTGAAGGCATAAGGAGCATAGCGGCGACCACCGCGAGTCTTCTTTGAGGCTGCGTCCTGCAAAGTCAAGGAATGCTGCTCTGCAGCGGTCAACTGGAACATGAAATCCGAAGGGAAGCGTTCCTGGTTGCGCTTGACCTGCTCGTTCAGGCGCTTGACGGGCACTCCATACAGTTCAGCCAGATCCCTGTCGAGAATGACCTTCTGCTGGCGGAGAAAGAGAATGCGGGACTCTACGGGGATGGCAAGGGCCGATTGGGGTTTAGGCATGAAGGAATTTTATCGGACTCGGCATGGCCACGACTTACAGAGTATCGAGTATCCACGGGAAAAATCTCTTAACCACAGAGGACACGAAGTGGCACAGAGGAAATCGAAGGCCGTCCTCGGTATTCTCTGTGTCCTCTGTGGTGAATGCCTTTGACTCTCTACGTCACGCTGACCTCGGTATAGGTCCCGTAGACTTCCCGCAGGGCCTCGCAGATTTCTCCCACGGTTGCGTACGCCCGCACTGCATCCACGATAAAAGGCATGGTGTTCGCCGGGGAAATATTGCCTGAACTGTCGGCTTTCGGTTCCTGGGCAGCCGCTTTCTTCAAAGCTTCGAGGCGCCGCTGAACGTCTTCGTTGGACCGCCGTGCTCGCAGCGACTTCAGCTTGGCCGATTGCTGCCGGGCCACGGTTTCGTCGATATAGAGAATGCGCGGCGACTCTTCTTCGATGACGAAGTCGTTCACGCCCACGATCACTTTTTCCCTGGCTTCGGCCGCGCGTTGGTACTGGTAGGACGCCTCGGCGATCTCTTTCTGCGGATATCCACGCTCGATGGCCTTCACCATGCCACCCATCTGATCAAGTTTGTCGAAGTAATCGAAGGCGCCTTTTTCCATGTCGAGTGTGAGCTTCTCGACAAAGTACGATCCGCCAAGCGGATCGACGGTCTGCGCGACGCCCGATTCGTACGCGATGATCTGCTGCGTCCGCAACGCAATGCGTGCTGCCTCTTCGGTCGGCAGAGCCAGCGCCTCGTCGTAAGAATCGGTGTGGAGCGATTGCGTGCCACCGAGCACCGCGGCCAGCGCCTGTACGGCAACGCGAGCGATATTGTTCATGGGCTGCTGCGCGGGCAGAGAGACTCCGGCAGTCTGCGTGTGGAAGCGCATCAGCCAGGTGCGCGCGTTCTTTGCACCGAAACGATCTTTGGTGAGCCGGTACCAGATCTTGCGGGCGGCCCGGTACTTCGCGATCTCTTCGAAGAAATCATTGTGCGCGTTGAAGAAGAAACTGAGTCGCGGGCCGAACTCGTCGAGGTCGAGGCCGCGCCGCCGGGCCCATTCCACGTACTCCACCCCGTCGTAAATCGTGAAAGCCAGTTCCTGTAGTGCGGTCGAACCGGCTTCGCGGATGTGATAGCCGCTGATCGAGATCGTGTTGAAGCGCGGCGTGAATTTCGACCCGAACTCAAAGGTATCGACCACCAGCCGCATGCTGGGTGCGGGCGGATAGATGTATTCCTTCTGCGCGATGTATTCCTTGAGGATGTCGTTCTGGATCGTGCCGGAAATTTTCTTCCAGTCGGCGCCCTGCTTTTCGGCGACCACCAGGTACATCGCCCAAAGCACGCTGGCCGGAGAATTGATGGTCATCGATACTGTCGTCTTTTCAAGATCGATGCCGTCGAAAAGAATCTCCATGTCCTCGAGCGAGTCGATGGCCACGCCGCACTTGCCAACTTCACCTTCGCTGGCCGGATGATCGGAGTCGTACCCCATCAGCGTCGGCAGATCGAACGCGACCGAGAGGCCCCCGCCGCCGTGTTCGAGCAAATATTGGTAGCGCTGGTTGGTCTCCTCAGGAGACGCGAAGCCCGAGAACATGCGCATGGTCCACAGCTTGCCGCGGTAGCCGGTCGCGTGAATGCCGCGTGTGTAGGGCGCTTCGCCCGGGTAGCCGAGATATTCGTCTTCGTTCCAATCTTCAGGAAGGTCAGCGGGAGTGTAGAGCCGCTTTACGGGTACGTTCGAAATGGTGCTGAAACGTGCGAGTCCATGCTCGTCGAGATTGGTTCCGGTGACCGCTCCAATCGGTTTTTCGGGAGCCTTCTCGATGGTGGGCGCGAGCGTTTTCTCGGCCCATTGTTTCTCGCGATCGGAGGGATGGCGTCCCTCAAACACATCAGCGATCGGACTCTCGACGACCTGCGGCTTGGAATACGGTTTCTTCTGATCGGGCATGCGTCTCCCACATCCTCAGCTTCGATGATAGAGGACGTGCTTGAGGTGAACAAGGTACGCAGGGGCATGCCGACCGGATGGTTGGTAGGTGATTCGAGCCGAAGTGTTGATGGTATGAGAGGGTCTTACCGCAAAGGTCGCAAGTAAATCGCAAAGGTCGCAGAGCACAACGTCCCGCTTTTCTTGGCGTTTTTGGCGGCAGTTCTTTGCGTGCTTCGCGGTTAAGTGCTTCTGTGCCGTGGGAGATCCCAAAGCAAAGGCCGATTGAGTCGCTCGCTCTTGGCTAAGCTTGACGGACTGACTTACTCCGCGCCAGTTCCCATGCCTTCGCGTATTTCCAGGAAACGTACACGGCGTGGTAGAGGTGCAGCAGCAAGCCTTCCCGGCCGTCGAGAAATCCCAGGCGCACGAAGTAGTTGTAGAAGAACGTGGCCAGTGGGCGAATCACGATGTTGGCGATGCTGAAACTTCGGTGTCCCTCTGCAACCGCCAGTTCCGCGCCCAGCGACGAATAGCGGTTCATGTGGCCGATGTAATAGCTCAGCGTCGGGTAGGTGTAGTGCACCATTGCGTTCTTGAACTGGCGAGTGTGCTGCGGAACGCCGGGCTTCAGTTCGCAGCGGTCGTGCGGGTCGTGGCCCGTGACGAAGCCCATGCCGTTGCGGAATAGTCTCAGCTTCGGATCGGGATAAAATCCGCCATGCCGCATCCATCGGCCCAGAAAGAGATTCTTGCGCGGTAGCCAGAACCCGTTCATCTCTCCGGTATTCGTAAGGGCCGCGCGAATCTCTGCCGCAAGTTCCGGGTTGATTTCTTCGTCTGCGTCGAGCAGCAGCACCCACTCTTTTGTGCACAGCTCCACCGCATATTGCTTCTGCGCGACGTATCCGCGCCATGGTTCGACAATCACGCGCGCGCCATGTTCCCGCGCAATCTCGCCGGTCCGATCCTTTGAACCGGAATCGACCAGCACGATTTCGTCCGCCCAGCGCACGCTGGCCAGAGTACGGCCAATGTTGGCCTCCTCATCCATTGCCACGATGGCCACGGAAAGTGTCATAGAGAAAATGTTGGGAGTAATAATGGAACGGCGTATTGTCTCACAGCGAAATCGACGGCTTGAACGAAGCAAAATCCCGAAGCTAGATCCCGCCGCCGTCTGAGTAGGTGTCCCACTCCTGATCGATGGTCATATTCTGCTCGGGCGGCAGCACGGCCTGAGTGTGCTGCTGCAGTTGTTCGCGAATCTGGTGAACTTCCGCCGCCAGTCGAATAAACACGTCCGACATGGGATCGCTGATTTCCTTGGGATCGCTAATCACGACGCGCTTGCCGTTGCGCAGCACGATGTGGCCGGGCACGCCGACGATCGTCGAGTTGTCGGGAATACTGCGCAACACGACCGATCCCGCGCCCACGCGGCAGTTATCTCCGACGGTGATGTTGCCGAGCACCTTCGCGCCCGAGCCGATGATCACGTCGTTGCCGATCGTGGGGTGCCGCTTGCCTTTTTCCTTGCCAGTGCCGCCTAGGGTCACTCCCTGATAAAGCACGACCCCATCCCCCACAATGGCGGTTTCGCCGATCACGACGCCCATCCCGTGATCGATGAACAGCCGGTGGCCGATCTGGGCGCCGGGATGGATCTCGATTCCCGTGAACAGCCGCGAGACCTGCGACAGCCATCGAGCCAGCAGCCGCAGGTCGTGCATCCAGAGCCAGTGGTAGATGCGGTAGGCCCACAGGGCATGCAGTCCTGGGTAGCAGAGCAATACCTCCGCGTGCGAACGTGCCGCCGGATCGCTCTCGAACACGGAGGCGATGTCTTCGCGGACGGATTGCCAGAAGCTGATCATGCTCCGAGGTCAGACAGCAACAGGGACCGTGGTCATCTCCAGCGATTCCTTGCGCAAGTGATCGAACAGGATGCTGCTCAGGTAGCGCTCCCCAAAGTCGGGCAGCACAGTCACGATCAGCTTGCCGGCATTCTCGGGCCGCCGGGCCACCTGAATCGCCGCCACCACGGCCGCACCCGACGATATGCCCATCAAAAGCCCTTCTTCTTTTGCCAAACGCCTCGCCATGGTGACCGCGTCCTCACTGCCTACCTGAATCACTTCGGAGATGTAGTCGGTGCGCAGAATTTCCGGGATGAATCCCGCACCAATGCCCTGAATCTTGTGCGGGTTGGGCGTGCCGCCCGATAGCACCGCGCTCTCCGTCGGTTCGACGGCGACCGCCTTGAAGCTCGGCTTCTTCGGCCGGATGTATTCGGTCACGCCGGTGATCGTCCCGCCCGTGCCCACGCCGGAAACCAGAATGTCGACCTGGCCATCGGTGTCCTCCCAGATCTCGGGCCCGGTGGTTTCCAGGTGAATCCTGGGATTCGCCGGATTCGCGAATTGCTGCGGCATGAATCCGTTTGGAGTCTGCGCAAGAATCTCATTGGCCTTGGCCATCGCCGCCTTCATGCCCATGGGGCCGGGAGTCAGCACGATCTCCGCGCCGAAGGCTTTCAGCAGTACGCGCCGCTCCAGGCTCATCGTGTCCGGCATGATCAGGATCATCCGGTAGCCCTTGACTGCTGCCGCAAAAGCCAGCCCGATACCGGTATTCCCGCTGGTTGGCTCAATGAGAACGGTCTTGCCCGGCTGGATTTTTTCGGCGCGTTCCGCTTCCTCGATCATGCTCACGCCGATGCGATCTTTCACGCTGGCGCATGGATTGAAACTCTCCAGCTTGGCCGCAACCTTTGCGTGGCAGCCGGCAGTAACTTTGTTGAGATAGACGAGGGGCGTACGCCCGATCAATTCCGTTACGTCATTGGCGATTTTCATCAGTGATTTCCTCACAGTCGCTTGTGTTTGCCCTAAAGCCTACTAGAACCTTCTGAATTCGAAAAGAAAAGGCCCCGTCCGCCCTGCGGCGAAACGAGGCCTGAATTCCGATTGCTTGTCAGTGTTGCGGTGTCTGCGCCGGTGGGGGCGTTTGCGTTTGAGGAGTCGCCTCCGGCGTAATCGAGTTCTGTGGAGCGGTCTGCGGCGTCACCTCGGGTTGCACTTCCGACCGCGGTGCCACATAGGGAACGGCAGGCATCTTGGTCACGACGCCCGACTGCGCGTCCGCCAGGTCGATGCCGTTGTGCTCCAGCAACAAGCCGGTGGCTCGATCGAGTTCCACGCGCGCTTTTTCGTAGGCCGCACGCGCGGCGACCAGGTTCGAGCGGCTTTGCGTCAAAGCGCTCGACTGTTGCAGGACCAGCGTGCTGGTCGAAGCGCCGAGCGCGTATTTCTTCTGCTCGGCATCCAGCGACTGCTGCGCGAGGTCCACCGCAGCCTGGGCGGCCGCGACGCTCGCTTTGTTCTGCTGCAACGCGAACTGCGCATTCCGCACCTCGATACGGATTTCGTTCTCAACCTGCTGCAGGCGCAATTGCGCCTGCCGGTATTCAAGCTGAGAACGCACGTTGTTGGCTTGAGCGGTTCGATTTCGCAAGGGAATGTTGATACTGATGCCAGCACCTTTGTCGGGGTGGCTGGAGTCGAATAACTGGCCTAAGGTTCCCCCGATGCTGATGGGCTGAAAAGCATCTCCCGGCGGAGTGCAAAGCCCGGGAATCGAACGCGGGTCGCCGCATACGTTTGCCGGGTTCTGAGAACCGCCCAGTCCCTGGCCGCCGTAGTACGCGAACAGATCAACACTGGGAAGGAGGGAATTCTTCACGGCTTTCATGCTGATCTCGCGGTTCTTCAGGTCAATGCGGGATTCGGCCAGTTCCGGCCGATGCGCGATTGCGTCATTGATGTAATCCTGGCTGGGCGCCGTTGCCTCCTGATCGGATGGCATGCGCATCGTGTCCGTCGGAATAACCTCGGCGTCGATGAGTGCGGGATCCTGCACTGTGCGGCTGAGGGCGTTCTTCATGAGCAACTGCTGCAGCTCAAGAGTGGTCTTGGCCACGATGAGAGATTGTTGGTTGGTCGCGACCTGGCTTTGGGCGCGCACGATCTCGATCGGCGCCAGGGTCCCAATCTCCACCTGCTTCTTGTTATCCGACAGAGTCTTGTCGGCCAGCGCGAGCGCGTCCTGCTGCACCTTGACGTTCTCGTAAGCATTCACAAGGTCCCAATACATGTTCTGGATCTGGTCGACGGTCGTGGTGATCTGCAGGCGGAACGCCACGTCCGTGAGTTCGCGGTTGTTCTTGGCGATGACGATGAAGCGGCGGTTGGGGGTGAAACCAAATCCCTGCAGAAGATGTTGCGAGAGTTGCAGGCGGAAATTCGAATTCAACTGCGGGCTCACGGTAGGCACCGGGTTGGCTTGCCCGAAGCGTGTGTTGTCGAAGGTCACGGACATCAACGTGCCGGTGGTAAACGCCTGTTGATAGTTCCAATTTACGGTCGCGGTCGTTTGAAATCCGCCCGAGAAGAAACTGGTGGACGGCTGGTTATTGCGGTCCAGTTGCAAAGTGCCGGTCACGATCGGATCGTAGGAAAGCACCTGGGATCCCAGGCCGAGCGTCGAACTCACAATGCCCAGCGTGCCGCTGCCGGCGCCGCCACCGCCGCCGGTCGTTCCCCCAGCGCCGCCGCCGGTGGCGGTTGTCGCACCGCCAAAGCCGCCCACGCCGCCGCCGGGCGTGCCTTGCACAACGCCAGTATTTACACCGAGCAAGGCAGAGCCGGCCTTGGTGCGAAGCACATCCGTATCCGCGATGTGCAGGTTGTAGCGCGAGATGGCAATGTCGAGGTTGTTCTCAAGCGCCAGCGCAATCGCATCGTTCATCGAAAGCATCAGCTTGCCGTTCTGCAAAAGCTGGTCGAGCCGAGGCGTGTTCGTAAGATTCGGCGAAGGCACAGACCGGCTGATGTAGGGGCCGATCGGGTTGGGGAAGTGCGAACGCGGCTTCGAGTACTCGCCCACCACGAATGGCTTCGGGGATGCGGCCGGCGTCTGGCTCGCCGACGGTGCCTGCGGCATGGGCGCCGACTGCGAGGTCTGCGCCCAACCCGTGGTCACCAGAGCTGATGTCAAAATCAGACAGAACAGCCGGCTGGTAAATTTCAAACAAGGCAGTTGCATTCGTATTCTCCGTCCATGAAAGCGTTTCGTTGCAGATTGCATGAACCGTGGGGCACGCGCTGTTGAGAATCCTGACGGCAGATTCCCACAGGCTGATACGCAAAGGGCGCGGGGAAGGTTCCTTCCAGCCACTTATGTCAGCAGAAAGGCCCTGAAACTGCAGATCCCCGGGAAGTTTCCAAGTATATCTGAGCTGTTTTGGCTTTCCGGTGACGCCGCCCACAAAAGCGAGTAAAAGTTTGTAAACCCCAGACAAGAACCTTAGATGAAGGGATTCCGGCTGAAGAATCAAACAAAAGTGGCCCGCAATCTAAAATTGATACTGTCCTACGACGGTTCGGACTTCTCCGGCTGGCAAGTCCAGCCTGACGCGAGCACGATTCAAGGCACGCTCGCGTCAGCGATTGGACGCGTGACGGGGGAAAATGTCCTGCCCCAGGGCTCGGGACGTACCGATGCCGGGGTACACGCTCTTGCGCAGGTCGCTACCTTCACCACCGAGTCGCCGATCCCCGCCGAAAATTTCCTGAAGGCGCTGAATGACGTTCTGCCGCCCGCGATTCGCATCAGCCACGTGGCCGATGCCGCGGCCGACTTCCACGCCAGAAAGTCCGCGAAAGCGAAAACCTACCGCTACCGAATTTACCGCGATCCCATCTGTCCGCCGTTCTTAGCGAGGTATGTCTGGCATTTTCCGTATCCGCTAGATGAGGCCGCGATGAGCGAAGCCGCGGCGCAGATCGTCGGCGAGCACGATTTCACATCGTTTGCTGCCGTCGATCCCGAGCGAGGACGGGAGAACGGAGAAGCGTCCAATGTGCGCACGGTTTTTTCTGCGTCCTTTGAACGGAAGCAGGAGGAGTTCGTCTTCACCGTACGCGGCAGTGGGTTTCTCCATCACATGGTGAGGAATTTGGTGGGAACCTTTATTTCGGTGGGGAAGGGCACTCTGCAGTCGTCTGACATTTCGCGCATCCTTAAGGCGAAGGACCGCTCGACTGCAGGAGCGACTGCCCCAGCCGGCGGCCTGTTTCTGGTGAACGTCGAATACTGAAGCAGGGTAGTGCGGACACTACCCTGTGGCGCGGGTACCTCTGCCCACGTAAACTTTCCGTGTCATGGCTACGGACGTACAAGTTGCACTGCGTAAAGTCGTCTCAGTCAATCCCGCAACAGGCGAGGCATTGCGCGAGTTCGACTGCGCCTCGGACGCGGAAGTTCACGCGGCCGTTGCCCGCGCTCGCGCTGCGCAACCGGCCTGGAATGCGCTCGGAGTCGAGCGCCGGATCGCGATTCTCCGCAAATTCCAGAGACTTCTCCACGATCAGAAGTCAGAAGTCGCGATGTTGATTACGCAGGAAGCAGGAAAGCCCTACGTCGAAGCTCTGCTCACCGAGGTCGTAGTCGTCCTCGACGCTACGCGCTACCTGATCGATACAGCGTTCGAATTTCTGCGGGAATCGCCCGTCGAGCACGGCAGCCTTACCATGAAGACCAAGCGCGGCCGCATCCTCCGCGAACCCCATGGCGTGATCGGAATCATTTCTCCCTGGAATTACCCTCTGTCGATCCCGGCGGTGGACGCGCTGGGCGCGCTGGTGGCGGGAAATGCGGTGGTCTTGAAGCCCTCAGAGTTCACATCGATGGTGGCTCTAAAACTACAGACCCTGCTGCGCGACGCGGGAATTCCGCAAGCAGTTTTCGAAGTGGTGGTGGGCGACGGGCTCACGGGCGCGGCCTTGCTCAATTCCGAAATCGACCAGCTGGTCTTCACCGGAAGCGTGTCAACAGGCAAGCGCATTGCGCAGACGGCCGCCGCCCGGTTGCTGCCCGTCGTGCTCGAACTCGGCGGCAAGGATCCGATGCTCGTCCTCGACGACGCCGACGTCGACGTTGCCTCTAGCGCCGCCGTCTGGGGCGCGTTCGTGAACGCCGGGCAGGCTTGCCTCTCGGTGGAACGCTGCTACGTCCATCGCTCGCAGTACGCGCGTTTCCTCGACGTCTGCGTGGAGAAAACAAAGCGGTTGCGCGTCGGCAACGGACTCGATCCTGAGATCGATGTTGGCCCCATGATTCATGAACGCCAGTTGCTTATGGTGGAGTCGCAAGTGAACGAAGCGGTCACTCAGGGCGCGCGCCTGCTTGCGGGCGGTTTGCGGCTCAAAAAACTGGGCCCGAACATCTACTCGCCGACGATCCTCGCCGACGTTACACACGACATGCGGATTATGCGCGAGGAGACGTTCGGCCCGGTGCTGTCGGTGGCACCATTCGATTCCGACGACGAAGCGGTTCGGCTGGCGAACGATTCTGATTTCGGCCTGGCGGCCAGCGTCTGGACCCGCAATGCGCAGCGCGGAGAAGCGATCGCGCGCCGGGTCGTGGCCGGCACGGTCATGGTCAACGACACGATTTCATGTTTTGGCATCAGCGAAGCCCCACACGGCGGCGTGAAGGCCAGCGGCATCGGGCGATCGCACGGACGCTTCGGCCTGGAAGAGATGGTGAGGGTGAAATATCTCGACGTCGATCTTCTGCCTCGCATGAAGAAACTCTGGTGGTATGGATACGGCGGCGTGTTCACGCGCCAGATGGAAGCATTCCTTGACCTGCAATTCGCCCGCGGTATCGTGAAACGCCTCGAAGGTGCGCTGCGATTTGCGGGTGTGGTGGGCGGGCGCAAGCTCTAGCACGCTGCTGATCCGCTGGAAGCGGGTACGACGCTCACGCCATGCGTTCTTTCAAAAGCAGAGCCCTTCGCCGGCTCATCAGCAGTTCGCATTTCGAGCCCCGGAGCACGATCCGGTACGAGTAGTTCGGCAGCGCCTCCATCCGCTCAACAAAATCCAGGTTCACGATCGTGGAACGATGGATCGCAACGAATTGATCCTGGGGCAGCCGCGCCCGCCATTCCTTGATCGATCGCAGCATGAGCCATTTGCTCCCGTCGTCGACGAAAATCTCGGTATAAGGTCCAGCCGCGACCACACATTGAATTTTCCTGACCTGGATAAAACGTGATCCCGACCTGCCGGTGACGAACAGGTAGTCCGAACTCTTTAGCAACGGGCCGGCTGGGGCGGTTGCCTCTCTGCGCAGCGAGAGCCGGTGGATGGCCTGGGCAAGCCGCTCGCGCTCGATCGGTTTTAGAAGATAGTCGAGACCATTGACTTCGAACGCGCGCAGCGCAAAACGATCGTGTGCCGTTACGAAGATCGTGGCAAACAAGCCCTCGGCGCTTTCCAGAAATTCGAAACCAGATGCCCCCGGCATCTGAATGTCAAGAAAGACCACATCGGGATGGTGAGCGTCCGCCGCCGCCAGGGCCTCGGGGACGGCCGCGCTTTCCGCGACGATTTCGATCTCCGGAAAGTGCGCGAGCAAAGCACGCAGTTGTTTACGCGCGAGGCGTTCGTCATCGACCAACAACGCGCGATAAGGCATCTTGCCGCTCCTTTTTCAAACCCGCGATTTCAATTCGTTGCACCACCCAGCCATCTTCCGCAAAGCATGCCATTCGATATCTGTCCCGATAGCGATGTTCGAGCTGCTCTCGGACCAGTCGCAATCCAATGCCGCTGCGTTCCTCAAGATGATCGTCCCGGTCAGCTTGCAGCCAATGCCCGGTGTTGGAAACTTCGAGGCGCAAGTTCCCATCACTGGTGGAAGCACAGATCTGAACTTGCAGTGGCAGTGGACTGGTCTGCATGCCGTACTTCACGGCGTTTTCCACCATGGGATGGAGCAAGAGTCCTGGGATGTGCCACGGTTCGGCCCCCGGCTGAACGTCCACCCGTACGATCAGATTCTCTTCGAATCGAATCTTCTCCATGGCCAAGTACTTTTGGAGGACTTCGATTTCTTCGCATAGCGGTACGACCGCCGAGGTGCTTTGACTCAAAGCATGGCGGAGAAGGCCGGCTAAATGACCGACAGCCTTCTGGGCGCGGGCGGGACTTTCTTCGATCAGGGCCTGGATGGAGTTAAGAGAATTGAACAGAAAATGTGGATTGACTTGTCCGCGCAGCGCCATCCACTTCGCTTCGTGGGCGGCGGCCTCGGCCCGTAAAGCATTTTCCTGTTCGGTCTGCATATTCCGGTAGGTGTGGAACGCAAAGTAAGACGCGCACCAGCACAGGTAGACGGCGAAGGCGCTGACCGTGCCCCCAAGCAGAGACGCCCAACCGCCGATCGTCTGTCCGCTTGCAGCCTGACGTGCGGCGTTGGCCAGCACAGTAGTAGCCAGGGCCGCGAGATACGAGAGTGGCAATGCCCAGGCGGCGATTTCACGTAACGATGTAAACCGCTTGTGCTGGCGCTGAAAGAATCCGCGCAGAAGGCTAGAGTTCAAAGCGCCTACGAGACCGAATACAGCCCGACTGAGGAGCAGCGACTGGACCGAGCTCAGGTGCGGAACCAGTCCGATGTAGGGAAGCGCACCGGCAAACGAAACCAGTCCGTAGGCGATCCATGCCACTAAATTCAAGGTGTAGAACGTTGAAAGCTTTGCTTGCCGCGCGATCCCCATAACTCCTTTGACGTGCCGGCTAGGGTTTGGATTGGTAGGTGGTCACTCCCGCAGTCTGCCAGGTCGCCCCATGATCACTCGATCGCTCGACGGCTTGTGTGTAGCTTGAGGCATTTATCGGTGTATAGACGATGCGGATCAGGATCGGTTTGCCGTCGGGGTCTGGGCGCTCCCGGTAGAAAGCCAAATGCCCCGCTTCCTCCCGGCCTTCGTACACCTGCATATGCGACTGATCATCCAGGTAGAACAGCAGCCAATGTTTTGTGGTGACGTCGTATCCCCAGTAGCCATCGCCATCGAACAAGCGTTTTCCCTCGCGGCTGACGCTACGATGCTCGTGCACGATGCAGTTCTCGAGCATTGGTTCGACGGTGCTTTCGCCTTGGGAAGCGGCGACGGTGGTGGTGCCGGGATCGCTGGTCTTCCAAGTTCCGATCATAAAATCGAATTTGCGATGATCCTGCTCTGAGCACGGCTTGTCTGCTGCCGTCGGTTGCGACGGGGCAGCGGAATCGGACGAGTTGCGAGGTTCGACAGAGAACGTCTTGTTCACCACCTTCCATTGCTTTTCGATGCGTACGAGGGACAGGTAATCCGTGACCGCAACCTTAGGACGGATGGTCGTGATTTTGACGGTCGCGGCGTTGCCCGTCCGGTCGACAAAATCGATGCTGGAGTGCCGCTCCTCCCGCGTGGCGCTCGCATTGGCCGAAACACGCTGGAGGTATTCCGAGAAGGGAATTGCTCGGAGCGCTTCTTTCTCGTCGGTGGTGAACAGACTCATGCTAGGGAGAAACGCTTCCCGCAGGCGGACTGGGTCGGCCGAGATGTAGGCATCAGCTACGGCACGAATGTTGTCGATTTCGGGGTCGGTGGCAGCGCTGCGTGCTTTCGGGAACTCTACCCCCAAAAGGCACACGGCCAACGTGAAGAGCGCAAGTCGCTTCATATTCCCTCCGGCAATCAGAATGAAAAAATCGCGGGAACAGAGGAAAGAGAAATTGAACGAACGGCTGTGCCGTCGAACGAACGGAGGCTGGGTTGAATGTCATGGGCAAACCGCTAGTTCTCAACGGGACCCTACATGTTGGTCCTGGCATTCCCATTCAAGTAAAATGAATCCGATTCTGTTCGTGCACTAACGACGCGTGAAAGCGAGGACTTCCCTTGGCAGCTGGTGAAACCACGATTCCGCACGCTGTTCAGCAGCTTCCCAACCACAAAGTCAAGATCAAGAAGCCCGGCCAGCGCGCCTGCAATGAAAAAGACGACAAGGGAAAATTCTGTGGCGGCCACCTGAAGCGGTGGTTCTACACGACCGACGCGGTCGAGCAGGAATGCGGCTGCATTGAAAAAGCATGGGGCCGGGAGGTCGAAGTCTATCGCTGTGAGATTTGCAAGACGCTGTACCTGCCGAATCCCGAAACCGCCCGCGGGGTGAACGTGGCCGGCGAAGGCCAACTCTCTATCTTTGGCCTCACGATTCCGCCGAAGGAAGAGAAGAAGTAGGGAGTCGTCAGACCCTAGTCGTCGGTGGTCAGCCAAAGCCGAGCTAGCGACCGACGATTCAAGCTGACGACCGACGACTGGAGACTGACGACTGAACTCCGATCTCATCTACGACTGGAACACGGTCCACCCGAAGTCTCTGCGACCTGCCGGGCACGTTCTGCTGAACGACGAAACGCTTCGTGACGGTCTGCAATCGCCGTCCGTTCGCGATCCGCTGATCCACGACAAGATCACCATCCTGCACCTGATGGAATCGCTCGGCATCAACTCTGCGAACCTTGGCCTTCCGGGGGCCGGATCGCGCGCCGTGGAACACGTGACGGCTCTGGCGCGCGAGATCGTCGATCACAAGATGAAAATCCGCGCCAACTGCGCGGCTCGTACGCACGAAAACGATATTCGCCCCATCGCGGAAATCTCGCAAAAAACCGGGCTCCGAATTGAAGCTGCCACCTTTATCGGCTCCAGCCCCATTCGCCGTTACACCGAGGGGTGGACCGACGACTTCCTGCTCGAAACCACCGAGAAGGCCGTCCGCTACGCGGTGTCGCTGGGGCTTGACTCGATGTATGTGACCGAAGACACGACGCGCTGCGATCCCGAGATGGTAAAGAGGCTTTATTCGACGGCCATCCGCCACGGTGCGCGCGCCATCGTGATCTGCGATACGGCCGGGCATGCCACGCCCATGGGCGCGTTCGCCCTCGTTCGCTTCGTGATCGAGGAAGTGGTGAAGCCGTCGGGAGAGCAGATCAGAGTTGACTGGCACGGTCACTGCGATCGTGGCCTGGGCGTCCCCAATGCGATGGCCGCGCTGGTCGCCGGCGCCGACTGTGTGCACGCCTCCGCCCTCGGAGTGGGAGAGCGCGTAGGGAACACGCAAATGGATCTCATGCTCGTCAACCTCCGGCTGATGGGCGTTGCTCCGTGGGCCACGCAGGATCTCACGAAGTTGAAGGACTACTGTGTCGCGGTTGCGCGCGCGACTGGCATCCCCATCCCCGCCAACTATCCCGTGGTCGGGGATGACGCCTTCCGGACCGCGACCGGTGTGCACGCCGCCGCCATCGTGAAAGCCTACAAGAAGAAGGACGTCGAACTCGCCAACGCCGTGTACTCCGGCGTCCCGTCGCATGTCTTCGGGCTTGAGCAGGTGATCGACATCGGGCCCATGAGCGGCAAATCGAATGTCCACTATTGGCTGGAGCGCCGCGGAATTCCGGCGACTGACGAAATTGTCGATCGCATCTACGCCCTCGCCAAGCAGTCTGACCACACGTTGAGCGAAGCGGAAATCCTGGGGTGCGTTACCGCACCACATCGCAACGCCTGATGTTTCAGAGCACGCTCCTTGCCACGCGTTTCACAGCATCCATCTCATAGCATTCACCTTGCATTGTCATCCTGAGCGGAGCGAAGGATCTCTGTATTGTGCGGAGCCCGAAAATAAACTGCGAAAGCGCCCCAGAATACGTTCGCGCCCATCACTCCAAGGCCGTACCAGACGTCGTGACCCCACCGTAACCTCCGACCCTTCAGAAGCAACCCGGTCCGTCCACCGCCCGTTGTAAACTGACGGGAACATTCCCATGCCCTCGAGCCCCCGCGCCGAAGTGTCGGATGTGTACCCCACTGTCCAGGAAGAGGTCGCACGCCTTTCGGCGGCTCCCGAAGTGCGTTCGGCATTCAACTGGTTTCGCGCGCAGGAGCCACAGCTGGCCCACTGGCAGGTGGAAATGGCCCGCATTGGGGCGCCGCCTTTCGGGGAAGGCCCCCGCGCCGCCTGGCTTGCCGAGCGTTTCCGCGAACTGGCACTCGACGACGTGCGCATCGACGATGTCGGCAATGTCTTTGGCATCCACCCGGGATTTGGCAAACGCTACATCGCCCTGAGCGCGCACATCGATACTGTTTTCCCCGCCGGAACTCCGCTCAACATTCGCCAGCAGGGCACCCGACTGTACGGACCGGGTGTTTCCGACAACGGCGCCGGTGTTACCGCCATGCTTGCGATCGCCGCGCTGCTGCGCTCCGTCCGCGTGCGCCACGCGATGCCCTTCGTTTTCATCGGAAATGTTGGGGAAGAGGGCGAAGGCGATCTGCGCGGCATGCGGCACATTTTCTCGACCCCGCGCTGGAAGGACTCGATCGGTTACAGCCTGATCCTTGACGGCGCCGGATCAGACACGATCGTGGCCGAAGCCCTGGGCAGCCGCCGCTTTGAAATCATCGTGCGCGGTCCCGGCGGCCATTCGTGGAGCGATTTCGGAGCGCCCAACCCGATCGTCCTGCTGGCCCGCGCGATTGAACGCTTCTGCCAGACGCCAGTGTCTTCCACGCCTAAGAGCACATTCAATATCGGAGTCATTCGCGGCGGCACCTCCGTCAATTCGATTCCGGAATCGGCCAGCATGCGCGTCGATTTGCGCTCCACGTCGGCGACCGAGCTTGAGCGTCTCGAAAACTCTTTGCGTCTGTGTCTGGAGCAGGCGGTCGAGGCCGAACAGCACGCAGCGGAGCAACGCAGTTCGGCGCAACGGAAAACTCATGCGGTCACCTGCGAGGTGGTGATCATTGGGGACCGTCCCGCCGGAGAGCTTGAGCCCAACGCCCGGCTTCTGCAGGTGGCACGCGCCGTCGATGCCCATCTCGGAAACGTCGCGCAGGTGCAGCGCGCCTCGACCGATGCGAACATTCCGCTCTCGCTTGGCCGCGAGGCCATCGCGATCGGTGGCGGCGGTTCAGGCGGCGGAGCGCACACTCTCCAGGAGTGGTTTGACTGTACGGGGCGCGAACTCGGCTTGAAACGGATTCTGCTCACCTTGCTCGTGCTGGCCGGAGTCGGCGAATGAAGGCATGCGTGCTTCTCCTGTCTCTACTTCCTGTTTGGACCGTGTTAGCCCAGGAGCAAGCGGTTCCGCGGGCCGATACGATCTTTCTCCACGGCAACATCTACACCGGCGTTGTCGACAAAGCCGCGTTCAATGCCGTGAAACGTGCTCAGGCAGTCGCGGTTCGCGGAGATCGTATTCAGGCTGTCGGCGAGAACGCCGAAATCCTGAAACTCAAAGGCCCTCAAACCCAAGTCATCGAACTGGGCGGAAAGTTCCTTATGCCCGGCTTCAACGATGCGCATGCACACCTTTCCCAGGGAGGCTTCGACGCGCTGAACGTGAACCTCGTGGGGACGAAGTCGCTCGACGAGTTTCGCGAGCGGATTCGCGCGAATGTCGCCACGGCTGCGCCGGGCGCCTGGATTCTGGGCGGAGGCTGGGACGAAAATCTATGGCCGGTGAAGACCGTGCCCACGCGTTGGGACGTCGACGAAGTCTCAGGTGATCATCCCGTATTCCTGCAGCGCGTCGACGAACACATCGCCGTGGCCAACACGCGAGCCTTGCAGCTGGCGAGCATCACCATCGCCAGCCGCGACCCGAAAGGCGGCAAGATCGATCGTGACGCCAATGGGCAGCCTACCGGCATTCTGCGCGAAAGCGCGCGGCAAGCGGTGTCGGACGCGGTCCCTGCCCCAACTCACGACCAGCGCCGCGCCGCCATGCAACGAGCATTGGCTGAGGCGGCACGCAGGGGCATCACGTCGGTGCAGGACAATTCGGGCGACTGGAATGACTTCCGCGTTCTCGAGGAAATTGAAAAAGACGGCAAGCTGACCGCCCGCATCAGCGAGTGGCTGCCTTTCGACGATCCCCTCGATCAGCTGGATACGAAACGCAAAGGGCATCCCGGTTCCGATCCCATGCTGCACACCGGCATGCTGAAGGGCTTCATGGATGGTTCGCTCGGCTCCCACACGGCCGCCATGATCGAGCCTTACGCTGACGATCCGAAGAATTCCGGTCTGACTCGTTATGATGCGTCCAAGCTCAACGAAATGACGAAGGAGCGCGTGCTGGCGGGCTACCAGATTGGCTTCCACGCGATTGGCGACGAGGGCGCGCAGATGGCGCTCGACGCTTTTGCGGAATCCGAAAGAGCTGCGCGAGACAAGAAGGTGAAAGCCGCCAATGGCGGCGACGATTATCGTCTCCGCATTGAACACGCGCAGGTCGTCACCCCGCTGCAGATCGTCAAATTTCGTGACCTGAAGGTGATCGCGTCGATGCAGCCGTGTCACTTGCTAAGCGACATGAAGTGGGCGCAGGCTCGCCTGGGCGAAAAGCGTGCCGCCCATTCCTACGCCTGGGCCGAGTTCCTCAAGCGCGGCGTGGTCCTGGCCTTCGGAACCGATTACCCGGTCGAATCGATTTCGCCGTTTCGCGGTCTGTATGCCGCTACCACGCGGAAAAGCGAGAATGGCAAGGAAGAATATTTCCCCGAGCAGAAGATTTCCATGGACCAGGCCATCGCCGCCTACACCACCGGCTCCGCCTTCGCACAATTCGACGAGAAGCAGAAAGGCCTGATTGTTCCCGGAATGTTCGCCGACTTCGTCGTGCTCGATCGCGACATCACGGCCGTTGTCCCGCAGAAACTCCTGGACACGCATGTCCTGCGAACGGTCGTGGGCGGCAAGACGGTGTACGAAGCGAAGTGAGCCTCTGGCACTTGGCCCTTAGTGCGGCCCCCATCCTTGCGCATTGCGCTCGAACTAGATTCCGCAAACCCGGAACAATCTCGCGATCGAAATGCCAAGTGCCAATTGCCAAGCGCCCGAGCTTGCCCACTCGTTCTAGACTTGAATCATGAACTGGCACGAACGTGAGCGTCTCTTCTTTCTCGGCTCCGCGTTTGCCATCGGCCCCGCGCTTGTGTTCCTGCCCGCATTCACGCAATTGGTTTTTCATCCCACTGCGCCTCACGCCCATGTGTGGGCGGCCCTGTTGTTCCCAGTGCTGGCCGCGGTGGAAGTCTTTGGAGTGATCCAACTGGTGCAAAGCTGCGTTCAGCGCCCGTTCAGCCTGCTGACCATGCTGTCGTTCGGAGCGCTGCTCGTTCTGCTGGTCATCGCGGCCTACACGGGAATTTTCCTCGCAGCCCTAGTCGAGCGCATGTAGGGAAAGGCAAGCTTGATCCCAAGCCGCGGGACGCGACCGCCGAAAGCCGCGGAGCGGCGGCATAGGCTGGCCCAGCTCGTAGGCCCTGGGTATGGCAGAAAGAGCGAGTTAGCCCACCAGGCAACGACCGCTAGCTCAGATTCTCGAAAATTCCCGCCGCGCCCATCCCGCCGCCCACGCACATGGTCACCATCCCATAGCGCCCTTTGCGGCGCTTGAGTTCGCGGATGATCGACGCCGTCAGCTTTGCTCCAGTGCATCCCAGGGGGTGCCCCAAGGCAATCGCCCCGCCATTCGGATTTACTTTCTCCGCGTCAAGTCCGGCTTCCTGAATCACTGCCAGCGACTGTGCTGCGAACGCTTCGTTCAACTCGATGACGTCGATGTCCGCCAGCTTCAGTCCAGCCAACTTCAGCGCTTTCGGAATCGCGAACACCGGGCCCAGTCCCATCTCTTCGGGTTTATAGCCCGCGGTCGCGAACGACACGTAACGAACCAGCGGCGTGATGCCCAGCGCCTTCGCCCGCACGGCCGACATGACGACCGCTGCCGCTGCGCCATCCGACATCTGCGAAGAATTCCCCGCCGTCACGATGCCCTTCACGTGAAACGCGGGCTTCAAAGCTAGCAGAGCCTCGAGCGACGTGTCCGCGCGCGGGCCTTCGTCGACCCCGAACGTGATCTCCTGCCGCTTGAGCGTGTGGAGCGACGAGCGCCCGCGCCCGTCGGGGCTCGCGCCATTTCCATTCGCCGTGAAACTCACTGCTACCGGGACCGTCTCATCCGCAAACTTTCCGGCGGCGATCGCGGCCAATGCCTTCTGATGGCTGCGCAACGAGAACTCATCGCTCTGTCCGCGCGTAATCCCGAAACGCTGCCCCACGCGTTCGGCGGTCAAGCCCATCGAAAGGTAGGCCCCGGGATGGTTTTCCACCAGCCACGGATTCGGCGAAATCTTATTGCCGCCCATCGGAATCATCGACATCGATTCCGTCCCGCCGGCAACCATGACCTCCGCTCCGCCCGCCAGGATGCGTTCCGCCGCCATGGCAATCGATTGCAGGCCCGATGAACAAAAGCGATTGACGGTCAGCGCCGACACTTCCACGGGCAGCCCCGCCCGCAACGACGCGATGCGCGCCACGTTCATCCCTTGCTCACCCTCAGGCATGGCGCAGCCCAGAATGACATCTTCGATTTCCTTGGGATCGAGTTGCGGCACGCGCTCTAACGCTCCCTTGATGGCGACTGCGGCCAATTCATCCGGACGCGTAGCGCGAAGCGTGCCCTTGAACGCCCGTCCGACCGGTGTGCGAACAGCAGATACGATGACGACGTCTCTCATAAAAATTAATTCTCGATTCTCAGTTGGCGGTTGTCAGTTCACGTACTCATTCGATGCAGCACCACCCAGCAATTTCACATTCAGGGAACCACCACTGAAGAGCATCTCCTCAAGGGCAGCGTCGAGAAACTCCACTTTGATCCCGTCGCTCTTGCCGTCTTCCAGGTAGAACTGGGCGGTGCGGCGCATGAGTTCCTTGATGAACGCGGCACTTGCGCGCTCGGTCTTCTTTACGATCAGGTCCACAATTCCATCGGACAATGGTAGATCGCAGGCATACAGCCTGATCAGCAGGGCGCGACCGCGCTCGTCCGGCAGAGGAAATTCGACCGCCTGGTCGATTCGACCCGGACGAGAGGCTAAGGCAGCTTCCAAATTCTCGGGCCGGTTGGTGGTAAGGATAAACAGGATAGCTGCATCTTCACGCAATCCATCCATTTCGTTGAGTAGTTTGTTCAACAGGCTCTCGTCGCACGGGCCGTACATCTTTTCGCGGGACCGCGCAATCAGGTCCACATCTTCGATCACGATCATGGCGGGTTGGAGAAAACGTGCCAGCTGAAAGTAATGGTCCAGCAGGCCCACTTGTTCCGACGTGATCAGCAGAGTCGTGTGCTCGGGAAGTTGGCTCGCGAGGTAGTGAATGGTGTGTGTTTTACCAGTTCCCGGCGGTCCGTAGAAAAGCAACCCTTTCTTGATGGGCATCCCCAAACGCTTGATGTGCTCCCGTTGCTTGATGAAGTCACCGATGTTGCGCTCCAGCAACTGAATTGTTCGTGCTGGCAGCACAACCTGTTCGCGGCTCACGCTGCGCAACTTGTGCACCTTGATTACTCCCACCTGGCCTGCGTAGTGGTCAGAGGCCTCCAGCGAGATTACCTTTCCGCGATACGACCCGCTTTGCTTCACCAGAGTTTCGAGTTGGTCGAGTAGTTGACGAGACAGATTGGCGCCTTCTCCCCCCGGTAGAACGGCAATTTCCACGTACACACCTTGAACGCGGCCATAGCTGGTGCCCGGACTTAGCAAAAGAGCGAATGGGTGCTTGCTCGATCGGGAAAGCCAGAGACCTTGCTTCAGGCATCGTGCCGGAACCGCATCGCCAATGTCGATTTCGTCGTGCTGCAATGGGGAAACGACCACTGGATAATGCGGATTATTGAGGAGATGGGCTATCGTGAGCGTCTCGTGTCCGAACTGAGTGTGGCATCCGATAAGCTTGGACTCGAGACGGTCTGCGAATAACTTCTCCAGCGCGATTTGCACATCCACGCGCGCGGTAACGGGAAATGTTCGACTGGCAGTCACCAATGTGTGAAGCGCGCTGCGGCCGAAATGGCTCTGGAGAACGGTTTCCGCTAACAATACGTTTGTTTTTTCTTTGGGCATACCTTCAGTTGCTGACCTCCGCTTCAACCGCTGTGGAATGACGCACTCTTCCCAACAGTCTTGTCACAACAGCAGGCTTTCTGCAACTGCCGTCATCCCGGCAACGCGAGACAAGCGAATGAAGGAGGAATGCCTCGTTTTGGATGCGTTCTCCAAACCGCTCGATCCAATCTCGGGCACAGTGGAATTCCTGATGATCCTATCTCATGGCCCAGTCCTACCCCAGTCCGGCCAGCTCAGTTCCTCAAGAGCGCGAATTGTCGTGTGCCCCTCTTAAGGCCCCCGCGTGCTTGTAAACGGCAATCAAATCACATAATTGCAAATTTGAGAATGTTCCGACAAAAATATCTCTTGCGCCTGCACCAATCGTCCTCAATTTTGAACCTCTCCGATCATCCGTTGACGTGCCGCCCGCTGCGGAGTAGCGTGTCCCCGTCTTGTTCGGCCCAGTCCAAAACAATTCCAAGAAAACTTAGGAGGCTTCCATGAAGCATCGGGCCACGTGGATTGCAGTAGTAGTGATTCTGCTCGCGGCATTTGCCGTCGCCCAGGAACAATATCTGGATGTTTACATCGCGCAAGTAAAACCGGAGAAGCGCGCCGACTTTGACGCCATCTCGAAAAAAATGGTCACCGCCAATCGCCAGAACA
>Ga0307469_10000177_pt1 | contig 25177 bp, 27 predicted proteins | sample atmos_gasesAM2C__FD_203084 | JGI IMG/M metagenome (GOLD analysis project Ga0307469, IMG submission 203084) | Hardwood forest soil microbial communities from Morgan-Monroe State Forest, Indiana, United States - atmos_gasesAM2C_515 | ecosystem: Environmental > Terrestrial > Soil > Temperate... | reverse complement strand
CCCGACGAGCGCGCGCGCCTCGGCATGTTCCTCGCGTTCCAGTACCCGATCGAGATCCCCGGTGTGTCCGTCTCGAACTTCCTCCGGACGGCGATGAACGCGGTGCGCGGTGAGGACGTCCCGGTCCGCGAGTTCATGGCGCAGCTCCGCGAGCAACTCGATCTCGTCGGGCTCGATCAGTCGTTCGGACGTCGCAATCTGAACGAGGGCTTCTCCGGCGGCGAGAAGAAGCGTGCCGAGATCCTCCAGCTCGCACTGCTGAAGCCCGAGCTCGCGATCCTCGACGAGACCGACTCGGGGCTCGACATCGACGGCGTGCGTATCGTCGCGGAAGCCGTCAACAAGCTGAAGTCGCCGGACATCGGCTTCTGCATCATCACGCACTACACGCGGATCTTGAACTTCGTGTCGCCCGACGTCGTCCACATCCTCCTCGGGGGCCGTGTCGTGAAGAGCGGCGGACGGGAGCTCGCCGACCACCTCGAAGCGGTTGGCTACGAATCGGTGAAGAAGGAGTTCGGCTACACGTCGGACGAAGCGGAAGCGGAGGAGGCGCACCAGGCGTGACGCTTGACGTTGCTCGCGTGAAGAAGGATTTCCCGATCCTCGAACGCGAGGTCCACGGCAAGCGCCTCGTGTATCTCGACTCGGCCGCGACCTCGCAGAAGCCGCGGCAGGTCATCGATGCGATGACCGACTTCTACGAGCACACGAACGCCGGGGTTCACCGTTCCGTCCATCAGCTCGGCGAAGAGTCGACGGCCGCGTATGAAGCGGCGCGTGAGAAGGTCGCACGTTTCGTCAACGCGCCGGACCCGCGCGGTGTCGTCTTCACCCGCGGCACCACGGAGTCGACGAACCTCGTCGCCTATGCGTGGGTCCGTCGCCGCCTCGGCCCGGGCGACGAGATCGTCTCGACGGTGATGGAGCACCACAGCAACATCGTCCCGTGGCAGCTCGCCGCCGCGGACACGGGCGCGACGCTCAAGTACCTCGACATCACGGACGACGGTGAGCTCCGCTACGACGCGCTCGACGCGACCATCTCGGACCGGACGAAGCTCATCTGCGTCACCGGCATGTCGAACGTGCTCGGCACGATCAACGACCTCGGCTGGATCGTCGAGCGTGCGCACGCGGTCGGGGCCCTCGTCCTCGTCGACGGTGCGCAGCTCGTCCCGCACTGCGTCGTCGACTTCCAGGCGCTCGACATCGACTTCCTCGCCTTCTCGTCGCACAAGATGCTCGGTCCGACGGGCGTCGGCGCGCTGGTGGCCCGTCCGGAGCTCCTCGAGGCGATGGATCCGTTCCTCGGCGGTGGCGAGATGATCAGCAACGTCACGCTCGAAGGCTCGACGTGGGCCGACATCCCGTACAAGTTCGAAGGCGGGACGATGATGGTCGCCGAGGCCGTCGGGTTCGGTGTCGCGATCGACTACCTGAGCGACCTCGGCATGCGCGCCGTCCGCGAGCATGAGACCCGCATGGCTCGCTACGGGCTGGAGGCGTTGTCCAACGCGCCGGGCGTCGTCGTCTACGGACCGACCGATCCGACCCGACGGGGCGCGGTGTTCTCGTTCAACGTGTTCGATGGCGACGAGTTGATCCACCCCCACGACGTCGCGACGATCCTCGACGGCGAAGGCGTGGCCGTCCGCGCCGGGCACCACTGCGCGAAGCCGCTGATGCAACGGTACGGGGTCCCGGCGACGAACCGCGCCAGCTGCTACGTCTACAATTCGGAGTCCGACATCGACGCCCTGGTGGAATCGATCGCCAAGGCCAAGGGGTTCTTTGCCAGATGAGCGTTGACGACCTCTACCGGGAGATCATCCTCGACCACTATCGCTCGCCGCGGAACAAGCGGCGGGGGGTCGAGGGAGCCATCGGCGTGAAGCACGACAATCCGCTGTGCGGCGACGAGCTCCATCTCTCGGTCGACATCCAGGGCGGCAAGCTCTCCGACGTCGCGTTCGACGGCAAAGGCTGCTCGATCTCACAGGCGTCGGCGTCGATGATGACGGAAGCCGTGCAGGGGAAGAGCGTGGAAGACGCGCTCGATCTCACGGAGACGATCCGTTTGATGATGCATGGCGAATCCCCGAACGACGATCTCGGCGACCTCATGGCGCTCGAAGGCGTCGCGAAGTTCCCGGTTAGAGTGAAGTGCGCGCTGCTCGCGTGGATGGCGCTGAAGGACGCTCTGACACAAGATGGCCACTGATCTGATCAACGAAGAAGAGGTCTGGGAGGCCCTGAAGGTCGTCACGGATCCCGAGATCGGGATCGACGTCGTGAACCTCGGTCTCGTCTACGGCGTCGACATCTCCGACGCGCACGTGAAGGTCCGCATGACGCTCACGTCGATGGGGTGTCCGGCGACCGGCCTCATCGAGTTCCAGGCGAAGGAAGCCGTCGGCACCGTGGACGGTGTGAGGGACGTCGACCTCGAGTGGACGTTCGATCCGCCGTGGAGTCCGGACCGCATGACCGAAGAGGGCCGGGACATGCTCCAGGCGATGGGCTACTAGGACTGTCGATCCGCGCCCGTCCCGTTCGTCGTCTCGGTAACAGGATGTCCAGAGACGAAGGGAGCCCCAGATGCAGTTCGTGATGCTCATCGCGGACGACAAGGAGTTGCGGACCGACGAGGACCAGGCGGTCGTCTACGAGAAGATCGGCGCCTGGTGGATGGACCTCGCGGGCAAGGGCAAGATCGTCGGCGGCAACCAGCTCCAGCCGTCGGAGACGGCGAAGACCGTCCGTCTGACCGGGCCGAAACCCGTCATCACGGACGGTCCGTTCATCGAGTCGCGCGAAGTGCTCGGCGGCTACGGCGTGCTCGAGTGCGCGGACATCGACGAGGCCGTTGCCATCGCGAAGTCGTGGCCCGGCCCGAACGCGATCATCGAGGTCCGTCCCACGGTGGCGATGGGTTAGGCAATCCACGGTCGTTCCCCTGCGCGGAAGCGCGCGGCAGAATGGCCTGGTGGCGCCACGGAACTACACGAAGCTCGGTGCGAACGCCGACGCCGGAGATGACGCGGCGATGCTCGAACTCATCGACATCGCCGCGGATCTCGGCGTCGACCCTGACGACTACGCGACGTGGACCGACCTCGCGACCTACGCGGAGTCGCATACAGCGAAGCCGAAGTCGACGCCGGCGCGTGCGCCCCGCCGTGAAGCCGACGTCCCCGCGATCCGGACGGAGCACCTGTCGAAGTCGTTCGGCGCGACGAAGGCCCTCGTGTCGCTCGACCTCGAAGTGCCGAAAGGCGAGGTCCTCGGCTACCTCGGCCCGAACGGCGCCGGCAAGACGACGACGATCAAGCTGCTCCTCGGGCTCATCAAACCGACGTCCGGTCGTGCGGAGATCTTCGGCGTCGACGCGCAAGGCGACGCAGTCACGGCGCACAAGCACGTCGCGTATGTGCCGGGTGAGGTCAACCTCTGGCCCTCGCTGACGGGATCGGAAACGTTGTACCTGCTCGGACGGATCCACGGATCGGTCGATGTCGCCTACCGGGACGAATTGATCGAACGCTTCGATCTCGATCCGTCGAAGAAGGTGCGCGCGTATTCGAAAGGCAACCGGCAGAAGCTGATCCTCATCGCCGGTCTGATGACGCGGGCCGATCTCCTGCTGATGGACGAACCCACGGCCGGCCTCGATCCGCTGATGGAGCGCACGTTCCGCGACTGCGTCGGTGAGGCGAAGGAACGCGGACAAACCGTGTTCCTCTCGTCGCACATCCTGAGCGAGGTCGAGGCCCTGTGCCACCGCATCGCGATCCTCCGCGCCGGCGAGCTCGTCGAGGTCGGGACGCTCGCGCAGATGCGGCATCTCACCGCGCTGCAGGTCGAGGCTCACCTGGACGGTACCGTCCCGGACCTGTCGCACGTGCGCGGCGTCCGCGGCGTCGAGGTGCATGGCAAGACGATCCGATGCCAAGTGACGGGCTCGATGGAGCCGCTGTTGCGCGCGCTGACGGACGCGGGCGTGAAACACATGACGAGCCGCGAGCCGTCGCTCGAAGAGTTGTTCCTCGCGCATTACGGAGCCAGCGATGCGGCTCAGACGTAGACCCGAGGTCTACGACGACCGGCGTGCGGCCCGTGCTTTGGCCGTGCACAGCGCGAAGCGCGCGATGCGTCCGGGGCTCTTGTGGGGGATCGTCTTCGGCGGACTGATCGCGTCCGCGTCGACGACGTACGTCAAGTCCTTCCCGACGCAAGCGTCACGGCAGGCCTTCGCGGCGGCGACGAACGGGAATGCCGGGTTCGCCGCGCTGTTCGGCCCCCTGCGCCGCGTCGACACCGTCGCGGGCTATACGGCGTACAAGGTCGGCTTCACCGTCATCGTCATCGGTGCGGTCTGGGGTCTCTTCATCGCGACCAAGCTGCTGCGCGGCGAGGAGGAGTCCGGACGCTGGGAGCTCTTCCTCGCCGGTGCGACGACGCGCCGTCGTGCGACGTTGCAGGCGAGTACCGGACTCCTCGCCGGCGCAGTAGTCGTCTGGCTCACGACCGCGGCTATCGCGGTGCCGACGGGCACGTCGTCGCAGGTGCAGATCGCGTCATCCGCATCGATCTTCTTCGTGACGGCGCTCGTCAGCGCTGCCGTGATGTTCATGGCCGTTGGTCTGCTGACGTCGCAGCTCGCGTCCACGCGCCACGATGCGAACCTCTACGGCGGAGCCGTCATCGCCGGTGCATACGTCGTCCGGATGGTCGCGGACTCTGACGCGTCGCTCGCATGGCTGCGCTGGGCGAGTCCGTTCGGCTGGATCGAGAACATGCACGGCCTCACCGGGTCGCAGGCGCTTCCGTTCATCCCCGTCGTGTCGTTCATCGTCGCGGTCGTCTGGTCGTCGTTCGCCATCGCCGGCGCACGTGACGCCGGTGCGAGCGTGCTCGCCGGACGAGACACGGCGAAGCCGCACACGCTGCTCCTCGGCGGACAGTTCGGGTTGAGCCTCCGTCTGACACGCGGCGTCGTCATCGCATGGACCTTGATCCTCGCGGCTGTCGGCGGCGTCTTCGGCCTCGTCACCGTCGCCGCCGGCAAGCTCCTCCGCGCGTCGCCGGCGATCAACCGCGCGTTCGGCCGGCTCGGCACGCAGCGGCAGGGCGCGGTGATCTACCTGGGCGCGGTCTTCCTGATCGTCGCGGTGCTCATCGCCGTGGCCGTCGCCGGCCAGATCGCGGCGATCCGTACCGAAGAATCGACCGGGCACCTCGAGAACCTGCTCGTGCGACCGGTCCGCCGCACGTCGTGGCTCGCGTCACGCGTCGCGATCAGCGTTGTCCTCATCGCCGTCGCGGGTGTCGTCGCGGGGATCGCCGCATGGGCGGGCGCGGCGAGCCAGCACGCCGGACTCGGGTTCGTCGAGCTCCTGAAGGCGGGCATCAACGTGACGCCGCTCGCCGTCGTGATACTCGGCGCGGGTGTGCTCACGTTCGCGATCGTCCCGCGGGCGGCGATCTTCGTGACGTACGGGTTGATCGTGTGGTCGTTCGTCGTCGACCTCATCGCCGCGCTGTTCAATTCAAACCACTGGCTGAAGGACACCTCACCGATCTCGCACATCACACCGGCGCCCGCGGCGGCGCCGAACTGGGCGGCCGTCGGCGTCCTCGTTGCGATCGGCCTCGTGGCGTGCGCGATAGGCGTCGTGCTCTTCGCACGGCGCGATCTCGCGTCGGCTTAGTGCGGCCGGCGGCGTAACTGCGCGCCAGAGCCGAGGCTGAAGTTGGACGACACCGCGGACGCCGGTCCGGTCGCGATCGGCGGCGGCGTATACCCGGCGTCGGCCCAGCTGAAGTTCGTGCCCGGCGTGACGACGTCATCGATCGCGTCCAGTGTTTCGTCCGACAGAACGACGTCTGCCGCGCCGAGCTGTGTCTCGAGCTGCTCCATCGTGCGGGGGCCGATGATCGCCGACGTGACGCCGGGGTGGTTGATCACCCATGCGACGGACATGTTGACGAGCGTGATGCCGGCCTTCTCCGCCACGTTCGCGAGCGCGTCGGCGGCTTCGAGCTTGCGCTGGTTGGCGGGGTTCGACAGGTCGTAGCGCGCCGGAATCAGTCGAGCACGGCGTGAGGACACCTCGGCCCCCAGACGCCACTTGCCGGAGAGCCATCCGCCGGCGAGCGGGCTCCAGGGGATCACGGCCATGCAGTAGCGCTCGCACGTCGGGAGCACGTCCGCTTCGATGCCGCGCACGAGCATCGAGTACGGCGGCTGCTCGCACACGAAGCGTTCGCGTCCGCGTTTCTCTGCCACCCACTGCGCCTCGACGATCTCCGACGGCGGGAAGGTAGACGAGCCGAGATAGCGCACCTTGCCCTGATGCACGAGGTCGGAGAGCGCGCCGAGGGTCTCATCGATGTCGCACTCGGCCTGCGGACGGTGGATCTGGTACAGGTCGATGTGATCGGTCTGCAAGCGACGGAGCGAGTTCTCGCACTCCCGGACGATCCACCGCCGCGAGTTGCCGGACATGTTCGGATCGGTCCCCATCGTGCCGTGCACCTTCGTCGCGAGGAAGACGTCGTCGCGGCGTCCCGCGAGGGCCTTGCCGACGATCTCCTCCGACTCACCCGCGGAGTAGACGTCGGCCGTGTCGACGAAGTTGATGCCGGCGTCGAGCGCGCGGTGGATGATCTTGATCGAATCGTCGTGGTCGGGGTTGCCCCACTGGCCGAACATCATCGCGCCGAGGCAGAGCGGCGAGACCTTGACGCCGGTGCGACCGAACGGACGGTATTCCATGGATGTACCTCCCTTGAGCTAACGCAATCCTGCGAAGAGGTCGGTTTCGGGCAGTGGCGCGCCCGTCGTGTCCTGCACGCGCACGAACACTTCCTGACCGAATACTTCCGTGAGCCCTTCGCGAGGGATCTTGTTCCAGAAGAAGTTCTGGATCTGGCTCTCGTGCGTGCGAAGCGCTTCGAGCTTCTGATCGACGTACGGCGTCACGTCGACGGTCGCGTTGATCAGCGCCTCGAGTTCCTGCGACTTCTTGACCCAATCGGGGTTCGGCGCCGGACGCGGCGGCATCTCGACACCCGCTTCCTCCAGCAGCTCACGCATGCGTGCCCACCGATTGCCTCGCATCCCCGTGTAGTAGAGCTTGCTCGGGATCCCGCTGCGCTTCGTCGCCTCGATCGTGATGCGACTCGCTTGGACGTGGTCGGGGTGGTCGTAGGGCGAGTCGGGGTTGTAGCTGACGACGACGTCCGGACGATGCTTCTCGAAGAGCTCGATCAGTTTCCCGACGGCTTCGTCGAACGGGACGTTGCAGAACGCGTCGGGGTGACCTTTGTGCTCCCAATCGCTCATACCCGAGTCGCGGTACCCGAGTCGCTCGAGGTGCGTCACGTTGAGGATCTCGCACGCTTTCTCGAGCTCGGCCGTCCGCATCTTCACGACGAGTTCCTCGTCGTGCTCGTCGTGATCGGGCTTGATACCGCCGGGCAGATCGCCGAGCTCGCCGTTCGTGCACGTGACGACGATCGTCGTGTGTCCTTCGGCCGCATAGCGCGCGAGCACGCCGCCGGTGCTCGACGCTTCGTCGTCCGGGTGTGCATGCACGGCCATGAAGGTGAGACTCACGGCTTCCTCCTCGCTCGCTTCGAAGCGTACTTGGTCGCGGCTTCGCGTGATTCGTCCTCCGTGAGTGACCAGCCGATCAGATCGGCGTCGGACCACGCCGTCGCACCCATCTGCGCGCGGCCGATCGCCGACGTCATCGCCTTCGTCATACGCAGTGGTGCGTCCGGCATCTCCAGCAGTTCGTCGACACACGTCTGGACGCCGTCGTCGAGCGACGGGACGATGCGCTGGACGAACCCGCGCGCGAGGGCCTCGTGCGCATCCATCATGCGTCCGGTCATGACGAGGTCGCGCGTGAGCGGCAAGCCGATCTCCCGGACGAGACGCGGGTTGCCGCCCCACGTCAGCGGGATGCCGATCGCGAGTTCCGGGATACGCACCTGCAGCGTCGCGTCGGCGATACGGATGTCGCACGCGATGGCGAGCAGAGCCGCGCCGCCGATGCAGTGCCCGTGCACCCCGGCGACCGTCACCTGCGTGAGCGCTTCGAGCTTGTCGAGCAGACGTTGCCATCCGCCCGACGCATGCCGTCTCGATGCCCACGTCGACGCGCTCGATGCCGCAGGCGACCCACTCCCGGACAGATCCGCCCCCGCGGAGAACGCGCGTCCTGCGCCGCGGAGCGCGACGACGCGCACGGACTGGTCGTCTTCGAGCGCCGTGACGGCATCCGTCAGTTCGCGGAGAACCTGACCGTTCAACGCGTTGAGCTTGTCCGGACGGTCGAGGGTGAGGCGGAGTACCGCGCCCTCTCGCTCGACGCGGACGACGCTCACTAGATCGGGTTGAACGGCTCCGGTGCGCTGTTCGCTTCGCGGTAGCGCTGGATGAACGCGTCGATCACCTTCGTCGACATCTTCGTGCAGTAGTCGAGGCGTCCCCACGCGGACAAGGCGATCTTGTCTTTGCCCTTGAGCTCCGGGTAGGGCGCGACGATGACTTTCGTCGAGCCGTCATACGCGCTCTTCAACTTGTCGATCTGCGACGACGAGAGGTCCTTGTACCAGACGATCACGGCGCCGTGTTCGAGCGAATGCACGGCGCGATAGATCGATGTGTTCGTCGCCGGGCTCGATGTGCTCGTCGTCAGCTTCTTTTCGTAGATGCCCGCCGGGAGCGGGATCGAGTAGTGGTCACCGCCGGCGGGCGGCTGCGTCGAGTAGTGCACCCGCTGGCCGTCCACATGGTCGCGCGTGAGCCCCGAGACGATCTGCACCTTGCCGCATCCACCCGACGCCGCGAGGGCATCGAAGCGGTCGGCCGACTTGTTCGCACTGATCTTGCTGCCGACGATCGCAGCCGCAACCGCGGCGATGACGACGATCGTGACGATCCACGGCATGACGCGGCGGCGCTTCTTGCCGAGCGCTCGCGAGGTCTTTCGGCGTTGCGGGGGCTTCCGGACGGCGGGTGCCGTCGTCGGAGCTGCCGGCGGCGGCTCGGCTCCAGCCGGGCGCGCGGGCGGCGCGGCCGGCATCGGCGTGTGGACGGTGTGGCTCTGCGCGCCCGGAGCCGAATGGACCGGGGGCGCGACGGGCCGGCGGTGCTTCCGCTTCTTCTTCGCCATCAGGCTTCAGAGTCCTTCTGTGATGAAGGCACAAGGATACTGAGGTGATGCGAAGGTCAACAGGAGCGCTCCTGGCCGCGGTCTCCGGGCTCCTGCTCTTCGCTGCCGGCGAGCCGCTCGCCCTCGGCCCCCTGGCGTGGATCGCGCTCGTGCCGCTCCTCGTCGCCGTCGCCTCAGAAGAGCGGGCTAGGTGGTCGTGGTTGTACGGGGTCGTCTTCGGCGTCGTCTACTTCTCCACGGAGCTCTCCTGGATCTACATCTTCGGGTGGATGGCGTTCGGGGCTCTCACCCTGTGGCTCGCGCTCGAGGTGAGCGTCGCCACGCTCCTCGCCGGCGTCGTCCGGCGGGCGAGATTCGCTCCGGTTCTCGTCGCCGGCGCGTTCACCGGTGTCGAGCTGTGGCGCGACCGCTGGCCGTACGGCGGGTTCCCATGGGGCGCCGTCGGGACGACGCAGGCGGGCGTCCCCGTCGTGCGCTACCTCGCCGGCACGATCGGCGTGTACGGCCTCTCGTTCCTCTGTGTCTTCTTCGCCGCGATCGTCGCGCATCGCATCGTGCACGGGAAGGTCGTATGGACGTCCATCGCCGCCGTGGTCGGCGTGCTCGCGGTGTTCCTCGCTCTCGATGTCGCGTTCTTCCATTCACCGCCGTCGGGCAAGCCCATCCGCATGGCCGTCGTGCAGGGCGGCGTGCCTCGTCCGGTGCTGCCGAACCAGCGCGACGTGATCCTCGCGCAGCACATCGCCGAGACGCGGAAGCTCCTCGCGCATGGCCGCGTCGACGTGATCGTGTGGCCGGAGGACTCCGTCGGGATCGGTGTGTCCGAGGGAGCCGTCGCGAAGGTGCAAGCACTCGCACGCGAGTTCCACACACCGATCCTCTTCGGACACTCCGTCGACGAGGGCCCCGCCGAACCGTTCGTGAATCAAGTGCAACACATCGGTCCGGACGGATCCGTCCTCGACACGTATCAGAAGCGTCACCCGGTCCCCTTCGGCGAGTACGTGCCGATCTCGTTCCTGCGCCGCTACGTCTCAACGCTCTCCGAACAGGTCCCGTTCAACCAGACGCCGGGCCATCGAGCGAACGTGTTCTCCGTCGCGGGGACGAAGATCGCCACGCCCATCTGTTTCGAGTCCGTTTTCCCGCGCGACTTCATCGACTTCGAGCGCGACGGTGCAGAGCTCTTCGTCCTGTCGACGAACAACGCGTCATTCGAACACTCATACGCCGCGGAGCAGCACATCGCGCACACGCGCATGCGCGCGCTCGAGATGCGGCAGTGGGTCGTCCAGGACGCGCTCGCCGGCATCAGCGGCGTGCTGACCCCCGACGGAAGACTCCTGCACCGGACGAAGCTCTTCACGACGGCGGGATTCGTCGTCACCGTGCATGCGCGCCCCGAACAATCGCTGTACCACGTCACCGGCGATGTCTTCCCATCGATCTGGGCGGTGCTCGCGGGCCTCGCCGTCTTGTGGATCGTCGGCCGCAAGCGGATACGTTCGAAACGATGACCCTCGAGGATTACCTCCGTGATCAGGGCTTCGAGCTCGTGCAGCGGAGCCGCGACGGCGCGAACCGCTACGTCCTGCGGCGCAACAACTATCTGCAGCTCTGGGTGACATGGTTCCAGGACGGCACGATCGACTTCACCTGGGAGTTCGAGCTCGGGGCCTACCTCCTGATGAAGGGCTTCACGATCTCGGCGCAAGACGAACTGTCGCTCCTGCTGTTCCCCGGAGACGAGAAACGTGGGCCGGCGGACCCGAATTGGCTGGCCGGCGAGATCCTCCGGATGGAGGCCGAGCTGGGCTCGGTCGATGCGCTAACTGGCAACTGACGAGGCGTAATCCACGCCCGGCTCCGACCGACTCTTCCGCGTAGCCATAAAACGTCGCGGAGGGAGCGATGAGGATGCATCAGTTGAAGCGTGTCTTTGATCGTCCGCAGGCCGCGCTCGTGGCCTCGGTTCTCGTTGTTCTCATCGCGCTGTCGATGCTCGGCGTCCGCGCGTTCATCAAGGGTGTAGAAGGCGTGCCGAACGGCAAGGTGTTCGCACTCTCGAAGGCCGATCAGGCGCCCGCACCCATCAAACCGACCACGAAGACCACAACCCCCTCGTCCACCGCCGCGCCGGAAGCGGCGTCGCTGCCGTTCCGCGTCGTCGTGGGCAAGAAGGGCCCAACGGGAGACGCCGGCGCGCAGGGGCCTGTCGGCCAGCAGGGGGCTGCGGGACCGACCGGACCGAAGGGTCCCGTCGGAGCGCAGGGTCCCGCCGGCCTCCAGGGCGAACAAGGCACGCAGGGCGCGCAGGGCATCCAAGGCGATCAAGGCATCCAGGGCGCGCAAGGAGCGCAAGGGCCCCAGGGGGCCACCGGAAACACTGGGGCGACAGGAGCCACCGGGGCTACAGGAGCCACCGGAGCGACGGGAGACACGGGACCGGTCGGTCCTGCAGGCCCCGCCGGACCTGCGGGTCCGCAGGGTCCCCAGGGCGCGACGGGAGACACAGGAGCCACGGGCGCGACGGGAGCTACAGGCGCCACAGGAGCTACAGGAGCTACAGGACCCACCGGAGACACGGGACCGGTCGGTCCTACAGGCCCTGCCGGTCCTACAGGCCCCGCTGGACCTGCGGGTCCGCAGGGTCCCCAGGGCGCCACAGGAGACACGGGCGCTACAGGAGCGACGGGAGCCACCGGCGCTACAGGAGATACTGGGCCGACGGGAGCCACCGGACCGGTTGGTCCCGCTGGTCCTCAGGGTCCCGCCGGACCTGCGGGTCCGCAGGGTGCCACGGGAGACACGGGCGCTACAGGAGCTACAGGAGCCACCGGCGCCACAGGAGACACAGGGCCGACGGGAGCCACCGGACCGGTTGGTCCCGCTGGTCCTCAGGGCCCCGATGGTCCCGCCGGGCCGCAGGGTCCCGCCGGACCACAAGGAGCGCAGGGTCCCGCCGGTCCGCAAGGAGCTCAAGGGGTTCAGGGGACGCAGGGTCCCCAGGGTCCTCAGGGACAGCAGGGTCCCGTCGGACCGTCCTTCGGGATCCTCGGCGGCGGCAGCGGCAACAACATCGACCAGAACCGCTTCATGCCGATGTACGACGCGAGCACCTGCGACTCCGGTCACGAGCCACAGTGCTGGACGCCGCTCCCGATCGCCGGAAACGTCAGCCAGCTCTACGTCACCGTCAGTTTCGCCCCGGGTTCCGCGAACCTGGGCTGGCGGTTCACGGTCCGGAAGAACGGCGTCGATACGGCCCTGTCCTGCGACATCGTGGGTGTCGGCACCGTGACGTGCGCCGACAATACCGACTCGGTCTCGTTCGCGGCCGGCGACACGTTCGACGTCTCGATCACAGTGCCGCCGGGCTTCTCGAAGCCGTCCAATCCGACCGCCCGCTACACGTCCTTCTTCTCGAGCAACTAACTCGGAGCCGGCGTCGCGATCCGCTTCTGCAGGGTCGAGTCGAGCTTGACGGCTTCCTGCAGCTCGGCTTGTCCTTCGGTGATGTGTCCGGTCTGCTGCAGCAGGAAGCCGTAGTTCAGGTGAGCGGCGGCGTCCTTCGGATCGAGCTGCAAGACCTTGGCGTAGAGGGAGATCGCGTCCTGGACGCGTTTCTGCTTCGTCCGGAGGATGGCGATGTTGAACAACGCCGGCACGAAGTTCGGATCGGTCTTCAGCGCCTTCTTGTAGTCGGCGTCGGCCGTGGTGAAGTCGCCCTTCGTCTGCGCGATCAGTCCGAGGTTGTAGAGCGCGTACTTGTTCGTCGGATCCGATGCGAGAACCTCGTTGTACAGCGTGGTCGCTTCGGTGAGGTTCCCGGCAGCGTGCGCCTTCAGCGCCTTCGACAGGTTCCCCGACGTGTGCGAACACGCGGCGAAGACGACTAACACGACACTCACGCAAGCAAGGGCCCGGCGCACGATCCAATCCTAATCGCGCCCGGACGTGCATCTCGCCGGCGCGTGAGCTATACAGGGTGACCGCATGGACGCGAAAGTCGGAGACCGCATCTCGCTCGACGCGAAGAAGGTCGGGCAAGCCCGCCGGACGGGGTCCGTCCGGGCCCTCGTCGAGGGCCTCTCGGGCGTGCGCTACGAGGTTGTCTGGGACGACGGCTCGATCTCGGTGATCTCGCCGGGCGCCGGCGTCCTGCTCGTCGAGGCGAAGAGCGCGAAGCGGAACGGGAAGAAGACGACCCCGAAGGCCTCGCCGAAGACCGCTCCCAAAGCCGCTCGCAAGGCCGCGAAGAAGCCCGCGAAGAAGAAAGCCGCTCCCAAGGCGGCCGCGAAGACGAAAGCTGCTCCGAAGACGGCGAAGAAGAAGGACAAGCGCAAGGGCGCGGCCAAGCGAACGAAGTCGCGGCGCTGAGCCTCAGAACGGGAGCGCTTTGATCTCGTCCTTCGTCTCGGTGAGCCACCGGTAGGACGGACCGATCAGCGCCGCATCGGCGAAGAACGTCACGTTCCAGAGTGCGATGTGACGGAGTCCGATCTTCGCGTAGGCCTCGACCTTGTGCGCGATGTCGGCGGGGGAGCCGTGCAGGATCGCGTCGTGCGCGACCTCGAACGGGACGGCGTCGATCGCGCGCTGTGCTTCGTCCCGCGAAAGCCGTGAAGGTACGTACTCGAGGAACCCGTGCGTACCCGCGCCGAGCGGATGCGAGAAGCCGCGCTTCGCGTAGAACGAGTCGGGAAGCGCGAGCGCGAACGCCTTCACCATCGGGTGGTCGACGATGCGGTGCGCGGACTCGTGGTCCGGTGCGACGACTGTGAACGACCACATGCCGGCGGTCAGGTCGTCGGGGTTCCGTCCGGCTGCGGTTGCCCCCTCGCGCACCTGTTTCCATCGTTCCTCGTACTCGTCGACATCGAGCGTCGTCGGGAGCCACCCGTCTGCGAGTTCACCCGTGATCCGGCAGAGACGCGGACCGTGCGCGGCGACCCAGATCGGCGGGAATCGTCCGGGGGTGACGGGGCCCATCCCGCACACCGCGTCGCGGAGCGTGAAGACGGGGCCGTCGTAGTCGACGGGCTCGTCGTGCTCCCACAGCAGGCGGACGACCCGCAGCGCGTCTTCGAGGCGTGAAGCCGGTTTGCCGAAGCTCATCCCGTACGGCGTGATGTTCTCGCCCTCGCCCGCACCGATCCCGAGGATCGCGCGGCCGTTCGTCAGGTGATCGAGCGTGAGCCACGCACGCGCGAGCTGCCCCGGATGGTTGCGGACCGGTTCGGTGACGGACGTCCCGAGCTTGATCGTGTTCGTGACCGGCGCGGCATAGGCGATCGCAGCGATGGGGTCGAAGTAGATGTGCGGGTTCGGCAGGACGGCCGCGAGGGGCGACGTGTCCCAGAGGGACTGCGCATGCCAGCCCATGAGGTGATCGGGCCACCAGATCGCGTCGAACCCGCGTTCCTCGTTGCGCTGCGCGGTGTGTGTGATGGCTGCTGCGGGCGGGACGACGATGCCGGGCGCTCCGACCTCGATCGTCCCCGTGCTCTTCGTCGACATGTGTCAATCTTGCTCGATGGCTCGCGTCGCATGTATCGGTGGCGGTTCGTGGGGCACCACCGTCGCGATGCTCATCGCGCAGAACGCGAACGACGTCGTCATGTGGTGCAGGCGCGACGACCTCGCCGACGAGGTGAACGTCGAGCACAGTAACGAGCGTTACCTCCCGGGTATCCGCCTCCCGGACAACCTGAGGGCTACGTCCGACATCTCGGAGGCGATGCAGGGGGCCGAGGTGTGCGTCATGGGTGTGCCGTCGCACGGGTGGCGGGACGTCCTCAAGACGATCACGCCGCAGCTGGGCGGCGTCCGCGCGATCGTGTCGCTCACGAAGGGGCTCGAGGTCGGTACCAACGTCCGCATGAGCGAGGTCGTCGCGCAGGAGTGCCCCGACTTCCCGAAGGACCATTACGCGATCCTGTCCGGGCCGAACATCGCGAAGGAGATCGCCAGGAAGATGCCGGCGGCGAGCGCGATCGCCTGCGCGGACGAGGCCGTGGCGGAGTGGCTGCAAGGCATCATCCACCAGCCGTACTTCCGCGTCTACACGAACAACGACGTCGTCGGCTGCGAGCTCGGCGGCGCGATCAAGAACATCGTCGCGATCTCTGCAGGGATGGTCGACACGATGGGCTTCGGCGACAACGCCATGGCAGCCCTCATGACGCGCGGCCTGGCGGAGCTCACGCGCCTCGGGGTGCGCCTCGGCGGAGATCCCTTGACCTTCGCGGGCCTTGCGGGTATGGGGGACATGATCGTCACGTGTATCTCGAAGTACTCGCGGAACCGCCGAGTGGGTAAGGAACTCGGCAAAGGGCGGCAGATCGACGACATCATCCTGGAGATGAACATGGTTGCCGAAGGCGTGAAGACCTGCCGGCCGATCCTCGAGCTCGGCCGCTCGTTCGACGCGTGGATGCCGATCACCGAGGGCGTCGTGTCCGTGATCTACGAGGGCAAGACGCCGGACGAGATGGTCACGGACATCCTCTCCCGTGCGCCGATCCCCGAGACGTATGGGATAGACCCCTCCGTTTCGCCGCCGAGCGACGGGATCGACCGATGATCGTGGCCGAATCACCCGTTCGCCAGCCGGCCTTCGCGACCGCGGTCGGACTGTTCTTCCAGACCGTGCGCAAGCATGCGGTCGCGTGCCTCGTCCTCGCGCTCCCGTACGCGGCGTTCGTGGGTCTCTCGGAGGGTTTGTCGAAAGCCGTGACGCTCGATGTCGGTCCGTCCGCCGTCGCCGTGAGCGAGGTCGCCGTGACCGGCATCGTCATCTTCGCCGCGCTCGCTCTGTTCGTCGTGCTCAACGTCGTCCTGTACCCGCTCACGCTTGGGCGCCTCGCGATGATCGGGTCGGCCGAGGTGTACGGCGACGCGATCGATGTCGAAGGTATCCGGCGTCAGGTGGTAGACCGCGCCGTGGACGCGATCGGCGCGTTCCTGCTGACGACGTTGATCCTCGCGGTCGCGCCCGTCGCCGTCGGTCTCCTCGCCGTCATCGTCGCCACCGTCGGCGGTCCGCTCGCGGGCTTCGCACTGCTCATCTTCGCCGTCGCAGCGGTCGTCGTCCCCGAGGTTTACGTCGCCGTCCGGCTGTCCGTCGCGGTGCCCGTCGTGATCCGTGAGGGACTCAAGCCGAAGGCCGCGCTCCGGCGATCGTGGGATCTCGTGCACGGAACGAGGTGGGCGTGGGTGTTCGGTGTGTACCTCGCGTCCGCGCTGGTCGCGGTCGTCGCGGTCGTGCTGCTCGGCGTGCTCGCCGGTCTCGTCCACACCTCGGGGATCTTCAAGTTCGCGGTCGACACGCTCCTCGGCGCGTTCCAGGCGGCCGCGATCGCCATCGCCACCGGCGTCGCGACGGGCGTCGTGTACGGAAGCGTTGCGTCCGAGGTCGCGCACGCGCCGGCTGAACTCGTGGCGCACGAAGTGTTGCCCGGCGAGCTGCCACCGCCGCCGGCCTTTTGACGCGCGGCATCGGCGACCACGCCCTCATCGGCGACTGTCACTCGTCGGCCCTCGTCGCGAACGACGGTGCGATCACATGGACGACGTTCCCGCGTTTCGATTCGCCCTCGGTGTTCTGTTCGATCCTCGACGAGGAGCGCGGAGGCGTGTTCCGCGTCGAGGCTCGACGTGCGGACGACGGAGCGTTCGTACGTCGAGGGGACGAACGTGCTTCGCACGACGTTTTATTGCAAGGGTGGGACGCTCGTGCTCACCGATCTCATGCCAGTGGTCGCGAGTGGTCCTCATCCGCGCGACCTCCGCTCGCTCCATTCGATCCTGCGGTGCTTCGAATGCACGGACGGCGGTGTCGACGTGCGCATCACCGTCGAGCCGCGCTTCGAGTACGGGCGCTTCGTCCCGCACTTCCGCCTGACGTCCGAGGAGACGGCGGAGGTCGTCGGTGGTGCGGACGCATTGCGCATCAACGCAACGCGATTGCTCGACGAATCGTCGGAGCGCATCAGCGCCCGCTGGCACCTCCGCGCAGGCGAGACCGAGTGGCTGTCGGTTTCGTGGGCGCCGTCATCGACGCTCGAACACGGCGGTCCGTTGCGCGACGAGTTCGAGAAGCAGCTCGACGACACGACGCGGTTCTGGCAGGAGTGGGTCACGCGATGCGCGCTTCCACAGGTGCAGCGATCGGCCCTCGTGCTGAAGGCGCTCACGTACGCACCGACAGGAGCGGTCGTCGCCGCGCCGACGACGTCGCTGCCGGAGGCGATCGGCGGCGAGCGGAACTGGGACTACCGCTACACGTGGATCCGGGACGCAACGCTCACCCTCATCTCGCTGTTCGCGCTCGGCTTCCGCGAGGAAGCGGAAGCCTTCAAGTTCTTCATGGAGCGCACGAGCGCGGGGCGTCCGGAAGATGTGCAGATCATGTACGGGATCGGCGGTGAGCGGTTCCTGCCGGAGCTCATGCTCGACCATCTGTCCGGGCACATGGGCTCGGCCCCCGTGCGTATCGGCAACGGCGCCGCGAAACAGCGCCAGCTCGACGTGTACGGACAGATCATCGAGTCGGGCTATCTCTTCGCCAAGGCCGGCGGACGGATCACTCCCGACAACTGGAACTTCCTCGCCGGGCTCGCGGACATCGTCGCGTCGTCCTGGCGGGATCCCGATCAGGGCATCTGGGAGATCCGGGACGAACCCCGTCACTTCGTGCATTCGAAGGTGCACTGCTGGGCGGCCCTCGACCGTGCGGTGAGCATCGCGACGACGCGCAAGATCCCCGCGCCGACCGACCGGTGGAGCAAGGAACGCGACGAGGTCCGGGCATATCTGATGGACGACGCGGAGCGGCGCGGCTGGTTCGCGCAAGCCGTCGGCTCGGACGCGCCGGACGCATCCGTTCTGCTCGTCCCGGCCCTCGGGTTCCTGCCCGCGTCGCATCCACTCATCACGAAGACGATCGACGTCGTGCGCGCGGAGCTGGGCGATGGAGCTTTGCTGCTGCGCTACCACGAGCCGGACGGCCTCGAGGGCGCCGAAGGCTCGTTCCTGCTGTGCTCGTTCTGGCTCGCGGATGCGCTCGCCTTCGCCGGACGGACCGGTGAGGCTCAGGCCGTCCTCGACGAGCTCGACGGCTATCGCAACGACGTCGGTCTGTGGGCCGAGCAGACCGATCCCGCGACGGGGGAGGCGCGGGGCAACTTCCCGCAAGCCTTCACGCACATGGCGCACATCACCTCGACGCTGTACATGGAGGCGGCGAAGGCCGGCGAGATCGATCACGCGCAGGCCTACGACTTCGCCGAGCTTGCGATAGATCGCGTCGCGCGTGCACGCTCGCCGCATGACTGATGTCGACGCGTTGCGCGCAGCCGTCAACAAGCTCGCGCCGAAGCACCTCGAGGAGTTCCGCCGCCTCGTCGAGATCCCGAGCGTGTCGACGGAAGGACGCGGCATCGACGAAGCGGCGAAAGCGGTCGCGAGCCTGCTCGAAGCACGCGGACTTCGGACGGAGATCCGTCCGACCGCGGGTCATCCCGTCGTGTGCGCGTGGGGCGGTAACGAAGACGGACCGACGCTGTTGTTCTACGAGCACTACGACGTGCAACCGGTCGAGCCGCTCGAGGAGTGGACGGTCGAGCCCTTCGTGTTGACGGAACGCGACGACAAGTACTTCGGACGAGGCTCGGCCGATACGAAGGGCCACATCATGTGCCGCATCGCGGCGATCGATGCGGTGCGCGAGGTGTACGGACGCGACCCGATCCGCTATGCCTTCATGATCGAAGGCGAAGAGGAGATCGGTTCGCCGAACCTCGAGTCGTTCATCCACGACAACGCCGGCGACTTCGGCGCCGACGGATGCCTCTGGGAGTTCGGCGGTGTCGACGAAGCGGGACGTCCGAGCGTGACGCTCGGCCTCAAGGGCATCCAGTCGATCGAGCTTCGCGTGCAGGTGCCGTCGCGCGACGTGCACTCGTCGTTCGGTGTGGTGATCGACAATCCGCTCTACCGTTTGGCCGCCGCGATCGCGTCGATGCGGGACGACGACGGCCATGTGACGATCGACGGGTTCTACGACGACGTCCGCCCCCTCACGGATGCCGAGCGACAGGCGATCGAGGACGAACATCGCCGTGGCGAGCAACTGAAAGCGGAGTACGGGATCGACCGGTTCCTCGGGGATGCGTCCGGATACGAATTGAACCGGCGCCTCAACGCCGAGCCGTGCCTCAACGTGAACGGGATCCACGGCGGCTACGGGGGCCCGGGGACGAAGACCGTCCTGCCCGCGAAAGCACTGGCCAAGCTCGACTTCCGCCTCGTCCCGAACCAGCAACCGCCGAAGGTGGTGGAGCAGGTGCGCGCGCACCTCGCGCGTCGCGGCTACGGCGACATCGAGGTGGTCCCGCTCGCCGGCGAAGGCCCGGGACGAACCGCGCTCGACGATCCGTTCGTCACGCTCGTGCGCGACGCGGCGCGTGATGCGTTCGGGATGGAACCGACGGTGCACGTGTCGAGCGCGGGCACCGGTCCCGCCGGACCGTTCCAGGACGTGTTGCGCGTTCCGTTCGCGACGGCAGGTTGTGCATACCCAGGTTCGCGCGGACACGCACCCGACGAGAACATCCGCATCCGCGATTTCGAGAACGCGAAGTTGCAAACCGCGCTCGTGATCGCCGCGATGGCGCGTTAAGAAGTCGTTTACACGCGCTCGCGAGCGGGAATCATGTCATCACCATGCTCGCACTGATCGCATTGCTAGTGGTGCTGGCGCTGTTCGGATCCGGCTTCGCCCTTCACATCCTGTGGATCGTCGCGGTCGTCGCGTTGGTCCTCTGGGCGATCGGGTTCTTGGCGCGCGGCGCCGAAGCATCGTGGTATCGATGGTGATGTAGTTCCGCCGCGCGCGAAGCGTGTCTTCGCGGACGCGTTTCGCGCGCGGCGTTTTCTTTGCGCCTCCGCGACGCTGCGGCGTGGCTACAACGACCGAAGCAGTGCCACGACCTTCCCGAGCACACGACCGTCGGTCGTGACCTCGATCGGTTCGTAGTCGGGGTTCTCCGGACGCAGCACCGTGCGCCCACCCTGCTTCGTGAGCGTCTTGATGGTCGCTTCATCCTCGATGAGCGCCGCGACGATGGAGCCCGGTGTGGCGTCGTCTTGCTTGCGCACGACGACGAAGTCGCCGTCCTGGATCCCCGCATCGCGCATCGACTGACCCTTGACGCGGAGCATGAAGAACTCACCGTTGCCGAGGAGGGAAGCGGGCAGCGGCATGACGTCTTCGATCTCCTGGATCGCGGGCGTCGTCGGACCGGCGGCGATCCGTCCGACGAGCGGGACGTTCTTGACGCTCGAGCGATTCGCGGACGGCCCGATCCCCGGCGCGTAGGAGATCTCGATGGCGCGGGGCTTCGTCGCGTCCTTGCGGATGTAGCCCTTCTTCTGGAGGGCTTCGAGGTGCGCGTGCACGGTCGACGGCGACGCGAGCCCGACGGAGTCGGCGATCTCACGGACGCTCGGCGGGTAGCCGCGCTCTTCGACGGTCGCGAGGATGAAATCGAGGATCTTCTTCTGGCGGGGACCGAGGGCTTCGACGCCGCCGGCTGAGGTTGCTCGTCTCGGCATGTATCCTCTCCGGGTTCCTAACCGATCCGGCCAAACCTGGTCTGGCCGGTCTGGACGGTACCGGCGGGAGCCTAGCATGCACGTCGGCCAGATGCAAACATCTGTTCGTAGACACGTACGTTCGTCTTCAGGTCAAGCCGCAGCGGCCTAGGACGAGTAGTTAAGACGTGGACGCTTCTCTCCGCCTCGGCGACAACTTCCAGACCGTGCTCGAGGCCGCACGTTCGGGTGCGAACTGGGCGTGGGAGCGGATCTACGACTCGCTCGCTCCGACGCTCGTCGGGTACCTCCGCGCGCGGGGAGCGCCCGATCCCGAGGGGGTCGCCGGCGACGTGTTCGCCCAGCTCGTCAGGGACATCGGGCGCTTCGAGGGGGACGAACCGGGCTTCCGCTCCTGGGTCTTCGTCATGGCCCACCACCGCCTCCTCGACGACCTGCGTCGGCGCCGGCGGCGCCCCGAAGCCGCCGCGGATCCGGAGTCGATGTCGGGCGTCGAGGACACGGTCGACGTGGAATCGAGCGCCATCGAGTCGGTCACGAGCGCCGAGCTCCGCGAGCTGATCGACACCCTGACGCCCCCCCAGCGGGAGGTCATCCTTCTCCGCGTCTTCGGCGGGCTCAAGGTCGAGGAGGTCGCGGCGGCGGTTGGGCGGCGTCCGGGCGCCGTGAAGGCCCTCCAGCGCCGGGGGCTCGAGACCCTCAGGGAGAAGCTGATCGAGCGGGAGTACCCTTCCGACCCCTCCGGGCGCTAACGAGATAGGGATGAACACGAACGAACCGCTGTCTCCGGACGAGATCGAACGGCTCCTCGAGAGCCGGGGCCCTGCGCGCCCGGGCCTTGACGAGGCCCTCCGTCGCCTCCGCTCGGAGTTCTCGCAGGCACCGAGCAAGGACGTCCGGACGAAGCACCTGGCCGCGATGGCGGCAGCCGTCGGCCAGGCGCCGGCGTCGGTGGCTCCGGTTCGGCGCGCCCGGCGGCGTCACGTAGGGCGACGGATCGCTCTCGGCTGCGCGGCATCGTTGCTCGTGAGCGGCTCGGCCCTCGCCGCGACGGGATCGCTCCCGCGACCGGCCCAGGATGCCGTCGCGAAGGTGGCCCACGACGTCGGTCTGAACCTGCCCCACTCGACACAGGTCACGAACCCGCGGGCGGTCCAGAACTCCGGCGTCCAGTTCGCGAACGCGAAGAAGCAGTGGCTCGAGTGCGAGAAGTCGGGGGCCAAGGATTGCGGGCCGAAGCCCACGGCCCAACAGTTCGTCCACCCATCGACATCGCCCGAAAGCCCGGAGGCGACCGACCACCACGGAAACGGGAACGGCCCGGGACACGACCAGGGTCACGGGCAGGGGCAGTCAACCGAGCCCGGCCACACCCCGCACCCCACCGGCGACGGCAACGGTCACGCCACGCCGAAGCCGAGCGACGACGGCCACGGCTCGATCTCGGGTTCGGACGGGGGCTCCGGCGATCACGGCGGCTCCGACCACACGCCGGAGCCCACGCAGACCCCCGGCAACTGACCGGGCTGGATCAGCCCGTCAGGTCGAGCAGGTCGTCGATCCTCGACCCCACGTAAAGCTCGAGCGGGTCGAAGTACGTCCCGTCCCGCCGCGCGGAGAGGTGGACGTGGGGCGGCAGGCCGCTGTTCGGATGCCCCCGCCCGACCGTGCCGACCACGGTGCCTCGCTCGACGTGCTGACCTTTCTTCGCGACCACTGAGCCGAGGAACGAGTAGCTCGTCTTGAGGTGCGCGTCGTGGTCGACCGTGACGGTCAGATCGCCGGCGACGTTGCCGGCGAAGCTCACCGTTCCGGGCGCTGACGCCCTCACGGCCGTCCCGAGGGGCGCGGCCACGTCGACGCCCCGATGGCCCGCGGCGAAGGGGTTGTCCGGGGCGTCGTAGGGGTGGACGACGGTGCCGAACAACGGCACCGAGTGTGTTGCTCCAGAACGCTGCTGTGGCACCTGATCTGCACGCGCCATCGGCATGAGGATCAGGAACAGGCCTGTGACCAGGGCTTTTCGCATGGGACCGGAAGTATCGGACGAGGCGACGACATGTCCCTTTTCCTGTCACTGGCCCCCGCTAGGTTGACAGCAGAACGGAAGTTCGTAAGATAGAACGTATGTTCGTATCAACGATGAACAGCACGCCACACGAGCGAACAGGAGCCGCGATGGCGAGGAAGAAGAAGGATCAGACGAAACTGACGCCGATAGGTCGGTTGATCGCGCTCGTCGCGATCTTGTTGATCGGAGCGATCGCTGGGGCGGCCGGCGCCGCCGCCACCCGCCCACACGCCCAAGCCTGGCGGTGCATCACCGTCCGCCCTGGCGAAACGCTCTGGTCGATCGCCGGCCACAACCCGGCGGCCGACCGTCGCGAGACGATCGACCGCATCGACAAGGAGAACGGGCTCGCCGACGGAGGTGCCGAGGCCGGTGCTTCGATCTGGGTGCCGAATGAGGGGAGCCTCAAGGGCCTGTCCGTCGCGCCGTCGTCGGCCTGCCCGTCCGTCTCCGAATAGCGTTTCCGCAGGTCACAGCCGCGTAATTACATGGTTGACACACCACATGTAGTCCCTTAGGATGTTCGGACCCCCAAGATGTTGGGGGTAGAGGTCATCTGCTGGGGGAGCCATGCACTGTCCGTTCTGTCGCGACGCCGAGACTCGGGTCATCGACTCGCGCGACACCGAGAACCGAGCCGCCATCCGGAGGCGGCGTGAGTGCTCGTCCTGCGGGCAGCGGTTCACGACCTTCGAGCGGATCGAATCGGTCCCGCTCGTCGTGGTGAAACGAGACGACCGTCGCGAGCCGTTCGACCGCGCCAAGGTCGTCTCGGGGATCGCGAAGGCCTGCAAGAACCGTCCCGTCCACGACGACGAGATGCGGCGTATCTGCGACGAGATCGAGGAAAGGGCTCGTGAGCAAGGTGGCGACATCGCGTCGGGAGATATCGGCCAGGAAGTGCTCGCGCGGCTGAGGGATCTCGACGAGGTCGCCTACGTGCGGTTCGCGTCGGTGCACCGGGAGTTCCAGGACGTGAAGGAATTCGAGCGCGTCATCGCCGAATTCCAGCAAGAAACGGGCACATCCAAACCTGTCGGCGGCCGGGGATAGCGTTCGCGTCCCCGAAACAAACGAGGAGGTCCGTAGTGCCGAATGGCGAGTCTCGGATGCCGCGTAGCGGCTCCCTAGGATCAGGCCGTGACGGTGACACGAAGACCGATGTCGGAACGGGCGTCGGCCTCCGTATCCCCCGGATGTTCACTACCGATGGTGTGCATCCCTACGACGAGATCGAGTGGGAACGCCGGAACGCAGCGATCGTTTCGTCCGGCGGGAAGGTGTCGTTCGAGCAGAACGACGTCGAGTTCCCGGCGTCGTGGTCGCTGAACGCGACGAACATCGTCGCCGAGAAGTACTTCCGCGGGAAGCTCAACACCGCGTCGCGGGAGTGGTCCGTCCGGCAGATCATCGACCGCGTCGTCGACACGATCGCGGAGTGGGGAGAAGAGCAGGGCCGCTTCGCGTCGCTCGACGACCGCAGCGCGTTCGTCGCCGAGCTCAAGCACATCCTCGTGACGCAGAAGGCGTCGTTCAACTCGCCGGTGTGGTTCAACATCGGCGTGCCGGGACGTGCGCAGCAGTGCTCGGCGTGTTTCATCCTCCACGTCGACGACACGATGGAGTCGATCGCCGACTGGTACCGCGACGAGATGTTCATCTTCAAGGGCGGTTCCGGTTCCGGGCTCAACGTGTCGAACCTTCGCTCGTCGTACGAGCAGCTCGGGATCGGTGGGTACTCGTCCGGGCCGGTCACGTTCATGCGAGGCGCCGATGCGTCCGCGGGCACGATCAAGTCGGGCGGCGCGACGCGGCGCGCGGCGAAGATGGTCGTGTTCAACGTCGATCACCCCGACCTGCTCGAGTTGCGGGACGGATCACCGGGGTTCGTCTGGTGCAAGGCCGTCGAGGAACGCAAGGCGAAGGCGCTGAAGAAGGCCGGATTCGACATGGCGGTCGATTCCGGCATCGACGCGTATTCGATCCAGTACCAGAACGCCAACAACTCCGTCCGCATCACCGACGAGTTCATGGAGGCCTTCCTCACCGACCGCGAATGGAACACGCACGCGGTCACGACGGGTGAAGTGATCGGGACGTATCAGGCGCGCGACGTACTGCAGCAGATCTCGCAGGCCGCGTGGGAGTGCGCCGACCCCGGCATGCAGTACCACTCGACCGTCAACGACTGGCACACGGCGCCGGCGGCCGGTCCGATCCGCGCGAGCAACCCGTGCTCGGAGTACATGCACATCGACAACTCACCGTGCAACCTCGCGTCCATCAACCTGCTCAA
>Ga0307469_10000176_pt1 | contig 25182 bp, 28 predicted proteins | sample atmos_gasesAM2C__FD_203084 | JGI IMG/M metagenome (GOLD analysis project Ga0307469, IMG submission 203084) | Hardwood forest soil microbial communities from Morgan-Monroe State Forest, Indiana, United States - atmos_gasesAM2C_515 | ecosystem: Environmental > Terrestrial > Soil > Temperate... | reverse complement strand
CCCGGCGCCGGACTCATCACCGGCATCGGGCGCATCTCGGGGACCGAGTGCGTCATCGTCTGCAACGACGCGACCGTGAAGGGCGGGACGTATTTCCCGATCACCGTGAAGAAGCATCTCCGCGCCCAGCGGGTCGCGCTCGAGAACAACCTTCCGTGCGTGTACCTCGTCGACTCCGGCGGCGCATTCCTGCCGTTGCAAGATGAGGTGTTCCCCGATCGCGAGCATTTCGGACGGATCTTCTTCAACCAAGCCACGATGTCGGCCCGCGGCATCCCGCAGATCGCCGCGGTGCTGGGGATGTGCACGGCGGGCGGTGCATACGTTCCGGCGATGTCGGACGAAACGGTCATCGTGAAAGGGCAGGGCACGATCTATCTCGGCGGGCCGCCGCTCGTGAAGGCGGCGACGGGTGAAGAGGTGTCCGAGGAGGATCTCGGCGGCGGCGAGCTTCATGCGCGCAGGTCGGGCGTCGTGGACCACCTCGCCGTCGACGACGTGCACGCGCTCGAGATCGTCCGCGAGATCGTGTCGAACCTCAACCGCCGGAAGACGTTGCCCCCCGACATGCAGGAGCCTGAAGAGCCGAAGTATGACGGCAACGATCTCTACGCGATCGTGCCGGACGACCCCCGCGTGCCCTACGACGTCCGCGAGGTCATCGCACGCATCGTGGACGGCTCACGCTTCCACGAGTTCAAGCAGCTCTACGGCGACACGCTCGTGTGCGGCTTCGCGCACTTGTGCGGGTTCCCCGTCGGCATCATCGCGAACAACGGGATCCTCTTCAGCGAGTCGGCGCTGAAAGGGGCTCACTTCATCGAGCTCTGCGACCAGCGGAAGATCCCCCTCGTCTTCCTGCAGAACATCAACGGATTCATGGTCGGACGCGAGTACGAAGCCGGCGGCATCGCGAAGGACGGCGCGAAGATGGTCACGGCCGTCTCGTGCGCAGTCGTGCCGAAGTTCACCGTCGTCATCGGCGGCTCGTTCGGTGCGGGGAACTACGCGATGTGCGGCCGCGCCTACGATCCGCGCTTCTTGTGGATGTGGCCGAACGCGCGGATCTCCGTGATGGGGGGCGAGCAGGCGGCCACGGTCCTCGCGATCGTCCGCGGGAGTCCGGACGACGAAGCGTTCAAGGCGCCCATCCGCGAGCAGTACGAGTCGCAGGGGAGTGCCTACTACTCGACGGCACGCCTCTGGGACGACGGCATCATCGACCCGCTCGACACGCGGAGCGTTCTCGCGCTCGGCATATCCGCGGCGTACAACGCACCGATCGGCGAACCGCGCTACGGCGTCTTCCGGATGTGACGCTCAACGACGCGGAGTTCGTCCGGGAGCAGTACCGCGACTCGTCGAACTTCGACGCACGTGTTGAGTTGCACACGCGGTTCAGCACGAACCCGGTGCCTTGGCCGCAGTGGGTGTTCGAACGGCTCGATCTCGGACCCCGTGCCGACGTGCTCGAGGTCGGGTGCGGGCCGGCGTGGCTCTGGCGTCAGAACGACGTGCCGCTGGGATGGCGCGTCGTCGCATCCGATATGTCGCACGGTATGGCCTGTGTCGCACGCGAGCACGCCGGCGTTCACGTCGTCGTCAGCGACGCGCAATCGCTGCCTTGGGCGAACGAGTCGTTCGACCTCGTGATCGCGAACCACATGCTCTATCACGTGCCCGATCTGGACGCGGCGTTTTCGGAGTTCGTCCGCGTGCTCCGTCCGGGCGGCCGACTCTTCGCCGCGACGAACGGACGTGCGCACTTCATGGAGGTCCGCGACGTGCTCGACATCCATTGGAGGTACGTCGACATGTTCGGGCTCGAGAGCGGACCGGACAAGATGCGACGGCACTTCGACGACGTTCGCGTCGAACGCTACGACGACGAGTTGCTTGTTCCCGATGTGGCCCCGGTGCTTGCGTACGTGAAGTCGGTCTGGACGGTCGACCCCGACAAGGAGCGGGAGCTCGTCCGTGTCGTCGAAGAGGAGATCGCGCGGGACGGATCGTTCCGCATCACGAAGGACGCCGGACTCATCACCGCGAGGCGCCCGTGATCGACTCGATCACTTTCGACGCATCGCACGCGGCGTCGCTCGCGCGATTCTGGTGCGAGGTCCTTCCCGACTACGCGATCGCGCCGTACGGCGAAGAAGACATCGCGGCGCTGCGGGCGAAGGGCATCGACGACGTCGAGGAGGATCCGAACGTGATGTGCATCGCGGCGTCGGGTCCCCGCCTCTTCTTCCAGACCGTCCCCGAGGGACGAACCGCCAAGAGCCGGACGCACCTCGACGTGCAGCTCCGCGACCGCGCGCATCTCGATCGGTTGATCGAGCTCGGAGCGACGATCCACCACGAGTGGGACGGTGGCTACTGGATGCTCGACCCGCAGGGCAACGACTTCTGCGCGATCGTTCCGTGAAGACGGCGGTCGTCGGGCACGTCGAATGGATCACGTTCGCGCACGTCGATCACGTCCCGACGCCGGGCGAGATCGTGCATGCGGACGACACGTTCGAGCTTCCCGGTGGTGGCGGTCCGGTGGCTGCGGTCCAGCTGTACAAGCTCGCGGGCGACTGCACCTTCTTCACCGCGTTCGGTGACGACGAGATCGGCCACCGAGCGAAGGACGAGATCGAAGCGATGGGCGTGCGCGTCGAAGCGGTGTTTCGTCCGGACCGACAGCGAACCGGGTTCACGTTCGTCGACGCGACGGGGGAGCGGACGATCACGGTGATGGGTGACCGCCTCGGCCCCCGTGCGGACGACCCACTCCCGTGGAACGAACTCGCGTCGACGGACGCGGTCTTCTTCACGGCCGGCGACGACGACTCGCTCCGCGAGGCGCGCCGCGCGAAGACGCTCGTCGCGACGCTGCGTGAGTCCGAACGTTTGCAGCGCGTCGGCGTCTACCTCGACGCCGTCGTCGGCAGCGACGCCGATCCAGCCGAACGCTACGCAGCGATCGACCCGCCGCCCGGCGCGATCGTGCTCACACTCGGTGCCGACGGCGGGACGTTCTCGACGCCCGAGTTGCGCGAGGGGCGGTTTGCCGCCGTGCCGCTCGATGGGCCGCGCGTGTGCGCCTACGGAGCCGGCGACTCCTTCATGGCCGGGCTCACCTACGCGCTCGGCGCGCAGATGCCGATCAGGGAGGCGCTCGAACTCGCTTCACGCTGCGGCGCCGCGAACCTCATGGGTCGCGGCCCGTATGAAGGCCAGCTGACGGCATGACCACGGTGCTGGTCGCGAATCGCGGAGAGATCGCCGTTCGCATCTTCCGTACTGCGAAGCGCATGGGGATGCGCACCGTCGCGGTGTTCTCGGACGCCGACGCCGGCGCGCCGCACACACGCATGGCGGACGAAGCGGTACGCATCGGGCCGGCCCCCGCGTCGGAGTCCTACCTCGCGCGGGACAAGATCATCGATGTTGCCCGCAGGTCGGGGGCAGCGCTCGTCCATCCCGGCTACGGCTTCCTCGCCGAGGACGACCGCTTCGCCACCGCGTGTGAAGACGCGGGCCTGATCTTCGTCGGCCCGCCGTCGCACGTGCTCGCGCGCGTCGGCGACAAAGGTGCCGCGCGCTCGCTCGCGGAGGAAGCCGGCGTGCCGGTGCTGCCCGGCTACGCCGGCGATGACCAGTCGGACGATGCACTCGACCGCGCGGCCGGCGACATCGGCTATCCCGTGCTCGTGAAGCCGGCGGCCGGCGGCGGTGGGAAAGGCATGCACGTCGTATCGAGCGCGGGTGAGCTTCGTCCGGCGATCGCATCGGCGCGGCGCATCGCGAAGGCGGCGTTCGACGACGACCGGTTGATCCTCGAGCGGTACATCGACGGACCGCGGCATGTCGAGGTGCAGGTGTTCGCGGATGCGGACGGCACCGTCGTCCACGTCGGCGAACGCGACTGCTCGCTGCAACGGCGTCATCAGAAAGTGATGGAGGAGACACCGGCGCCGAACCTCGCCCAAGCGACGCGAACCGCGTTGCACGACGCCGCCGTCGCGTTCGCACGCGCGGCGGGCTACAAGGGCGCCGGCACGTGCGAGTTCCTGGTTGCCCCGGACGGCACGTTCGGGTTCATCGAGATGAACGCGCGCCTGCAGGTCGAGCATCCGGTGACCGAAGCTGTGACCGGAGTCGATCTCGTCGAATGGCAGCTCCGCGTCGCCCTGGGAGAGCCGCTTCCGGAGATCCCGCCGCCGAACGGACACGCATTCGAGGTGCGCGTGTACGCGGAAGATGCCGACGTCGCATTCCTGCCGCAGTCGGGACGGATCCTGCATCTCCACTGGCCCCCGGACGCCCGCGTCGACACGGGTGTCGAGGCGGGCAGCGATGTCTCGTCCTACTACGACCCGTTGGTCGCGAAGATCGTCACGTCCGGACGCGACCGCTCCGACGCGCTCGCGAAGCTCCGCCGCGCGCTCGCGGCGACGGAGATCCTCGGCCTCCGGACGAACCTCCCGTTCCTCGCGGCACTCACGAACGACCCCGTCGTCGAGGAAGGCCGCATCACGACGGACTGGCTCGAGCGCGCATACGCCGACTGGTCCACGCCACGTGACGCCGCGGGCGCCGCCGCGGTGGCGGCTGCAGCCGAAGTGGAACGCTTGCGCGGCGCACGCGACGCCGATCCGTGGCGATCGCTCGGCTCGTGGCGCGGACTCGCGGCCGCGTCCACGCGCGTCGTCGTCCATGACGAGTCCGGCGAGCACGTCGCGACGGTGCGCGACGACGCGAAGCCCGACAAGACGGCGGTGCGAGACGGTGATCGCTGGCTCGTGTGGTTCGACGGTGCACCGTACGACTTCGAGATCGGTCCCGCGCCGCGGCGTCTGTCCACGGCGGCTTCCCATCTGGACGCACCGCTCCCCGGACAGGTGCTCGCGGTACGTGTGGCGTCCGGCGATCGCGTCGCGAAGGGGGCCGAACTCGTCGTGATCGAGGCGATGAAGATGGAGCACGCGATCCGTGCACCGTCCGACGGTGAGGTGACGGCGGTCCTGTGCGCGGAAGGCGATCAGGTCGTGCGCGGACAGACGCTGGTCGGCTTCGCAGGCAACCCGTAACTTTCTTCCCTCCGCACTCGCTATAGGTGTACGCCCCAAACCTGCGGAGGGATGGATGAAGGCCGAAGAGTCTGTTCAGACGGACGAGCTGCTGCTGATCTACCGGCTCATCTCGACGGCGGTGGAGTCGCTCATGCTCTACCGCTCGCCGACCATGGCCGCCGAGCATCTCGAAGCCGCGCGGCGTGCGTGCCTGAGGATCCGCTCGATCTGACCGTACGATCGTCGCGTGGATCTTCCCGCTCGCGTCACCGTGGTCGAGGTCGGGCCGCGCGACGGCCTGCAGAACGAACACGGTGTCGTCCCGCCCGATCTGAAGGTTTCGTTCATCGAAGCGCTCGCCGACGCGGGGCTCCCGGTCGTCGAAGTGACCTCCTTCGTCAACCCGAAGTGGGTACCGCAGCTCGCGGACGCCGAGGAGGTGCTGACGCGCCTGCGACGGAAGGCCGGCGTCCGCTACCCGGTCCTCGTGCCGAACGAACGCGGCCTCGACCGCGCTCTCGCCGCTGGTGCCGATGAGATCGCGATCTTCGCCTCGGCGACGGAGACCTTTTCACAGCGGAACCTGAACCGATCGCGGGACGAAGCTGCCGCGATCTTCGCTCCCGTGGCGGCGAAGGCGCTCGAGGCGGGAGCGCGTGTGCGCGGCTACCTTTCGATGGTGCTCGGCGACCCGTGGGAAGGGTCCGTCCCGCCGGACGAAGTCGTCACGCAGGGTCGGCGGCTCCTCGATATGGGCTGCTTCGAGCTCTCGCTCGGGGACACGATCGGCACCGGCACCCCCGGGCACGTCCAGGCCCTGATCGACGCGTTCGACGGCGCGGGCGTCGCGGCGGATCGCCTCGCCGTGCACTTCCACGACACGTACGGACAGGGCCTCGCGAACGTGCTCGCTGCGTTGCAGTCGGGCGTCGGCGTGGTCGATGCGAGCGCGGGCGGGCTCGGCGGGTGTCCCTTCGCGCGGAGCGCCACCGGCAACCTCGCGACGGAGGACCTCGTCTACATGCTGGACGGTCTCGGCGTCGTGTCCGGCGTGGATCTCATGGCCGTCGCGGGTGCGAGCGCACGCCTGTGCAGGGCCCTCGGGATCGATATCCCAGGTCGCGTCGCGAGAGCCGTGCGCGGTCGGGAGGGTGATGTAGAGTGACGCCGAAAGCCCAATCCACAGCGGGAGGTTTCGGTATGCGTCTACGCTTCCTCGCATCGGCAGCGATCTTCTTCCTCGCGGTCGCGGGTCCCGCGTTCGCGGCGTCGGGTGGCTCGGGCGGCAGCGGCTCGTTCGCTGGAGGCTCGTCGTCATCGGGATCGTCCTCCTCGTCGAGCTCCATCTCGACCAGCGGTTCGTCCGTCGGTGTCGTACAAGGCAACGTGACGGGCGGCAGCTCGGCGTCCGGTAGCTCGAGCTTCGGCTCGTCGAACGGCAGCAGCTCGGGTTCGTCCGGGAGCGGCGGCGCGACGAGCGGCCAATCGGCCGGAACGGCGGACACGCCGTCGGCGGTGTCCGGCGGCGACGTCGCGCGCCTCGACCTGCCGGCGATCGGCACGGCTGCGAACGCCATCCCCGCCTCGCACACCTCGAAGCTGGCGCTCACGTGGGCGCTCGCCGCGGTGCTCCTCATCGGGCTTGTCGTGCTCTACCGGCGCCTGCCCCGCGCGACCGCGATCTAGGCTCCAGAACGTAAAGAACGGCCCCCGGAGGTCCGCGGGCCGTTCTTTTTTTCCTGATTCTGCCGCGCAACGTGGGATTCCAGCCGCTGAGCGTGTTCTCCAGCGTGAGATGCGCCCCTTCCACGCCTGAACCGGGTCAGAATGTGGGGACCCCCCGCTCATACGAAAGGAGTCGATCGTGGCGTCGTACGAGGGTTACTGCGTGAAGTGCCGCGAGAAGCGGTCGTTCGACGGCGAGATCAAGGACCTGAAGAACGGGTCCAAGGCCGCGCAGGGTGCATGTCCGGTGTGCGGGACGAAGATGACCCGCATGCTTCCGAAGAGCGCCTGAGTCGCAGAGAGCTTTTCCTGAGCGCCCGGACCTCGTGTCCGGGCGCTCTTCCTTTCCCCGCGAGCGCGTAGGCTGCGACCGCCGTGACCGATACGCCCAACGCCGCCCAGATCGAGTACTGGAACGCAGCGCAGAACTGGGTCGACGAGCAGCGCGAGCACGACGAGATGCTCGAGCCGCTCGGGGGCCTCGCGCTCGACGCGCTCGCGCCGGCGCCGGGCGAGCGGATCCTCGATATCGGCTGCGGCACGGGGACGACGACCTTCGAGATCGCCTCGACCGTCGGGGGCGCGGGCGAAGCCGTCGGCGCCGACATCTCCGTCCCGATGCTCGCGGCCGCGCGGGCACGCGCGGCCGGGGCCTCCGGCGTCACGTTCCTCGAGGCGGACGCACAGACCTACCCGTTCGAGTCGGCGTCTTTCGATGGTGCGTTCAGCCGCTTCGGCGTCATGTTCTTCTCCGACGCGACGGCCGCGTTCGCGAACATCGCGAGAGCGCTTCGTCCGGACGGGCGCCTCGCTTTCGTGTGCTGGCAGGCGTTCGAGCGCCAGGAGTGGATGCGCGTTCCGGCGGTGGCGGCCGCCGTCGACGCGTCGTGGGCTGCGCAGCGGCCGAGCCCCTTCGTTTTCGGGGACCGCGGCGTCCTCGCACGGCACCTGGACGAGGCGGGCTTCGTCCGGGTCGACATCGACGGCTTCGACCGGACGATCCTCCTTGGAGGCAGCGGCGATCTCGAGACCGGCCTCCGCTTCCTCATGTCGTCCCGCCTCGGGCGTCAGATCGTCGAGGAACGGGGAGACGCTGGCGTCGCGCGGGTGAGAACGGCGGTCGAGCCGTTCGTCACGGCGCGCGGCATCGAGATAGGCGCTGCGGTCTGGGTCGTCCGCGCCGCCGTCGGTGCGTAACACCTTCGGACCGCTAGCCCCGAGGGACTAGCCGCCGCTAGTCCGAACCGACCTCGTTCCTGGCGGCCGTACACCCGATTCTGCCCTTGAGGAAGCCGAGGGGGCTTCCAGCCTCCACGGAGGGGGTCCATATGAAGCGTCTGGTGCTAGCAGTGGCGATAGCTGCCGTCATCTTCGGTGGCGTCTACGGTCTGGCAGCGAGCCTCAGCGTCAACACGCAGACGCTCGGTGCAGGGAACACGGCGGTCGCAGCCTGTCAGGCGACGACGCTCACCGTGTCCTACGTGACGGCGTACGACTCATCGATCCCCGGCTACAAGATGAGCACCGTCACCGTGAATGGCCTCGACACCACGTCGGGGACGAACTGCGCGAGCAAGGCGTACAAGATCTCGCTCACCGGTTCCGGCAACTCGCAACTCCTCGAGACGACGGGCACGACACCGGCCTCCGGTACGACCTTCACGTCTTCGAGTCTCACGTCCAGCAACATCCTCGCGACGAACGTCACGGGGATCCACGTCACGATCACCGGCTGATCCGGGATCTAGGGAAAGAAGGAGGGCAACCATGAAGCGCGCGATCCTCGCGATCACCATCGCTGCGATCGTTGGAGCAGGCACCTACGGTCTGGCCGCGAGCCTGGGCGTGTCGTCCGACACCCTCGGTGCCGGCTCGGCCACCGTGGCAGCGTGCCAGCCGACGGCGTCGGGGAACATCAACGTGTCGTACGTCGCGGGCTACAGCGCGACGGCGCCGGTTGGTTACCAGGCGACGACGGTCAAGCTGAACAACGTCGACGAGTCGACGGGCAACTGCGACTCGAAGAAGTACAGGGTCACGCTGACCGGCGCGGGTAACGCGCCGCTCGGCGAGCAGACGGGGACGACCGGCGCGACGGGCGCGAACTCGACGGAGTCCATGACCTTCAGCGGCGTGAGCGCGGTGTCGGTCACGGGCGTCCAGGTCGTGATCACCGGCTAAGGATTCGGGTTGGGGCGACAACCAGCGTCGCGGCCCCTCGCTCCCACGGGGGGTCGCGACGTTACTTAAGGAGGAAAACCGTGAGGAAGATGATCGCTGCGGTGGTGGCCGCGGGGCTCGTCGTTTCCGCATGGCTGATCCTCCCCGGGCTCGCCGCGAGCATGACCGACGCGTCGCAGACCGAAGGCGCGGGCAACACCGCCGTCGCCCGCTGCGACACCGACGGCGTGACGACGGTCTACGGACTCAACTCCACGAACGTGACGAGTGTCGTGGTGTCGAACGTGGCGTCCGGCTGCGCCGGCCTCACGATGAAGGCCACGATCAACAACCAGGCGACGACGTCCAGCGGCACGGCCGTCGTCCCGGCGGGCGGCGGCACCGTGACGGTCGGCGTGACGTCGATCGCGCTGACCCAGGCGATGCAGACCGAGATCCAGGTCGGATGATGAACTGCCGACGGACGGCCCTCGCGATCGTCTTCGCCGTCGCCTTCGGCGCATCGTCCGCGTCTGCAGCATCGCTCACCGTCAACTCGAACACGCTGACGACGTTCCACACGTGCGTGCTGACAGCCATCTCCAGCACCAGCACCGTCAACTTCGACTCGTTCGTGAACCAGGCGAGCGCGGCGCAGAACAACGGAACCACGACGACGATGACCGTCAACTCGTCGGGAACGTCGAAGAACACGAGAACGTACATCCAGTTCGATCTGACGCAGTGCGCCCCGCACGTTCCGGCGTCGGCGGCCATCCGCGCCGCAACGGTGCGCTTGTACGCGACTGCGATCCCCAGCACGTGCCGGACGCAGTACATCTTCCCCGTGACCGCAGCCTGGACCGAGCTTGGGATCAAGTGGAATACGCAGGTGACCGCGTGGCAGACGACCAACGTGCCGGCAACGGCGGGGGCGACGTCGTCGATGTCGATCGGGACGGGATGTGCGACGAACAACGCGGCGAACAACTACGTGACGGGTTGGAACGTCACGACGGATGTCCAAGGGTTCGTCAACGGCACTGGGACGAACAACGGATGGATGGTCAGGGACGGAACCGAAGACTCAGCGACCGCGGCGAACTCGACCTACGCGTCGAGCGAGCAAACCGGTGGCGCCTTGAAAGGTCCGCAACTGTGGATCGACTACACGACATGAGATACCGGAAGAGCGCTGCCTGGATCGTCCTGTCGTTGATCCCCGCGACGCTGTGGTTCTTCACGCTTCGTCCGGTGAGCCTCGGGGGACCGGCGGGCTACGTCATGGTGCGCGGTGTGTCGATGCTCCCGACCTACGTCGGCGGCGACCTCATCCTCACGAAGAAGAGCGCTGTTTACCGCAAGGGCGACATCGTCGCGTACAAGGTTCCGAAGGGGGACTTCGGCGCCGGCATCACCGTGATCCACCGCATCATCGGTGGCGACGCGTCGCACGGGTTCGTCATCCAAGGCGACAACAACGGGTTCCCGGACGACTGGCACCCGCACAACGGCGACATCGTCGGAAAGGCGTGGGTGCGGCTCCCGAAGGTCGGTCTCATCCTCGCGTTCCTGCACGCGCCGGTGCCGCTCGCGAGTCTCGCGGCCGCGCTCGTGATCGTCTTCGTGCTCTTCCCGGACGACAAGAAGAAGCTAGCGAAGGCCCGGGTCGAGTCCGAGCTGGCGCGCGATGATGATGCGCTGCACCTCGCTCGTCCCCTCGCCGATCTCGAGGACCTTGGCGTCGCGGTAGAAGCGGGCGACGGGGAACTCCTCGATGTACCCGTAGCCGCCGTGCACCTGAACGGCTTCACGGGCGATGTCGACCGCCGTCTCGGTCGCGAAGAGCTTGGCCATGGACGCCTCCAGCTTGAACGGCTGCCCGTTCTGTCGAAGGTTGCCTGCGTGGTACACGGCGAGCTTCGCATGATGGATCTTTGTAGCCATGTCGGCGATCTTGAACTGGATGGCCTGGAACGACCCGATGGGTCGTCCGAACTGCCTTCGTTCCGCGACGTAGCTTAGGCACGCGTCCAAGCAGCCCTGCGACTGCCCGACGGCAAGCGCGGCGATCGCGATGCGTCCGTCGTCGAGTTGCGCGAGGAACTGGTTGAAGCCCTTGCCCGGCTCCCCGAGGAGGTTCTCCTTCGGAACGCGGCAATCCGTGAACGCGAGCTCGCGCGTGTCGGACGCGTGCCAGCCGATCTTGCGGAGCTTCCGTCCGATCTCGAAGCCCGGCGTGCCGTTGGGGACGATGAACGCCGAGATCTGTCCGTCCGGCGTGCGCGCGGTGGCGATCGCGAGGAACGACATGTCGGTGCCCGCGTTCGTGATGAACATCTTCGACCCGTTGATCACGTACTCGTCGCCGTCGACCTTCGCTGTGGTCTGTGTGCCGCCGGCGTCCGACCCTGCTCCCGGCTCGGTCAGGGCGAACGCGCCGATGTGCTTGCCGCCGGCGAGCGGCGCGAGCCACCGGACCTTCTGATCCTCGGTCCCGAAGTGGTACAGGAGGTTGCACACGAGCGACGTGTGCGCTTCGACGGTGATGGCGACGGAAGGGTCGACACGCGCGAGTTCCTCGATGCACACGAGGTAGGAGAGGTAGTCCGCGCCCGCGCCGCCGTATCGCTCGGGGATAGGGAGCCCGAGGAACCCCTTCGCCCCACACGCGAGGAGGACGTCCGTCGGAAATTCGGCCCGCTCGTCGTAGTACGCGGCCTTCGGACGCACCTCGCGCTCCGCGAACGCGCGCACGACCTTGCGGAACTCCTCATGTTCCGGACGAAGCGACATGGCAAGACTGTAGTTCAGCGCTTGCCGCAGGTCGGCCAGGGGGCCCAGCCGCGAGATCTGAACAGGTTCCACGCGACCTCGGTCTGGCGGTAGGCGTTCACGGCGCGCGGATCGTTGCCCGGGCCCCCGTACGCCTTCCACGTCGAGACGCTGAACTGCCAGAGCCCGAAGTACGTGTGACTCGGGTCTACGGCTTTCGGGTTCAGTCCGCTCTCGCAGCGCGCGACGCGGATCGCCTTCGCGTCGTCGCCCATCCACGCGCGACGGATCTGACGCTTCACCGTGGTCGGATCGGTCGCGTACGCGAGCGCAGCGTGCGGCACGAATACCACGAGAACAACGAGCGCGACTAGCCGGCGCATCCTGACCATGGGCTCCAGCCCTGCTGTTGATAGAGGTTCCACGCGACCTGCGTCTGCGTGTACGCGCTCGCGTTCCGCGGATCGCCAGACCCGCCGTACTGGTGATACGTGGCCATCGTGAACTGCCAGAGGCCCAGGTTCGTCCCGCTCGGGGACGACGCCTGCGGGTTGAGTCCGCTCTCGCAGTTCGCGACGCCGATGGCCTTGTTGTCGTCGCCGCCCCACGCGGAACGGATCTCCGAACGCACCTGATCGGGTGTCTCGTGGCTTGGCGTCACGGTCGATGCGGGCGTCGGTTTCGGAGCGGGCTTCGGCGTCGGCTTCGGTGTCGGTTCCATGGTTGGCTTCGGCGTGGGAGTCGGCGTCGAGACGGCGTGCACGACCGGTGCGACGGGTGCGACGGTTGTCGACGGTGTGGGCTCGGGTGTGTCCGTCGGTTCCGGTGCAGCGGACGGCGCCGCGCCGAGGAGAACCGTCTGCGGACGCACGGCGGAGTCGTCGGTGAGGCGCGCCGCGACCGGGACCACCGCAACGCCGTCCGTCGCGGCCCCCGTCATCACCGCGGCTGCGCATACCACGAAGCAGCACACGAACAACACGCGCATCGGTAGGGGTTCCTCGGCCAGCCTTATGCAGGTCGCGGGAAAACGCTAGGAACCTACGAGCCGCCCGATCCGAACTCCCGTGCGAAGCGTGATCTCCGCCCGCCGGACGAACCGCCGGCGTGCTTCGGCCGCTGCCGGCGTCAGGTCCGGGTTGTAGGGCCGGGACGACTCCCAGACGGCGAGCGACGGGTACCGCGTGATCAGGAGCGCGTGCTCCGTCCCGCCCGGTGGTTCGACGTCGCGCCAGAGACCGACGATCCGCACGCCGAAGACGGATTCGAAGTCGGGCCACGCGCCTTCCGAGAGCTCGAGGAACTCCGCGAAGTCGCTCGACGCCACCTCGAACCAGCGGTGCGCGTAGATGCCGTCTTCACGGGGCGGCGTGGGTTCGTCCGGACGAACCGTCGGCTCGAGACGGCGCTCCTCGAAGGAGATCACGCCGTCGACGTCGTCCGGAAGCGCTTCGACGGACATCAGCGCGCCCTCATCCGAGTACCAGCCGATCTCACCGCGCCAGAGGCCGTAGGAACCGGGGACCGCGGACGCCACGCGCGGCCACGCGGCGCGTTCCACGCGCAATGAGCGGTAGGCGTAGATCACGCCGCCGCGTCGCGTTCCGGCGCGAGCTTGAGCGTGAACCAGAACGTGCTGCCCTCGCCGGGCGAGCTCGTGACCCACATCTCGCCGCCCATGGCTTCGACATACCCGCGAGCGATCGACAGGCCGATACCGGTTCCTCGGACCGCGGAGTCCGTGCGGCGCACGCGATAGAAGGTGTCGAAGATCCGCTCCTGATCCTTCGGATCGATGCCGACGCCCTCGTCGTGCACGCTGACGATCGCGTGCTCGCTCTCCTTCATCGCCGTCACGGTGATCGTCGATGACGCCGGCGAGAACTGTGCGGCGTTCGACAGCAGGCTCTGCAGGACGCGGTCGGTCGCCGCTGCCGCGGCCCATACATTCCAGCCCTCGGGGACCTGCACGTTCACGCCCCGCGTTCCGAGCGAGGAACGGATGGTGTCGATCGACTTCATCACGAGCATCTTCAGATCGAGCGACTCGACCTGAGCCGCTTTCGCCGCACCGCCGCGCGCTTCGAGGAGATCGTCGACGAGTCCGGCGAGGATGTGCGCCTGGTCGGCGATGCGCTGCGTCATCTCTTGTCGCTTGTCCGCGGGAAGCGCGTCGCCCTGGGCCACCAGCAGATCGCTGAATCCGATGATCGATGTGAGCGGCGTCTGTAGTTCGTTGGCGACGCTCGAAAGGAAGTTGAACTTGAGCTCGTCGAGCTCGGTGAGCGCACGCCGCGCCTCGACCTCGAGATCGATGACGCGGGCGCGTTCGAGGACCGACTCGGTCTCCCGCGCAAAGGTCGTGGCCGCTCTGATGTGGCGTGGCCGGAACCGCTGCGGTGTCGCGAAGCCGAGGTTGAGCACGCCCGTCGGCTCCGTCCACGGCCGGATCGGGACGCAGAGGACCGACCGGATCCCGGCGCGACGGCAGGCCTCGAAGAACTCGGGCGGCCCCTCGTAGTTCGCGACGTCGTCGATCGCGAGCACCTCGCCCGTCCGCATGACCCGGACCGACGGGAGCTCTCGCTCGCCCGAGAACGCGCCGCGTCCCATCGCGTTCGCGATCGGCTCGACCTGCTCCTTGCTCGACGAGTAGACGCGGAGATCGTCGCCGCGCCGGATCATGACGACGCCATCGATCGCACCAAGGGCGTTCGCCGCCGCATGGGCGATGTTCGTGAGAGCGGTCTTCGTGTCGGACGTCCGGAGCGTCTCCTGGAGCGTCGCCCGGAGTGCGCGGGCGCGACGAGTCACGAACAAGCGCGCCCAAGGTGACCCTGCCATCACCTTCATTATGTTTCGTAAACGCCGCCCAGGGCGGTCGTGGCACGATGCGGCCATGACGAACCGTCTGCGCGCGCTGCTCGCCGAAGGAGGGACGGCCTTCGGCGCGTGGATCATGCTGTCGAACCCCGCGGGGGCCGAGATGCTCGGCGGGCTCGGCTTCGACTACGTCTGCATCGATTGCCAGCACGGACTTCTCGGCTTCGAGGAGATGCGGGACATCCTCCTTGCGCTCAAGGGGCTACCGACCACACCGATCGTTCGGGTTCCGTCCAACGACGCTTCGTGGATCGGCAAGGCGCTCGATACGGGGGCCGAAGGCGTGATCGTTCCGCTCGTGAATTCCAAGGCGGACGCGGAGCGCGCGGCCGCCGCGTCGCGCTTCCCGCCACTGGGCGAGCGGAGCTTCGGGCTCGCGCGCGGACACCTCGCCCTCGGACGCAACCCCGACGACGTGAACCGCGAAGTGCTGTGCTTCGCGATGATCGAGACGCGCGAGGGTTTGGACGCCGCCGACGACATCTGCGCGACGCCGGGGATCGACGGCATCTACATCGGGCCGTCCGATCTCGCGCTGTCGCTCGGGGTACCGCCGATGCTCCGCGAGCCGCCGCCCGTGCACGCCGAAGCGGTCGCGGGTGTGCTCGCGTCGTGCGTCGCGGCGGGCATCGTCCCGGCGATCCACGCGCACAGCGGCGTCGACGCTCGCGCCAGGGCCGGCGAGGGTTTCCGGATGGTCACGTGCACGTCGGACGCCGCGATCCTCGCGATCGGCGGCCTGAACGAGCTCGGCGCCGCGCGAGGGACGTAGTCGTCAGCTGACGTCGAGCTTGAAGGTGTAGTCGACCTCGTTGTCGCCCCAGTAGGTGAACACGTCGACCCACACGGTTCCCGAGGGGAAATTGGCCTGGACGATCGCGGGGTTGGCGTGCGTGATCGCGACCGGCTTCGCGGGCGCGTTGCGGTTGGGATCCGTCCGGTAGCGGGCGGCGACGGTATCCGGCGTCGCGTTCTTCGTGAGCAGGACCGAGAGGTACTGACCCTTGTTCACGGCGATCGACGACGTCGGGTCGGCGGTCTGATTCGTGTACGACACCCGCTTGCCGCTCGAGTTCGGCCAGTCGTAGTAGATGATCAATCCCTTGAGCTCCGTCGACGGCGAGTGGCGCATGTAGGCGTCCGGCGGTTGGCCGCCCGGCGTGGGCGTATGCGTCGGGAAGCCTGTCTGCGTCGGTGTCGCCGCAGGGGCGTTCGTCGCCGTCGGCACGGGGGCCGGCGTGGGCGACGCTGTCACGACTGGTGTGGCCGTTGGTGCCGACGTCGGGGGCGTGTACGGCGTGAACGTGACCTGCGCCGTCGGTTGCGGTGTCGACGTCGCAAGCGAGATGACGGGGACGATCGACGCTTCCTTCCCGCAAGCGATCGCGATGAGCGCGAACAACGCGAAGGTGGGGATGAGTCGCTTCATCTAATGGTGACCGTTGCGCGCGAGCAGTTCGACGACCTCCGTGAGGTTGCGCGTGAGGTCGTAGTCGCGCGGTGTGAACACGCGTGCGACGCCGAGCTCGACGAGCTTGCGCGCATCGTCGTCCGGGATCGTCCCGCCGACGACGACCGGGACGCGTTCGAGGTCGACGCCGCGCGAGCGCAGCTCTTCGAGCACCTCGGGGACGATCAGGTCGTGCGCGCCGGAGAGGATGGACAGCCCGATGACATGCACGTCTTCGTCCGCCGCCATCTGCGCGATCTCCGCCGGCGTGAGTCGGATGCCGGGATACACCGCTTCGAGGCCGAGGTCGCGTGCGCGGACGGCGAGCTGCTCCGCGGCGTTGCTGTGTCCGTCGAGGCCCGGCTTGCCGACGAGGATGCGGATCCGTCCGACGCCGAGTTCGCCGGCGATGACCTTGACGCGTTCGCGCGCGTCCGCGAGGCGGGAGGGGTCGCTCCCGGCACTCGCGTGCGCGCTCACACCAGTCGGTGCGCGATACGTGCCGAAGACGTCGCGGAGGGCGTCCGACCATTCGCCCGTGGTCACGCCGGCCTTCGCGGCGTCGATGGACGGCGGCATGATGTTCGTCCCGTCGGACGCTGCTCGCTTCAACGCGTCGATCGCCTTCGTGACGAGCGCGTTGTCCCGCGCACCGCGGAAACGTTCGAGGCGCTCGATCTGTTCTGCCTGCATCTCGGAGCTGACCTTCACGATGTGGAAATCGCCCTCGCCGACGAGCGGTGACGGCTCGGTCTGCATCTCGGCGTTCACGCCGAGGATCGTGATGTCGCCGGCTTCGATGCCGCGGACGCGTTTCGCGTGCGACGTCACCAGCTGTTCCTTCATGTAGTCGATGGCGTTGACGGATCCGCCTTGCTGCTGGACACGTTCGTACTCGGTCCATGCGGCGTCGGCGATCTCCTCCGTCTTCGCCTCGATGACCTCCGACCCCTTGAAGATGTCGTCGTACTCGAGCAGGTCGGTCTCCAGCGCGAGGATCTGCTGCGCGCGGCGTGACCACTGCTGGTCCCAGGCGCGGGGGAGTCCGAGCGCTTCGTTCCACGCCGGGAGCTGGACGGCCCGCGCGCGTGCGTCCTTCGACAACGTGACACCGAGCGTCTCGAGCAGGATCCGGTACACGTTGTTCTCGGGCTGCACGGCCGTAAGGCCGAGCGAGTTCACCTGCACTCCGTAGCGGAAGCGACGGAAGCGCTCGTCGGTGACGTCGTAGCGTTCGCGCGTGATGCGGTCCCAAAGACGCGTGAACGCGCGCATCTTGCACGTCTCCTCGATGAAACGGATGCCGGCGTTGCAGAAGAAGGACAACGCGCCGACACGCTCGGGCGTGAGCATCCCGCGGTCGCGGACGGCGTCGAGGATGCACACCGCGTTCGCGAGCGTGAACGCGATCTCGAGCACGGGGCCGGCCCCCGCCTCCTGGAGGTGGTAGGAGCACACGTTGACCGGGTTCCACTTCGGGACCTCGTGCCCGGTGAACTCGATCGTGTCGGCCGTGAGCCGGATCGACGGTTCGGGCGGGAAGATGAACGTCCCGCGTGAGAGGTACTCCTTCAAGATGTCGTTCTGCGTCGTCCCGCGGAGGAGCTTCCGATCGGCGCCCTGTTCGTCCGCGACGGCGATGTACAACGCAAGGAGCCACGCCGCCGTCGCGTTGATCGTCATCGACGTGTTCATCTCGGCGATCGGGATGTGATCGAAGACCGTGCGCATGTCCTCGATGTGCGCGATCGGCACGCCGACCTTGCCGACCTCGCCTGCCGCCATCACGGCATCGGAGTCGTATCCGGTCTGTGTGGGCAGGTCGAAGGCGACGGACAAGCCCGTCTGCCCGTCGGCGAGGCCTTTGCGGAAGAGCTCGTTCGTCTGCCGTGCGGTGCCGTAGCCGCCGTAGGTGCGGATGATCCAATGCGGGTCTCGTCGCGGGCTCACGTACCCCTAGGGTATCGGTATGGAGGTGCAGGTAGCGGTCGTGGGCGGTGGCGTGATGGGCCTGATGACCGGCTGCGCGCTCGCCCGGCGAGGTGTCGATCACGTGGTCCTCGAACGGTTCGCTGTCGGACACGACAGGGGTTCGTCCCACGGCGCGACGCGCATCTTCCGCTACCTCTACGACGACCCGCTGTACGTCGCGATGGCGGCCCGGACGGAGCTGATGTGGCGCGACTTCGACGGCGTGCTCGAGATGACGGGCGGCGTGCAGATCGACGAGCCGTCCGTGCTCGACCGGTTCCGCGCGGCGATGGAGCCGTGGGGCGTCCGGACGAAGCTCGACGCCGGGAAGATGTGGCTCGACAAGATGGGCGTCCTGTCGGCGTCGCGCGCGATCCAGCTTGCGAAAGAGCGCGTGAGCGTTCGAGAACACATGCCCGTCGAGTCACTCGAGGTCCGGGACGACGCCGTCGTGATCGCGACGCCGGATGGACCCCTCCGCGTGAAGCGGTGCGTCCTCGCGGCCGGCGCCTGGATCACGAACCTCGTCGATCTTCCCGTGCGCGTGACGCGCGAGCAGGTCTTGTACTTCGAAGGTGATACGTCCGCCATGCTGCCGTGGGTACACGGGCTCGGACACTGGATCTACGGCATCCCGCGCGATGGAGTCGTGAAGGTCGCCGAGCACACCACGGGCGCCGAGACGACCGCCGACTCGCGCAGCTTCGATCTCGATGAAGCGGGGGCCGAGCGCGTGTGTTCGTACGTGCGCGAGTTCCTCCCGCATCTCGATCCGACGCCGACGGGATTCGAGACGTGCCTCTACACGAACACCGCGGACGCAGACTTCATCCTCGACGCACGGGGGCCGGTCGTCGTCGTGTCCGCGTGTAGCGGACACGGCTTCAAGTTCGCACCGCTGATCGGCGAGATCGGGGCCTGCCTCGCCCTGGACGAACCACCACCGCTCGACCCGCGGGCGATGTCCCGATTCGAAAGTGCGAGGTTCCGATGACGAAGAAGCGAGCGCTCATCGCCGTCGTTGTCTTGGTGGCCCTCGTCGGCGCGATCGCGTTCGCGCGTCGACCCGCCCCGTCGCCGTTCGTCATCCCGCCGTCGAGGATCACGGTGTCGATCCCGATACGCATCGGCGAGGTCTACTACTGGGGGTTCGACATCTTCGACTACAAGACGAAGGACCCGATCAGGTTCGAGTCCGCCCGATTGCTCGACGTTCCGAGCGGCTTGAAGATCGAAGGACTGTATTGGGTCTACCTTCACCCGGGCACCGGCTTGCGGGGATCGTATGCAAACATCCGACCGGTTCTCCGTGGCGTGCGGGAGACGATCCGCCCCCGGACGGACCGCTTTCCATGGGAACTGTTCGTCGGGCTCTCTGCCAACGAACCCGGACACTTTCGGACGAGCCAGCTTCGCCTCTGCTACGTCGTGCACGGACGCCACGGCTGCACGACGCTGTCCTACCATCGCGTGGGGATCGATGTGTCCCGTGATCCGCACGTCGGGGATGAAGGGCCCGTGGTCACACCGTGGCCTCCGTCCGCGAATCCGGTGACGCAACACGGGTGAGTTAGTCACGTCATAGTTCGATGTCTTCAGGCTTGTAACCCTTGCGCGTTTGCGCGCGATCGCTCAGTCGCTTGTTACCGCGGCGCCATTCGATCCCGCCGCGATCCTTCTGACGGCGCGCGAGGAACGCCATCTCGCGGAGCATCTTCTCGTAGACCTTCAAGTGATTCGCGTCGAGATCACCGGCCTCGATCGCTGCTTTGATCGCGCACCCGGGCTCCGTCCGGTGCTTGCAGTTGCTGAACTTGCACTCTGACGCGAGGTTCGTCACGTCTTCGTAGAGCGTGTCGGTGCCGTCGATCGACCAGATGCCGATCTCACGGAGGCCCGGCGTATCGATGATCATGCCGCCCTCCGGCAGCAGGACGAGCTCGCGATGTGTCGTCGTGTGTCGTCCGACGTCGTCCGCGCGCGTCGGTTGCGTGGCGATGCGCTCTTCCTGCAGCAGATAGTTCACGAGCGTCGACTTTCCGACACCGGACGAACCGACGATCACGGCGGTCCTGTTCCCGTCGAGATGCTCTCGGAGCTCGTCAACGCCTTCACCCGTCACCGAGCTCGTCACGTGCGTCGGACAACCCACCGCGACAGACTCGATCTCCGCGACGCGATCGGCGCTCGCGGCGTCCAGATCGGCCTTCGTGAGCACCACGACGGGTTGCGCGCCGCTGTTCCACGCCACGGTGAGGAAGTGCTCGACGCGCCGCGCGGAGAGCTCGGCGGTGAGCGACGCGAAGATCCACACGGTGTGGAAGTTCGCCGCGAGGACCTGCGTCATCGTCGCGCGTGAGGGGTCCGACCTGATGAACGCCGTCTCCCGCGGCAGGACGCCTTGGACGAGCGACCAGTCACCCTCGCGTACGTCGAGCGCCACGAAGTCGCCGACGGTCGGCAGGGAGTCCTCTCCGAGCCGCCGCTGTCGGAAGCGTCCGGCGAGGCGCGCGTGGCCTTCGCCGTCCGCGGTACGGACCACGAACGCGTCTTTCTCTTCGACGACGACCCGAGCCGGGACGAAGCCCTGTTCTGCGTAGATCCGGAACGACGACGCGAAGCCGTCGTTCCAACCGAATGTTCCGAGCAAAGCGGTTCTCCTCTGTTGGTGGGGACAGAGGGCTTCGAACCGCGAAGCTCTAGGAAGAGGCGGTCGAAGCCCGGTGTGCGCAGTCGCGATCAGCCATCTACGCACCTCCTTTCGCTTCGACCGATACAACGCGCACATACTACCGGCATGGATTGGTTTTCGGAAGCCCGCTTCGGCATGTTCATCCACTGGACGCACATCGCGAACCGTGGCTTCGAGCTCTCGTGGCCGCTCGTCGGTGGCGTCGGCGTGTTGCCGTTTTCGAGTGAAGTCAGCGTCGACGACTACTACTCGCGTGCCCTCGAGTTCCGTCCGGACAAAGGCGGACCCCGAGAGTGGATGCGTCTCGCGCGCGAGGCCGGTATGCGCTATGCGGTGCTCACGACGAAGCATCACGACGGCTTCGCGTTATGGCCGTCGAAGCACAGCGAGTTCACGATCGCGCAGACACCGTATGAGGGCGATCTCGTCGCGGAGTACGTCGACGCCGCGCGGGCGGAAGGCCTGAAGGTCGGCTTCTACTACTCGCTCTCCGACTGGCATCAGCCCGACTACCCGGCCTTCCGCGAAGAGGACAAACCGTATCTGCGCTTCCTCGGCCGCCGTTCGGAGACGTGGGATCGCTACCTCGACGTGCTCTTCGGCCAGGTGCGCGAACTGCTCACGAACTACGGGGAGATCTCCGTGATGTGGTTCGACGGTCAGTGGGAGCGCACCGCCGACGAATGGCGCGCGGCCGAGCTCGCAGAGATGATCCGCGAGCTGCAACCGGGCATCCTCATCAACGACCGGCTCCCGGGAGGCGATTACAAGACGCCGGAGCAGGCGATCCCCGCGACGGTTCCCGACGGTCCGTGGGAGACGTGCATGACGATGAACGCGTCGTGGGGATACGTCCCGGACGACGATCGCTACAAGACGTCCCGCGATCTCGTCCACACGTTGTGCGAGACGGCGGGGAAGGGCGGCAACCTCCTGCTGAACGTGTCGCCGCGAGCGGACGGATCACTGCCGCCGGAGCAGGTCGAGCGTCTGCAGGCCGTCGCGTCGTGGATGCGCGCACACGGCGACGCCATCCACGGGACGGGGGCCGGGCTCGAGCCGTGGCAGTTCTACGGACCGTCGACACGGACGGGCAGCACGTACCACCTCTTCTGCGTGATGCGACCGTACGACGGTGTCATCGTGCGCGGCGTGCCGATCAAGCGCGTGCGCTGCGAGCTGCCGTTCCGTACACGCGCAACGGCCGAGCAGGAGCTCACGAACCCCGATCCGATCGGCGAGGTCTTCATCGAGGTCCCGGAGGACCGCATCGACCCCGTCGCGACCGTGATCTCCCTCGAGATCTCCGACTAATCGATGCGGTTCGCCAGGCGGCCGCCGAGGTGGAGGCCGCTGATCTTCCCGGACGCGTCGCGCACGAAGTGTCCCTTCATGCCCTTCGCATCGCCCTCGGGAACGATGTAGCGGTCGCCCGGTCCCTCGAGCATGCCGATCGGGAACGGTGGTTCGTCCGGCGCTTCGTCGTCGCTGATCTCCTTCCACACCTCAGGATCGATCTTCGTCTTCACGAGGAGACCACCGTTGCTCGCCGTCACGATGCACGTCACGGCGATCGTCGAGTACGTGCCGACGTAGGGCGCGAGCGCGGCGTCGTCGAGCTTGATCGGTTCCGGGTCCTTCGCGACGAGGCCGAACCGCTCTTCGAGCAGCCAGCGTCCGAGTTCGTTATTGACGACGGGACCGTTCGGTCCGGAGTTCGACATGATCGCGCACCCGAAGTTGTGTTCCGGGATGAGGAAGAAAGCGGAGTGTTGTCCGTTGGTCGTGCCGCCGTGACTGACGATCGTCACGCCGTCGATGTCACGCAGCCACCAGCTGATCGCGACTTTGTCGCCGATCGCGCCGCCGGCGTCGAACGTTGGCACCTTCATGAGATCGAGGAGCTCCTGCGACAGCACCCGGTCGCCGTTCCTGTTCGTGCCGTCGCCGAGGTGGAAGCGCGCCCACGTCACTTGATCGAAAGCGTTCGCGGACATCCCACCCGCTGGGCTCCCGCCGCGGGGGAGTCCCCACGGTCGCGCGACGTGGAGCCCGTCCTCCTTCAGCTCGTGCCCGACAACGAAACGACGCGTCATCACGTCGTTCGGGAAGAAGAACGTGTTGTCGAGACCGAGCGGGACGAACAGCAGATCCTTCATCGCTTGCTCGAACGTGACGCCCGTGACCTTCTCGATGACTCGTCCGGCGACTGAGAGCGACGCGTTGTTGTACGAGCACGCCGTGCCGAGCGGTGTGACCTGTTCGACGTCCGCGAGCAGCTCGACGTAGCGGGCGAGGGCATCGTCCCCGTCGCCGGTGTTCGTCAAGAGATCGCCGGACCACCCCGCGGTGTGATTGAGCAACTGCAGGACGGTGACGTTGTTCTCGGCGTCCTTGTCCTTCAGGCGGAGCTCCGGGATGTAGCTCTTCACCTTCGCGTCGAGCGTGACCTTGCCCTGCTCGACGAGACGCATGATCGCCGTCGCGGTGTAGGTCTTGCCCGTCGAGCCGAACTGGAAGAGCGTCGTGTCGTCGACCGGTAGCGGGTTCTCGACGCTCGTGACGCCGTGGAAGGCGTACTCCTCGTTGCCGTCCTGGATGACCCCGACCGAGACGCCGGGGACCTTGTGCTCCTCGGCGAGCTCGCTCAGCTTGCTCTGTAGATCGGCCATGACTTCCCCTTTCAATCGCGACTCAGCATTGAAATCGACTTGAATGATGAAGTAAGCTTGAACGATGTCAGACCCGGCCGCAAGTCCAACGGACGACCGCCTCGAGGATTTCGTCATCGACGACGTCGAGACGCTCAAGGCGGTGGCCGATCCGATGCGGATGCGGATCCTGTTCGAGCTGGACGACCCCCGGACGGTGAAGGAGCTGGCGTCGGTCTTCGACGTCCCGCAGACGCGCCTCTACTACCACGTGAAGATCCTCGAGCGCGCGGGGCTCATCAGGGTCGTTTCCCGGCGAACCGTTTCCGGGATCGAAGAACGGACGTACCGCTGCACCGCCAAGTCCACGACCATCTCGCCTCGTCTCGGATCGGAACTTGCCGGCTCGGGCGCGGTCAAGGCGCTCCTCGACATGCTCGCGACGCAGATCGGCATCGCCCTCCAGGACCCGGCCCCCGTCGGCGAGCCCGACTCTTCGGTGCTCGTGTTGAACATGACGAAGCTCTTCCTCTCGCCGGACGAGTCCATCGCGTTCCGCGACCAACTCTTCAGCATCGCCGCGCAGTACAACGAAGACGGACCGGGGAAGACCCAGTACGAGGCGTTCGTCGCCGTCCATCGCAACGGGGGTCGTCCGGGTGCTCCTTGAGATAGACGACGTCACGAAGCTCTACAAGAAGGGCAACATCAAGGCGAACGACGGCATCACGCTCGCCGTCGGCGAAGGCGAGGTCTTCGGACTCCTCGGCCCGAACGGCGCCGGCAAGACGACGCTCGTGTCGCAGATCCTCGGTCTCGCCGTTCCGACGAGCGGGTCGATAACGATCGACGGCGTCGACGTCGTCGATCGGCCCGCGTTCGCACGCGAAGCGTGTTCATACCAACCGCAGTCGAGCGTGCCCATCGACGGACTCACCCCGATGCAAGCGATCGAACTCGCCGGACGGCTCCGCGGCGGGGGGCGCGACGTTGTGCGCCAGCGCGCGCGGGAATTGATCGACGCGCTTGCGCTCGGCGAATGGGAGCACAAGGCGATCACGTTGTCCGGCGGAGTGATGCGCCTCGTGTCCTTCTGTATGGCGGTCGTGGTACCGGGCCGGATCGTCGTGTTGGACGAACCGACGAACGACGTCGATCCGCTGCGCAGGAAGATGCTGTGGCAAGAGGTGCGGAAGGTCGCGGACGCCGGTTCGGCCGTTCTGCTCGTCACGCACAACGTGCTCGAAGCGGAACGTTGCGTCGACAGCCTCGCGATCATCGATGGGGGCCGCGTGGTCGGCAAGGGCACGCCGGCATCGCTCAAGTCGAAAACGGCGGACCTGTTGCTTCTCGAATTGGTGCTCGAGCCCGGTTCGTCCGAACCGAAGATGCCGCGATTCGTCCGGCGTCCCGCGCTCGCCGGACGTCGCTTGATCGGTGAGGTGTCCGGTGCGTCGTTGCCGAAGGCGATCGCGTGGGCGACGGACATGCGCAAGCTAGGCGTCGTCGAGGAGTTCTCGATCGGTCCGGCGACGCTCGAGGACGTGTACGTCCGGCATGTGACGTCGACGAACGGTGCGGGCCATGACTGAGTACGCGCGAGCCTGCCGGCTGCTCTTCGTCTGGCAGTTCCACCGCTTCAAGCGTTTCCTGCCGATGATCATCACGATCCAGGTGCTCCTCGCCTTCGGGATCGTCTACGGTCTCGCGTTCCTCATCCCGCACATCGACACGACGGCGGCTCTCTACCTCGCGACGGGAGCACCGACGATCACGCTGCTCGTGATGGGGCTGACGGTCGTCCCGCAAGAG